>BFBZ01000143.1_pt1 | contig 98195 bp, 88 predicted proteins | sample 1888401 | NCBI WGS metagenome assembly BFBZ01 (sample SAMD00112614, study PRJDB3348) | symbiont metagenome | host: Chara braunii
CGGCACCGGCACCTGGAACGTCTCGACGACCAGCTTCTGCTCCAACCCGCTCTTGGGACCGCAGCAGTGGCGCGTGATGTTCTACACCTTCCCGCAGGTCAAGGACGACGCCGTCCTCGATGCCGCCTACGCCCAGTTCTACACCTCGCTCGATCTCGGCAAGCGCGTCGCCGCCTGGGCCGATATCGAGAAGCGGGTGATCGAGCAGGCCTACATGATCAAGATCGCCGACATCGGTGCGCTGCGTGCCTTCAACAACAAGAAGATCGAGGGCATGACGCCGTACTACCTCGTGCGGTTCTGGGACGTGTCGGCGAAGTAGCGCCGGCACGACCCCGACCCGCTGATCCGCCGACCCACCCGAACTCGACAGGGCCGAGCGCATGCTCCGTATCGTCGTCATCCGGTTGATCCAGGCCGTTCCCGTGCTGCTGCTGATCGCGGTCATGGCCTTCATCCTGATGCATCTGATTCCCGGCGATCCCGCGGTGGTGATCGCCGGCGCCGACGCGGGGCCCGCGGCGGTGGAGCGCATCCGCCATGAGCTCGGCCTCGACCGTCCGCTGATCGAGCAGCTGGCGAACTGGCTCTACCACCTCGGCACCGGCGACTTCGGCCGGTCCCTGGTGCTGAACCAGACCGTGATCTCGGCGGTGGCCGAACGCCTGCCGGTGACCTTGTCGCTTGCCGCCCTGTCGCTGGTCATCACCCTGCCGATCGGTGTATTCCTCGGCATTCTCGCGGCCTATTTCCGTGGCTCCTGGGTCGATGCCGCGGTGATGACCCTAGCGCTGGTCGGCGTCTCGGTGCCGGCCTTCTGGATCGGCATCCTGTCGGTGATCCTGTTCAGCGTGAGCCTGGGCTGGTTCCCCTCGGCAGGCTACGCACCGCTGCTCGCCGACGGTCCCGGCCCCTGGCTCGCCTCGCTGATCCAGCCCGCCGTCATTCTCAGCCTGTTCCAGATCGGCTTCCTCGCCCGCATGACGCGCTCGGGCATGCTCGACGTGCTCGACCAGGATTTCATCCGCACCGCGCGTGCCAAGGGCGTCAGCGAATGGCGCACCGTCGGCCGCCATGCCTTCCGCAACACCCTGGTCGGTGTAGTCACGGTGGCCGGCATCATCTTGAGCCTGCTGATCGGCGGCTCGGTGGTGATCGAGCAGGTCTTCGCGCTGCCCGGCATCGGCCGCCTTGTCGTGCAGGCGATCATGGCGCGCGACTATCCGCTGATCCAGGGCACCATGCTGCTGTTCGGCTTCGCCTTCGTCGTGATCAATATCTGTGTCGACCTGATCTACCTCTGGGTCGATCCGCGGGTGCGCTATGACTGATCTCGCACTCAGCCCCAGCCGCCCTATCGAGCTCGCCGAGCGCCGTCGCTTCCTGGCGCTGCGCAAGCTCGCTGCGCACCGGTCTTTCCGGATCGGGCTGCTGATCGTGGTCACCCTGGTGCTGGCGGCCTTCATCGGCCCCTGGCTGACCGGGATCGATCCGACGGCCATGCGGATTCGCAACAAGTTCAAGCCGCCATCGGAACTCTTCCTCATGGGTACCGACAATTACGGCCGCGACGTGCTGACCCGCGTGCTCTATGGCGGCCAGCTCTCGCTCGGCATCGGCTTCTTCGTGGCGCTGCTGTCGGGCGCAGCCGGCACGATCGTCGGTGTCGTTGCCGGCCATTTCCGGGCGCTCGATGCCTATCTGATGCGCGTCATGGATGCGCTGCTGGCCTTTCCGGCCATCCTGGTCGCGATCGGCATCGGTGCGGCGCTGGGCCCGCAGGCCACCAGCATCGTGGTCGCGCTGTCCGTGGCCTACATCCCGCGCACCGCGCGCGTGGTGCGTGCCTCGACCTTGGTGATCCGCGAGATGGAGTATATCGAGGCGGCGCGGGTGAGCGGCGCCGGTAACCTGCGCATCATCTTCAAGCACATCCTGCCGAATTGCCTCGGCCCGCTCACCGTGCAGCTCACCTTCGTCTTCGCCTACGCGATCCTGGCCGAAGCGGCGCTGAGCTTCCTCGGTATCGGCCCGCCGCCGCCGGCACCGAGCTGGGGCAACATCATCGCCGAGGGCCGCGACCACGCCGTCGAAGCCTGGTGGATCATGCTGTTCCCCGGCATCGCCATCAGTCTGGCCGCGCTCGGCATGAACCTGCTGGGCGACGGGCTGCGCGACGTGCTCGACCCCAGACTCAAGATCGAGAGCTAGATGACCGGCGAGCCACTCATAGGCGGTACCTTGCAAATAGGCCTCACCCTGAGGAGCGGCCCGCAGGGCCGCGTCTCGAAGGGTCGGCAACAGACTCGGTGCTCGTTCCCATCCTTCGAGACGGCCGCTGCGCGGCCTCCTCAGGATGAGGTCATTGTTGGTTCACCTACAAAGTCAGCGCCGATGATCGCGCCGCTCCAGTGCCGCGCTCCCAGCGGAGCAGCTAGATGACGCGCGAGCCACTCCTCTCCGTCGAGAACCTGACCGTCCAGTTCCGCGGCGACCGCGGCTGGGTGACGGCCATCGAAGACGTCAGCTTCCAGATCGGCGCCGGCGAGAATCTCGGCATCGTGGGCGAATCGGGCAGCGGCAAGAGCGTCAGCGCGCTCTCGATCCTGCGCCTGCATGGCCGCGCCAATACGCGCTACGCCTCGGGCGCTATCCGCTTCGCCGGCCGCGACCTGCTGTCCATGTCCGAGCGCGAGCTGCGCCGCGTGCGCGGCGGCGACATCGCCATGATCTTCCAGGACCCGATGTCCTCGCTCAACCCGGTGCTGACCGTGGCCGAGCAGATCATCGAGCCGTTGCAGCTCCACCAAGGCCTGTCGGCTGCGGCGGCGCGGCGGCGGGCGATCGAGCTTCTGGAAATGGTGCGTATCGCCGATGCCGGCCGCCGCATCGACGAGTATCCGCACCGGCTGTCGGGCGGCATGCGCCAGCGCGTGATGATCGCCATCGCGATCGCCTGCCGGCCGAAGCTCCTGATCGCCGACGAGCCGACCACGGCGCTCGACGTCACCATCCAGGGTCAGATCCTGGAGCTGCTGCGCGACCTGCAGCGCGAGATCGGCATGTCGGTCGCCCTGATCACTCACGATCTCGGCGTCATCGCCGAATTCGCTCAGCGCGTGCTGGTGATGTATGCCGGCCGCGTGATCGAGCAGGCGCCGGTGGCGGCGCTATTCGACCGGCCGATGCATCCCTATACCGACGGGCTGATCGACGCCGTGCCGAAGTTGGAAGGCGACCTGCATCGGCTGACGACCATTCCGGGCAACATTCCCGACCTGGCCGCCGTCATCCCGGGCTGCCGATTCAATCCGCGCTGCCGCGAGGCGCGCGAGGCCTGCCGGCGCGACGCGCCGGCCCTGCTGCCGGTCGGGCCGGATCATCTCTCGCGCTGTCCGCCGCGCGCCGCCGCCGCTGGAGGTGCTGCATGACGGCTGTTCCCACTGCTTCCACCGCTCCCACTGCCCCCATCATCACCGTCCGCGACCTGGTGAAGACCTTCCCGGTGCGCGGCCGGCCGGGCGAGCCCAAGCGCCTCCTGCGCGCCGTCGACAATGTCAGCTTCGACGTCTTTCGCGGCGAGACCCTGGGGCTGGTGGGCGAGTCCGGCTCGGGCAAGTCGACGACCGGCCGCATGCTGGTCGGGCTGATTTCCACGAGCTCGGGCTCGGTCGAGCTGTTCGGCCATCAGATTGCGGCCGGCGCCGAGAAGGGCGCGCTGAACAAGGTGCGGTCGCGCCTGCAGTTCGTCTTCCAGGATCCGCAGAATTCGCTCAATCCGCGCATGCGGGTGGGCGACGCCATCGCCGAGCCGCTCGATGTGGCGGGCGGCCTCAGCCGCCAGGACCGTCAGGACCGCGTGCGCGAGCTGCTCGGTCTGGTCGGCTTGCCCACCGGCTGCGGCGACCGCTTCCCGCACGAATTCTCCGGCGGCCAGCGCCAGCGCATCGGCATCGCCCGTTCACTGGCGCTCAAGCCTGACTTCATCGTCTGCGACGAGCCGGTGTCCTCGCTCGACGTCTCCATGCAGGCGCAGATCGTGAACCTGCTGCTCGACCTGCAGGAGCAGCTGGGGCTGAGCTATCTCTTCATCGCCCACGATCTCGCCGTGGTGCGCAATATCTCGACCCGGGTCGCAGTCATGTATGCCGGCGGCATCGTCGAGATGGCGCCCAAGCGCGAGCTCTACGCCGCGCCCAAGCATCCCTACACGCAGGCCCTGCTGCAGGCCGTGCCGCGCCCCGTGCCGGGCCGCGCGCGGCCGCCCAGCGTCGCCGGCGAGCTGCCCAGCCTGATCGACCCGCCCAAGGGCTGCGCCTTCCATCCGCGCTGTCCCTTCGCTTTCGAGCGCTGCCGCATCGAGAAACCACGGCTGCAGCCCGACGCAGCGGGGCATGCCGTGGCCTGCCATCTCCATGAGGCGGGCAGCTCTGCACAGTGATTACGACGGTTCGCCTCGTCCGAAAGCCTCACCCTGAGGAGCGGTCCATAGGGCCGCGTCTCGAAGGGTGGGCCTCAGGCGTGGTGCTCGTTCCCATCCTTCGAGACGCCACGCTACGCGCGTCTCCTCAGGATGAGGTTGTTGTTGGCGGCACTAGAGTGCCGCGCTCCCAGCAAGAGAGGACGCGTTGTGAGTAACCAAGATCTGCTCTTCATGCCAGCAACCCAGGCAGCGGAGCTGATCCGCAAGCGCGAGTTGTCTCCCGTCACCTATGTCGACGCTGTTCTGGCGGCGATCGAGAAGACCCAGCCCACCGTGAACGCCTACGTGACCGTGACGGCGGACGCGGCGAGGGCAGAGGCCCGCGCCGCCGAGCAGGCGGTGATGGACCGCCAGAAGCTGGGCCCGCTGCACGGCGTGCCCGTCAACATCAAGGATCTCTTCCCCACGGCGGGCGTGCTCACGACCTACGGCTCGGCGATCCACGCCGACACCGTTCCGGCCGAGGACGATGTCCTGGTGAGCCGGCTCAAGGCCGCCGGCGCCATCATGGTCGGCAAGTCGACGACGCCGGAGTTCGGCCATAACGGCCACACGACCGGGCCGGCCTTCGGCATGACGCGCAATCCCTGGAATCTCGATCGCACGGCGGGCGGCTCCAGCGGCGGCTGCGGTGCGGCCGCGGCGGCCGGGCTGACGCCGATCGGGCTGGGCACCGACGGCGCAGGCTCCATTCGTCTGCCCGCCGCGGCCTGCGGTGTCGTGGGGCTGAAGCCCACCACCGGACTCCTGCCTTACGAGCAGACCTCGGACTCCTTCTTCAACTATGCCGTCGCAGGGCCGCTCACGCGCACGATCGCCGATGCGGCACTGATGACCGAGACCATTGCCGGCCCATCGCCGCTCGATCCCTGGTCGCTCGGTGCGCCGCGGCAGGAGCCGTTCGGCGCGCGGCCGGCCAACCTCTCAGGCACGCGCATCGGCTTCCTGTCGGGCCTGGGCAAGCCGGCCGACGATGTCGCCGCCAACACGCAGGCCTGCCTGAAGGCCTTCGAAGGCATGGGCGCGATCGTCGAGGAGGCCGGCGCCGATATCGACTGGATGGCCGAGCAGGCGCGCACGATGTATTTCGGCAACCTCAACGTCTATTTCGGTCATCACCTGGCTGAGTGGCGGGACAAGATGGACCCGCTGCTGGTGCACTGGATCGGGCTGGGACAGGGCTTCGGCACGGTCGAGTTCCGCAAGGCCCAGCTTGCGCGCTCGCGCCTCTATCGCAGCATCCAGAAGCTGTTCGAGCGCTACGACTTCCTCGTGTCGCCGACCCTGCAGGAGACGGCGATCACCTTCGACCGCACCAAGGACATGACGGGAAGCTGGGCGGACGGCTGGAACGCCTGCGTCTATCCCTTCAACCAGACCGGCAATCCCGCGCTGACGGTGCCGTCGGGCTTCGGCCGCGACGGCCTGCCGACGGCGCTGCAGATCGTCGGCCCCTGGTGGCGCGACATGGAAGTGCTGCGCGTCGGCGCGGCGCTGGAAAGCGTGCGGCCCTGGGCGCACAAGCGTCCGCCGCTGGCTGCGGGGTTGTGAGGGTACTTGTGGATCAGGAAAGGTCCCTCGCTGCGCTCGGGATGACACGGTTCTCTTGCAACAAACACGGTGTCATCCCGAGCCGTAGGCGAGGGACCTTTCCTCTCATTGAGGAGAGCTGAAACGTGAGCAACGACCAGAGATCCTGGCGGCCCGAGTTCGGCCGCATGAACGTGCGGCCGCGGCAGTCGGTGCCCATGCATTCCGACAACAACTGGCATCTCGCCCATTGGTACGAGATGCCGCGCGAGGATCCCGCGACGCCGGAGGTCTATACCTACACCGACGCCATGTCCTATGCGCCGGGCAGCGAGGTCGCCTTCCATACCAGCGCCACGGCGGCGCGCTGGACCTTGCAGGTCTATCGCGACGGCCAGGAGCCGGTGCTGGTCCACGAGGCGCGTGACCTCGAAGGCCGGTTCCATGCCGCGCCCAAGCAGGCCTATCGCACGGGCTGCGGCTGGCCGGTGGCGCATCGCTGGCGGCTGCCGGCCGATCTGGCCTCGGGCTTCTACCGCGTGGTCTCGACCTGCGACCGCGGCAACGATTCGAGGTTCGTGCAGCACCATTTCTTCGTGGTGACGCCCACCGACGCGAAGCCGGAAGGCCGTTTCCTGCTGATCCTGCCGACCTCGACCTGGCTCGCCTACAACGATTGGGGCGGCGCCAACTCCTATGACGGTATCGACGGCAAGAGTGGCGCCGAGTTCTCGCCCACGCTCAGCATCGAGCGGCCGTGGACGCGCGGCCTCGTCTGGCTGCCGCCCGGCGCGCCGCGGCTCTGCGACACGCCCAAGCGCCGGCCGCTCGACGCGCCGCGCTACACCACCAAGGAATGGGCCTTCACCAACGGCTTCGCTCAGTTCTTCGCTTCGGCGGGCTGGGCGCAGTTCGACCGGCACTTCGTGGTGTGGGCCGAGCGCCAGGGCTACGCCTTCGACATGATCACCCAGACCGACCTGCACTTCCGGCCGGAGATCCTCGGCCGCTACAAGGCCGCCGTGATCGTGGGCCACGACGAATACTGGACGCGCGAGATGCGCAACCATGTCGACGCCTATGTCGAGGCGGGCGGCAAGCTGGCGCGCTTTGCCGGCAACTTCCTGTGGCAGGTCCGGCTCGAGGACGAGGGCAGGCGCCAGGTCTGCTACAAGGCGCGGGCGCAGGCCGAGGATCCGGTGCGCGGCACCGACCAGGCGCATCTCTTGACCACGGCTTGGGAGAACCCCGACATCAACTGGCCTGGCGCCACCACGATGGGCGTGAACGGCCTGCAGGGCGTCTATGCCTCGTGGGGCGGCCTGTCGCCGCGCGGCAGCCGCGGCTTCACGGTCTACCGGCCGAACCACTGGGCCTTCGCCGGCGCCGACACCTATTACGGCGACGTGATCGGCGACGAGGCGGGCATCTTCGCCTACGAGGTCGACGGCCTCGACTACACCTTCCGCAAGGGCCTGCCCTATCCGACGGGCGAGGACGGCGCCCCGGCGTCGACGATCGAGATCCTGGCGCTGTCGCCCGCCGTGCGCGTCGAGGAGGAGCACGACTACGAGGGCTTCCGCTACTATCTCGGCAACGGCAAGACCAACTCCAGCACCCGCACGACGCCGGGCCCGACGCCGGCCGAAGGCCCGGACCCGCAGCGCTACGGCTCGGGCGTGATCGTCACGATGACCAAGGGCAAGGGCGAAGTCTTCTGCGCCGGCAGCTGCGAATGGCTGACCGGGCTGGCCCGCGGCGACTTCACCACCGAGCAGGTCACGCGCAACGTGCTGAACCGGTTTCTCGACAGGAGATAGCGTTTCATGCCGTTGCCCCCGCGCGTCGCGCGGGGGCAACGGGGCTTGCTATGCAGCGCGCTTTTTCGTGCGACTACCGCGACGACGGGGTGAGCCGGATGGGCCTGAACCGGTGCGGCCCAAGGCGCTACGGAACGTCATGCGGAGACCAAGGGCGCGCGCAACCTTCGAGACGGTCGCAAAGCTTGGATTGCCGTCCGCAGACAGCGCCTTGTCCAGCCCTTGGCGGGTCAGTCCCACGTCGCGGGCGAGCTGGCTCATGTTTCGCGCGCGGGCGACCACGCCCAGCGCACGAGCGACGTAGCCGGGGTCGTCGCCGCCTTCCTCCATGACGGCTTCGAGATAAGCAGCAATGTCCTCTTCATTCTTCAGGTAGTCCGCCGTGTCGTAACGGCTGAAGACTTCCTTCGCCATGTTCAGTCCTTCCACTGTGTGGCCAGAGCCTTGGCCTGCCTGATGTCGCGCGCTTGCGAAGACTTGTCGCCACCGCAGAGCAGGACGATCACCACCGGTCCGCGCTGTATGAAATAGACTCTGTAGCCCGGGCCTTCGTTGACCCTCAGTTCCGATATCCCTGAGCCGACGGGCCTTACGTCGCCGGGATTGCCAAGGGCGAGCCGATCAAGACGGGCCTGGATCTTGGCTGCTCCTCTGCGATCCCGCAGGTTGGTCAGCCAGTCATGGAAGGTCCGCGATTTGATGAGCTCGACCATGTGCAAACTATGGTTTACGATCCCAATGTGTCAACCATAGTTTGCAGGCGCGTCAGTGGCCACGACGAGGTCTTCTGCGCCGGCAGCTGCGAATGACTGACCGCTGCGACGACGAGGGGAGCCTCACCGACTGGGGCTATTTGCAGGTCAACGTGATGGGCAATGTGCCCACACGATGGATCGCCTCGTTCGGCTGACGTGTCACGATGCGCAGCTCGGTCCATTCTCCCTCGATGGTGAGAGGAGACGATGTCAGTCCCGCCAAGGCGATACTCTTCCTCGACTCCAAGGCCGTGCTGACCAGGCCTGCAATGAGCAGAAAAAGAGCGATCAAGCCAAAGAACGCCTGCTTGTTGAGGCTCTTCCGCAGAGGGGTGGTCGACCATGCCACGTCGTTTGGATGTGTCACGCCGTCGGCTCGCTTATAGGCCTCACTGATCACGGTGAGACCTTCTTTCATGCTGGCCAGCAAGGAAATCGCCGAGAGACCAAACAGGATCATGCTGGAGGACAGCCAGCCAACGCCGCTGTCCCGGAGCGCGAACTGCACGAAGGCGCCGACGGCCACCAGGACCGCAATGGCGATCGTCAGCAGCATCTTGGCGGTCTCGACCGCCAGCTTGGTGGCCTCCTTCTTGTCGTCGGGCGACCGCCCTTCGAGCCGCGCCTTTGCCTCCTTGAGGTAAGCTCGATCCTCTTCGCTGCCCCCAGCCAGCAATGCCGTCAACGCATCGACGGCCCTACGGGGATCGAAGCTCTCCATCGTTCAGCCCCATTGGAAGTATTCCGAGAGGGTTTTCCAGCCACTGTCGATTGCCTTGATGACGTCGTGGGAAGAGGCGTCTGTTGTGCTGAACTTGGCAATCTCACCCAGCAGAAAGTCGAGGCTCTTCTCGACGATGGTGCCGAAATTCGACTGCGTTCCCAAAGACGTGGAAGGCAGAACGTCGCCTTGAGGAGGCGCAAGTGGACCCGAATAGGCCCTCACGATCATGCCTTCGTACAAGATCAGCAAGCACAACGCTGCATCGGGCCGTAGCAATTTGTCCTTCTCGCGGATCCGACGCTTGACGGTTGCCAGGATCGGCCAGTCGGTCACCTCTCGGGTGCCGAACAGAAGCCCATACCGTTGCCTGAGCAGCTCATCCATGTTTGCCCCCGTTGTTCGACGCCGCTCACGATCAGGGGCGGGTCGCATGTGGCGGACAAGCCGACAGGGCTGGTCCGTGCCGAACAAGGCTCGTCTTACGGGAACGCGACCACGCTCGATGTCCCTGGCGTTCGCCATGGGATATCCGACAGGGAGTTAGCTCTCTCCCGAGGCAACTACAACCATGCCTGGGGCCGCTTTGACAGTGCCACCGTCGGTAGAGGCTGTGACAACGTAGGGGTGTCGGGTTGCGGGATCTCCCACGACAAGGTGCCTGCCGCCAATCGCCCCTCGTTCGAGCGAGCGACATGTGTTATTGTCATCCGACCGCGTCGTGACGACGCCGACATTGCCCATCGAAGGAGTGCCGCATCATGGCCCACATTCCCCAGACTGCCGTTGCTTTGTCGTCCTCCGACAGCGAACCCTCGCGCGAAAGTGCGAACGGGGGAGGTGCGATCGAGGAAGGCACGAAGAAGCGGAAACGGACGACGTTGCCGCGGCAGGACCGCTTGTACAGGCGTACGCGCTTCTGCGAGGAATATCTGGCGAACGGTCACAAGGCCACGGCGGCAGCGGTCGCGGTAGGGTATGCCGAGGGCAGCTCGGCGCGCGGCATCGGCCACATGTTCCTGGCTGAACTCAAGGCCTCCGGGGAGCTGGCGGCGGCAGCGCGGCAGCGGGCCGAGGCGGCCGAGCTCGAGACGGTACGCACCTTGCGCGAGGTGGCGCGGATCGCCTACGGCGATGTCGGCCGGCTGTTCGACGCCGACGGCAAGCTGATTCCGCTCGCCGACCTCGACGAGGACGTGCGCGCCATCGTCGCCTGGATCGAGCTGTGGCCGGATGGCACGCCGAAGAAGATCAAGCTCTGGTCGAAGATCGAGGCGCTCGACATGGCGATGCGCCACGCCGGCCTGTTCGAGCGCGACAACCGCCAGAGCCAGCAGAACATGATCCTGCAGGTCGAACTGGTCGACGCCCCGAAGCGGCAGGAATGAGGGAGGCCGAGAGATCCGTCTTCCTCGTACTCCTCTCCCCCGAAGCGGTCCCGAAGCGGGGGAGAGGAGAATGAAAGACGCGATTGCGTCTCGGCTAACCCGCCTTCTGTATCTTGGGCGGCGCCCAGGTGCCGTTCAGGATCGAGGGGGTCTGCTCCTTCGGCCAGTACATGCGCAGCATCGGGATGAACTCCCCGGCCGGCGCCGGCAGCCAATTGTTTTCCTTGTCGGCGCCGGGCGATTCGCGCTGGAAGTAGAGCGTCGTGGAGCCGTCCGGATTGGCCTTGAGATTGTTCCGCGGGCTGACCGTGAACTTGTTCAGGCGGTTGGGGACGAACCACCAGCCCTGGTCGATCTCGTACATGGTGATGGACCAGAAGCCGTTCACCGGGGGCATTTGTCCCTTGGCGAAGGTCAGGGTGTACTTGTTGGCCCCGCTGAAGGGCTTGCCGTCGGCATCGACCTCGGCAAAGGGGTAGATCGCGTCCTGCTCCAGATTGGCCGGCCAGCCGAACGCCGCGACGACGGCCCGCGTCATGAAGTCGGTTCCGTAGCGGCCGAGCCCCTTGGTCATGACCCAGCCGTTGACGGCGTTGCCGAGCTTCGCCTTGTTGGCCTCGATCAGGGCGAGCGCACGCTTGGGCAGGTCGTCGAGGGATCGGCGGACGGCGGGATCCAGTTTCGATGCATCGAACGGCTTGCCTGGAACAATGCCGATGCGGGCCATCCGGCTGAGGATGCCGGCATCTTCCGGTGCCGGCGGCGCGGCGCCGCCCATCAGCTGCGCCATCCTGCCGAAATACTCTTCGGCCGACATGTTCAGGATCACCGCCTGGGGCTTGTCGGTCATGCTGAAGCCAGGATTGGGATCGACCGGCGGCGCTTTGGGCGTGTAGCTCTTCCCGAACTGCGAGAGCGGCGTCACCTTGTATTGATCCTGCAGGGCATTGACGGCGCGATAGTCGGCCTCCGTCCCATCGGCATAGGTCCGTCCCAGGATCACGAAGTAGCGCGTCGGCGATTTGATCTGCGTCATGCCGGCCGGCACCTGGCCCGACCAGCCCGGCCCCGTGATCAGGAGATTGGCGGCCTTTTCGCCGGTCGTCCGGGTGCCCGGAGAGGCGATCACCGGCATCCAGAGACTATAAAGGGGCAGGAGGAAGTACCGTTTCCCCATGTCGGGATGGGAGAGGACGACCGGCTCCTGTCCGACATCCGCCCAGGCCAGCGAGTAGAGCGTATCGGCGTTGGGGGCCGATACGCCGCGAAAGTCGGCCGGGGGATAGCGCCTGACATTGATGAACTGCCCCATAGGCGCGTGCAGCCCCTCGATGGCGGGCACGTTCGTCATCTGCACGCGGGTGATTTCCGTGGTGATCAGCGAATATCCGTAGATGTAAGCGTCCATCGCGATCTGCGCGGCGTCCGGTGCATGTGCAGCCGGCATCTCGGAGACCTGTGCTGCAGCCTGCCCGACAGGATTGAGAAGGAGAGGCGCAACCAGGGTCGATGCTGCAACGACACCGCGCCTGCTTATCTTGATCATGATCTGACGTTTCCTTTCGCTGAGCTGCTTCAACGCTCGTGATGGCCGGGCGGTCCGTCGAGACATGCAAAAGCGCCCGGAGCCGGTCGGCGGCCGAGCGCCGTGAGATGGAACGGCAATCCTAGTTGCAAGTCCGATCGCTCTATTCACATTTCGCGACAAGGGCGCGGGTTTCCCCGTGACAATTTCGAGAGGAGGCGTCTTGCAGTTCGTCTGCTGTCGCCTGAGGCGAGAGTGCCGCCTTAAAAGCGACCGGGGCTTCGTCGGTCGACGGCGCGGCATATGGACAAACGACAAAGTCGTTGCCACTGTCGTCCAGATTTCTCATTTCACGACACTGCTTGAAGAGTATCCGTGACGTCGTCGATACGCGGGCCGCACGCCGACAGGCCCTTCAACAGGGTGCAGGTCGGCACCGTCCGGGCGGCATCCTTGGCGCGGGTACCCGACGTCCTGGCCGGCTTCGGCGTTGCACTCGATCCGCTGCTCGACGAGGCGGGCTTGCCGCGCACCCTGCTGGACGATGCGGAGACCCCGGTGGAACTGAGCAGGGGGATCCGGTTTCTGGCACTGGCGGCGGAACGGACCGCCTGCCCGCATTTCGGGCTCCTCTGCGGTCAAAACCTGCCGATTGAAGTGCTCGGCATCGTTGGCCGCGTGGCCCGCAACGCGGGTGATGTCGGCACCGGTCTGCGCGGGCTGATCCTCAACCTTCATCTCCATGGGCATGCCTTCGTGCCCGTCCTGACGGTGACGGCCGGTCTTGCCGAATTCGTCTTGAGGCTGGCGCCGGACGTCGACGAGAACACGGACCCTGCGGTCGATCTCGGTATGGCGATCGCCTGGACCGTGCTGCGAACCCTCTGCGGACCGGGCTGGAAGCCGGTGGAAGTCTCGCTGGCGCGCCGCGCGCCTGCCGGCCGCGAAGCCTACGACAGGTGCTTCGGGGCGCCTGTGCAGTTTGCGCGGGAGCACAACGCCATCGTCTTTCCGGCAACATGGCTGGGACAAGGCGTGCACGGCGCCAACCTGGCAAGACGAAAGCTGCTCGAGCGGGAGCTGGCCGTGATGGCCCAACGGAATCGGCTTCCTGTCGTCGCGACGGCGCGGCGGGCCGTGGTCGCCGGCCTGACCTTGGGAGACGTGTCGGTGGAGGCTGTCGCGGCCAGCGTCGGTTTGCATCATCGTACCCTCAACCGTCGCCTGGCGCGCGAAGGCACGTCGGTGTTCGAGCTCCTGAAGCAGGAGCGCTACCGGATCGCCCGCGACCTGCTGGCGAACACGCCGCTGCCGATCTCCGAAGTCGCGGCCACGCTGCTCTATGCGAGCATCGGCAGCTTCACGCGCGCCTTTCAGGCGTGGTCGCAGCACAGCCCCAGCGACTGGCGCGCCAAGCGCGGCAGGCGATCGGCGACGGCACCACTGTCTCGGCACAGGTCCGGGCAACGATTCTGAACGCAATCGCTCTTGCCCGCTGACGTATTTCGCCTGTGCGATTGCAACGCCAAGGGGCTTGGCCGTGTTCCTCGTCGATTGGAGGAGGAGCCGGATGACCAGGTATCTCGTTGCGCTATTGGCCTGTGGCCTTCTGGCCGGAACAGCTCATGCCCAAGGGCCGGGAACGGCACCCCCGGCTGGACCAGGAGGCGGCTCCGGCTCGACAGGGCCCACGGGGACCAGCACGTCACCAGGCGCATCGCCGGCGCCGGGCGGGACATCTCCGACCGTGCCGGCTTCGCCGCCTGCCATTCCGCAATCGCCGTCGACGATGAATCCGTCGGGCCAGCAACCTGGTCCGGGCCTGGATACCGAGCGACGGGCGACGCCACCCAGCCCTCAGCGCTGACGCCGTGCAGGACGCGTGATCAGGCGCGCCCGGCGGTCGCCATTGCGACTGCGATGGTAACGGCGATCATCAGGGCGGTGACCACGACCAGCGCAACGGGCAACGAGACGACGGTCAGCACCGCGCTTGCGATGATGACGCCGACAGCATTGGCCGTGCGCAACAGGGCGAACACTTCCGCGCGTCGCTGGGCGGGGGCAAGCGTGTCCAGGACGAGAGAGTAATAGGTCGCCATCGGCGCCAGAACCGAGCCGACGAGAACGGCCCCCATCACGGTCGTGGCGACGGAATGATGAAGGGCCACGAACGCCGCTCCCACCGACATGAGGGAAAGCTGGATCAGCACGCCTTGCCGCGTCGCCATGCGGTTTCGCACGCTGGCCCATATGCCGCCGGCGACCGAGGCCAGGCACAGCGGGACGGTGAACAGGATGGCCAGCGCCGGTTCGTAACCGAAGCTCAAGGCGAGCGCGACCGCACCGATCTCGATCGCCGCGACAGCGGCGCCTCCGGCCGCCGCACAGGCGAGCCACAGTACGATGGCGGCGCTGAGAAGCGAGCCGCTCGGGCCGTGCGAGGTCGTGAAGTGCGAGGGCCCGACGTTCGGGACCAGCAACGCCGGCACGGCGCCAATCGCGGCCAGCGCCAGGACGCCGAAGGCCGGCGAGACCGTGCCGAGCCCTGACGCCGCTACGGGTGCCAGAACAAACGTCACCTCGTTGAGCGTGGCCGCGATGGCAAGGGCCCGCGGCATCCGCGAAGAGGGCGCCAGATGATTGAGCACGGCGCGCAGATAGCCGGAGGCCGCGCCGTTCACCAATCCCGCGACCGCCGCCAGCGCGACGAGCCAGGTGTAGGACGCGTCGCGGGCCGCGAGCAGGGCAACCGACGCCAGAGCGGCCGTGCGGATGACGATGAGCAGCCTCAGGACTGTCGCCAAAGGCAGGCGATTGCCGAGCCGGGCGATCGGAATGGCGCCGGCCACTTGAGCGAGCGTCATCGCGAGGATCATGGCCGCACCGCCCCGGGCGTCGCCGGTGACGCTCAACGCGACGAGCGAAAACGCGATCGGTCCCGCCGCCTGCGGAACGCTCAGGGTGCCGGAAGAGATGTACCAGCGCAGCAACAGCCCCCGGTTCGATCGAGGGTCAGACCGGGGGGCCGCGCCGTCGGTTTGCTTGCTGCGGGGATCGGCCATGATGCTGCTGCGAACGTGCCTTCGAAGAACGCGGGTGAGGTCGCCAAAGGAATGCGCCTCCAAAGCCGAACCGCGCGAAGGTATGGCACAGGACGGTGCCCGCGAGAACGATCGGCTGATGGTGCTGGCATGGCCTTTGCGTTGCCGAGGCTTACCATGAAGCTGCGCATTCCCCGTCGTCATGGCCATTTCGTCTTCGGCGTCATCCAGTCCGGCTTGACCTGCCTGATCGCTGCCGGGATCGCGAGTTATTCGGAGTCGGGAACCGCCAGGTTCGTCGAGCACTGGCTGGCGTCCTGGTTGATCTCGTGGCTGACGATGCTGCCGGTGGTGCTGCTGGCCGCGCCGGTCATCCGGACGTTCGTCAACCGCGTCACCAGCGAGTAGCGGGCTGGCTTGATCAGCGGCCGGCGATGCGGCGCAGGCCTCCCACCGTCGTCAGCAATCCCAGCGTGACCAGGCCTAAGCCGGCGACCTGCAGCGCGCTTGGGATCTCGCCAACGATGGGGATGCCCAGCACCACGGAGACCGCCGGCACGATGGCGGGAAACAGCACGGCGCGGCTCACACCCAGCAGCATTACCGCCTGGCTGTAGGCGATCATGGTGATCGCGCCTTGAAGCCCGCCCTGGACCAGCCCCTGGAAGGCGAGAAAGCCCAGGGGCAGGGCGGCGAGATGGGCGGTGCCCATCGCTGCCAGGTAGGCAGGGATCGTCAGGACGCACGACAGTACCGACACCACGGCCGTGGCGCGCAACGCCGGCACACGCCAATGGCGCAGCAGCAGCGTGAAGCCAGCCCACAGCACGCTCGACAGGAAGAACAGCAGATCGCCGAGCCAGGCCCGCTCGCCGCTCGGCTGCATCATCCCGTCCCAGCCGATCAGCCCGATGCCGGCCAGCACCACGGCAGCGCCGATCATGTGATTGCGGCCGAGCCGCTCGCGCAGGAAGAGGGCGGCCCCAATCGTGCTGACGATGGTCACGGTCGCGGGCGCGATGACCGCGCCGTGGGCGAGCGGCGCGAAGCCGTAGCCGCTGGTCTGCAGCAGCGCGAAGGGCGCGCCGCCCAGCACGGTGAGGATCAGCGCCCGCCGCCAGCCGAGGCCGGCCAGGTTGCCGAGACCGTAATGCAGCAGCAGCGGCAGCATGATCAGGCCGGCGACGATGAAGCGGGCGAAGATCATGTCGACGGCCAGCAGGCCGCCCAGGATGCCGGCGCGGGCCGCCGCAAAGCTCAGCGAGGCGCCGAGCGCCATGATGGCGCCGCACAGGAACCCCCAACGCTCGTGTTTCGCGGTGCGCGCCGTGTCGATCGTCGTCTGCGCCATGACACGGTCGCTAGCACGCATCGCGCCACACGCCCAAAGAATTTTGTAGCAATCGATGCAAAACGGCGCTTACATCGGGCCATGGGACGCCTGAAAGCCTTCGACGAGACCCGCGCGCTCGACGCCGCCGTCGACTGTTTCTGGGCGCGCGGCTACGAGGCGACGTCGATACGCGACCTCGCCGACGCCATGAGGATCGGCGGCACCAGCCTGTACAATGCCTACGGCGACAAGCGTGCGCTGTTCGCGCGCTCGCTGCAGCGCTATGCCGACCGCTCTATGCGCGAGCGGATTGCCCGGCTGGAGGCAAGCCACCGGCCCAAGGAGGCGATCCGCGCCTTTCTCGCCGAGATCATCGACCGCTCGGTCAAGGATCCCGACCGCAAGGGCTGCCTGCTGGTGAATTCCGCGCTCGATGTCGCCCCGCACGACGCCGAGATCGGCAAGGTCGTCGGCGGCTACCTCGACGAGCTGCGCGCCTTCTTTCGTCGCAACATCGAGGCGGCGCGTGCGGCGGGGCAGGTACCCCGAACCATCGACGCCGAGGACGTGTCGGCCCATCTGCTGGGTGTCCTGGCCGGCATCCGCGTGCTGGCGCGCACCGGCGCCAAGCGCAAGCTGCTCGAAGCGGTCGCGCGCCCCGCCCTCGACCTGCTGGAGGGCAAGAAGTGATCGACCATCTCAACGCGCCGTCGCTGAAGGCGCTTCCCGACGCCGGGCCGGTCGTCATGCTGAACCTGATGCGCTTTCGCGAGCGCTCGCTCGACGGCAACGGCAGCGGCTGGGACGCCTACCTGCGCTACAGCGCGCTCACCATCAAGCTGATCAAGGCGCGCGGCGGCACCATCATCTGGACCGGCAACGCCGAGGGCGTGGCGCTCGGCGTGCCGGACCAGCACCGTTGGGACTATGTCGCTCTGGTCCGCTACCCCTCGCGCGCAGCCTTCCTCGACATGATGACCTCGCCCGACTACGCGACGGCCAATGTCGAGCGCGAGAACGGCTGTGCCGACCACGCCATCATCGCCGTCAACGAGACCTACCGGAAGTTCACATAGGGTCAGCCATGGTCAAGCGTCTGAGCGACATGCCCGAAGCCGAGGCGAACCATCTGCGCCGCCTCGAATGCCCCACCTACGACGATACGCCGGCACTGGGCGGCAAGCCGTTGGCCGAGCGCCGGGTGGCGATCATTTCCACCGCCGGCCTGCACAAGCGGGGCGACCGGCCCTTCCGGCCCGGCGACGGCAGCTATCGCGTGATTCCCGCGGAGACGGCGGCCAACGAGCTGGTGATGAGCCACATCTCGGTGAACTTCGACCGCACCGGCTTCCAGCAGGATCTCAATGTCGTGTTCCCGATCGACCGCCTGCGCGAGCTGGTGGGCGACGGCACCGTCGGCTCGATGGCCTCGGTGCATTATTCCTTCATGGGCGCCTTCCCGCCGGCGGCGGCCGAGCCGCATGCCCGGCATCTCGCGGGATTGCTGAAAGCCGACAAGGTCGATGCGGCACTGCTCGTTCCGGTTTGACCCGCCTGCACGCGCGCCGTGGGCGCGCTGGGCCATTTCCTCGAGCGCCAGGGCATCCCGACCACGGGCATCAGCCTGGTCCGCGAGCACACCGAGGTCGTTCGCCCGCCGCGCGCGCTGTGGGTGACCTTCGAACTCGGTCGTCCGCTCGGCATTCCCGACGATGCCGGGTTCCAGCGCCGCGTGGCCAAGGCCGCGCTCGACCTGCTGGGGCGCACCGACGGGCCGCTGATCGCCGACTATCCGGAGCATATCGAGGAGCCGGCCGATTTCACCGGCTGGGCCTGCCCGATCGGGTTGGCGCCGGCGTCCGTCGAGTCGCTGTCGGCCGAGATCGATCGCCTCGCGACCTGGTACGACCGTGCCGTGGAGGCGCAGGGTCGTACGACGGTCGGCGTTTCCGGGCTCGACATGGAAGCGGCCGGAGCGCTGGTGACGGGAGCCCTCGACGGCGCCCTGCCGCCGGCCCAGGCGCTCAAGGAAGCGCTCGATGACCTCAGGGCCTACTATCTCGAAGCGGCCTCGGCCTTTCCCGATCCGGGTACCGCGGCCACGCGCAAGAAATGGTTCTGGGAGGAGACGCGGCTTGCCCAGGCGATGCTCGCCCTGCAGCCCAAGCTCGCGGCGAGCGAGGACCCGCAGCACAGGATCCTGGGCAACCTGACGATGATCCCGGCGACGGAGCGCCACCGGCTGGGCTAGCTGTGAGCAGCACCCGCTGGCTCAATTGTTCAAATCGACCACGACCTCATTGAGTTGGCCCTGAAAATCGAAAGCGCCTTGGTAGTCGTAGACGACCGGCGTGCCAGTATCGCTTCCGACGTCTTGATTCTCCGACAGCGAGTATTTGAACGGCGTGGTCTGCTCCACGCGGCCCGAGCCGACGGTCTTGCCGTCCATCAGCAAGGTTATGGTGCCGCCCTTGCCCGTTTCCTTCCCGCCTTCGTACTTGAATGCCATCTTCAGCTCGCGCGTGCCGGCGGGCACGGCCTGGTCGCTGCGCACGATGAAATGCTTCACGTCGAGATAGTTGTGCGCGGCGGTCAGCTTGCCGTCCTTCATGTAGAAGGCCCAGCCGCCGGTGTTGCCGCCCTGCGTGAAGATCATGCCGTTGGTACCGTCCTTGACGTCGACCTTGGCGGAGATCGTGAACGACTTGTTCTTCAGATCCGGCGCCGAGGCTTCAGGAAGACCCGCGAGCGGGCCCGAATAGACGTACTTCGTCCGGCCGGCCGCCAGATTGGGCTTGCCCGTCAGTTCGGCGCTGAAGCGCTCAGCGCCGCGCCAGTCGAGAGGAAGAGCCTTGTTGGCCGACGCCTCCGCCCACCACAGGGCCGTCATCTCGGCGAGCTTCTCGGGGTTCTTCTGCGCCAGATCGTTCGCCTGGGTGAAGTCTTCGTTGAGATTGTAGAGCTCCCACTTCGCCGTCAGCGGATCGAACTTGCCGCGCTCGGCCTGCCACGGCTCGAAGCTCATCGAAGCCGCCCACCATCCGTCCTTGTACATGCCGCGATTGACGAAGATCTCGAAGTACTGGCTCGTGCGAAGCTCGGGGGCTTTTGCATTGTCGAGCACGTCCAGGAAGCTGCGCCCCTGAATGGGCGTCTGCGCGGTGCCATTCACGGAGCGCGGTTCCTCGATCCCGGCTGCCGCCAGGATTGTTGGCGCCACGTCGATCAGGTGTGTGAACTGCGTTCGGATCTCACCGCCGTGCTGGAACTTGGCGGGCCACTTCACGATCATCGGGTTGCGGGTGCCGCCAAGATGGCTGGCCACCTGCTTCGTCCATTTGAAGGGCGTGTTCATCGCGTGCGCCCAGGCGGCCGGGAAGTGATTGAAATGCATTTCCGAGCCGATCTCGTCGATCCGGCCCAGAATCTCCTGGTACGACATCAGGTAGGCGTTGAAGAACGCGTTCTCGTTGAGCGTGCCGTCGAAGCCGCCCTCCGGTGAGGAGCCGTTGTCGCCGACGATGTAGACGATCATGGTGTTGTCGGCATCGGGCAGCGTCTTGACATAATCCAGCACACGGCCCACCTCGCGATCCACGTGACTGCCGTAGGCGGCGAACACCTCCATCATGCGCTCATAAAGCCGCTTCTGGTCGGCGTTCAGCGACTCCCAGGCCGGCAGGCTAGCCGGCCGCGGCGTCAACACGGCGTTCTGCGGGATGATTCCCTTCTGCTTCTGGCGCTCGAAGGTCTGCTGGCGATAGGCGTCCCAGCCCATGCTGAACTTGCCCTTGAACTGGTCGATCAGCTCCTTGGGGGCCTGGTGCGGCGCGTGTGTGGCTGCGGGCGCATAGTAGATGAACCATGGCTTGTCGGGCTGGATGGACTCGGCATTCTTGAGCCACGAGATCGTGCGATCGGCCAAGTCCTCGCTCAAGTAGTATCGGCTGGCCGACGGCGTTCCGAGGGCAGTCTGGTTCTGGTACAGGTAGGGCCGGACCTGATTGGTATCGCCCGCCATGAAACCGTAGAAGTAGTCGAAGCCAAGCCCGTTCGGCCAGTGATCGAACGGTCCCATCGGGCTGGTTTCATAGATCGGCGTGTTGTGGTTCTTCCCAAACCACGCCGTGATGTAGCCGTTCTGGTGCAGCATCTCGGCGATGGTGGCGGTGTCCTTCGGAATGATGCCGGTATAGCCGTCGTAGCCGGTCGCGACTTCCGTGATGTTGCCGGTGCCTGCGACGTGGTGGTTGCGGCCGGTCAGGAGCGCTGCCCGCGACGGCGAACACACTGCCGTCGTGTGAAAGCGATTGAACAGAACACCCTCTTTCGCCAATTCCTCCATCTTCGGCGACGGCACGCCGCCGCCGGTCACCGAGAACTGGCCGAAGCCGACATCGTCGAGCAGGACGAGCAGGACGTTCGGAGCGCCTTTCGGGGCCTTGCGCGGTGCGGGAAACTGCGCCGGATCGGAGTCCAGATAGGTCGGCCCGACATTGCCCCGGTACTTCTGCTCGGCATAGGGCAGGACCGCCTGGCCGCGCGGCGCGATCCCGGCGTCCTGAGCGACTGCGACGTTACAGCTCGTTACCGCAAGAATGGATGCGCAGAGGGCCAGAGCAGGCGCCTTGAATGGTCTGATCATCGGCCTATCCCTTCGCCTAAAGGAAGTTCATCTCCAGTTGCAACGCGCCAACGGCTTGAGAGCGTCAGCTCAGCAATTCGAAGTCCGGCAGCTTGAAGGTCTTGTTGTTGAACGCTTCGGTCGGCCCGTAAAAGCGCATCGCGGGCAACGGTCGCTTTCCGGCGGTTGGTATCCAGTTCGCTTCCAGGCCGGCCGGTGCCTTCGGGCCGACATAGAGCGTCACGCCGCCGTCGGCGTTCTTCTTCATCTTGTCGAGATCGTAGGACGACAGCGTCGTGCGATTCGAATTGCTGTAGATGAAGGAATTGGTGGCACGATCATAGACGGTCAGCGCCCAGAATTGCTTCACCGGCATGTCGGCGGGCACATCGAGCTTGTAGAGCTTGCCTGCCTGAAGCAGCCGCCCGTTCTTGTCGGCCATCGCCATCATGTATTGCGTGGCAGGCGTGTCGCTCAGCACCTTCGGCATGTAGGTGCACCAGAAATATTCGGCGGCGCGCGGGATGAGGTCGATGTAGTCGTCGTAGACAAACGAGAACGTCTTGTTGGCGTCGGCCTGCAGCAATGCAACGTAGTGCCGATCCGGCCAATAGCGCAAGGAAGCCGGTATGTTGTCGAACCACTGCTGCAGATAGAACCAGACGTCGATTGCGGCCTGCTGCATGGCGCGTTTGGCGGTCGCGTCGGGAGCGAAGGGCTTGCCTCGCTCTATTCCAAGCGACTTCAACATGCCGACCATGACCTTGTCGTGCTCCCGGACGGGCTCGACACTCATCACCGCGTGCATGTCCTCGAAGTGCCGGCCGTCGTAGAAAGGCAGCGTGGGATAGCGCTGATTCGCCGGATCGACGAACTTCTGTTGGGGAGGGTTGTCTTTCTCGCTGAGATAGTACATCCGCAGCCGCTTCGAATAGGCATAGGCGTCCGCAAGTGTCTTGCCAGGCGCGACGATCGAGCGGAAGGCAAAGGCGATGCGGTAGTTCGGCGAGGCGACCTGGAGATAGCCGTCCGGGACCGCCTCCTTGTAACCGGGCGGCGTGAACAGGACCTTTGCGCCCTTGCCCTGGTCGATGCCGGATGGGCCGACGTCGGCAATCGTGAACTGCCACGCATCGACGACCTGTCCATAGAGGCTGCCCTCCGGTCCGGCGACGGGCAGTTCGAGGACAACCGGTCCCTTTCGCAGGTCCGTGAAGGCGGTGATGTAGGGCGTCGTGCTGTTCGCCGTGATGGCTTCCAGCCTCGGCGTCGCCGTCGCCGAATAGGCGATGATGTCGTTGTCCTTCATGCCGAGTTCGGTGAACGCGGCTCGGCGAAATGAATAGACCGCAATTGCCGGCATGTTCCAGAGCACGGCCTCGAACGCGCGCTGGTATTTGATCTGGTAATCGAAGTCCTTGATTGAGGCTTTCGCGCCTTTCGGCGGCTGGCCGCCGAGCGGCTCCTGACCGTCCTGAGCGACAGCATCCGTCATCGAGCCGGAAGAAGGCAATATCCCTGTCGCCATCGCGGCGACCGACGCGGCACCCACGCTGCGCTTGATCGCATCACGTCGATTGAGGAGCAACTGGCCGACCCAATGAGCGTGGCGCATCGGAATACCTCCGGTTGGCGTGTCTCTATCGGCAGTCTCCGAAAGGTCGATTGCGATTTCAAGTCGGGAGTTGAATGCCATGCAGCCCCCTCGCTTGTCCGCCAACGGTCGGCGCGCCTCAGACCTGCAGGCCCGCGTTTTTCTCGATTTCGTACGACCTCCTCCGTAGTGTCTTCCGAGACGTTCGCCAGTGCTGCGAGGATGTTCTGGATGGTCGTGTTGCAGACAACGAACCTGACGCTCGGCCCCTGCCGCCCAAGTGACCGTGCCGACTTCATCGACCTCGAGCGCGATTCTGAGGTGATGCACTTTCTCAACGGCGGTGCGGTCGACCATGAGTCGACCGACCCGAACGACGTGACGTTCCTCATGCCCCGGGGAACGGAACCCTATGTCTGGACGGCACGTCGGACAGTCGATGACGACTTCGTCGGATGGTTCTGCCTGTTTCCCGAGAGCGAGGCGCTGGCCGAAATCGGCTATCGCCTGCGCCGGAAGTTCTGGGGGCAGGGATTGGCCACGGAGGGCGCCGCGGCGCTCGTCGGCTGGGGGTTCGAAACCGCCGGGTACGACCGGATCGTGGCGTGCACGATGTCGGTGAATGGCGGATCGCGCCGTGTGATGGAAAAGATCGGCATGAGACATGCTCGTACGGTCCCCGTCGGCGCCGCCCATCTTCCCGGTAGCGAGCACGGCGAAGTCTGGTACGAGCTCGCTCGCTCGGCGTGGACCGCCCGCTGCAGCGGCTGATCGGTTCCGACGTGAGGGGGCTCATCTGCTCCGATCGGCGGCGGCGAAATGCGCCAGTTGATCGGCGCGCGCCTTCTTGAAGGCGGGGCGGTCGGTCATGCGGGCCACATAGGCTTCGCTCGCGGGGCGATCGCCGTAGCTGCGGAGTTTGGCAACGCGCAGGACATCGGCCATGAGCAGATCCGCAACGGTGAAGCGATCGGCGACCAGCCATTCCCGCTCGCTCAGAACCTTCTCGAGCTGGCCGAGGCGGCTCTTCGCCCAGTCGGAGAGGCCGTTGTTCTCAGCGCCGGTGACTTCGAGGAACCACCAGGGAACGGTCACCATCTCGATCGAGTTGAGAGCGGCGATCGTCCATTGCACCGTTTGGGCTTCTCCGGCCGGATCGCGCGGCATCAGGCTTTCGGCCTTCCGCGCCAGATGCAGCAGCCCGGCACCGCTTTCGAACATTTCCAGGTCGCCATCGCTCAGGAAGGGGATCTGGCCGAAAGGCTGCTGTGCCAGGTGATTGGTCTCGCGGCCGTCGAAAGGAACCGTTCGCACCGAATAGGCAAGGCCTGCTTCCTCGCACGCCCAGCGGAGCCGGAGGTCGCGCACGAAACCGCGGGGGCCCTTGGGCACCCAGTCGTAAGTCCAGATGATCAGGTCGCTCATAGGGGCGGTCCATTCTCAAAAAGGCGGAGGGGCATGATCGTTTGCGCCCGAAGATATGAGCGCCACTGGAGAAGAAGCTACGCGCGCCTGAGTGTCGCCATGTTCGGTCCGTCGGTGGTGCAGCCATGCTGCCCGCTCCACTCAGAGTCATGATGTCAACCAAGGTTTGCAAGGGCGACTGTATACTTGATTCATCATTGAAAGACGCCGAACATGAGCGAGCGTGACAGGCCGGTTGTATTGATCACCCATCCTCCGCAGGGGAGAGGTGGGACGTAGTGTGCTTCGCGAAAATGGGTTGTGGGGGTGGATTCGCGCTTGCCTTGGTGGGGGTGATGCGGTACCTAGACTGCAAGAAACGCAGCCGAACCCCTCATGTCCGACAAATTCGACCCTCCCGATTCCTTTGCGAACGAGCTTACCGGCGAAATCGCCGCGCTCGTTAGGCGCGCCTATGACAGGGGCCGCAGGGACGAACGCGAGAGAATGCAAAGGGCGCTCGACGGAATTGACGCTTCGGCGCCCCTTCCAGCCAAGAAAAGGGAGGTCCCCTCACTCGCACTGGCCCCATTGAAGATTGAGCCCCGCGCTTATGGGGCCGTGATCTACGCTATGCGCCACGTGCTGACTTCGGCCGGAGATACCGGCGTAACCGCTGCTGGATTTCTCCAGTACTGCCGTGATTGCGGCATCGACACCACCATGAACTCGGTGCGGGACTGCTTGAAGCGACTCAAGAACGGCGAAGAAGCCGTGAACAAACACGGCGCTTACTTCAGAGGCCCTCGGCTCAGGGACCCAGAAACGGAGCGAGCGCGTGGCGGTTTTGCGCCGCGATTCGGCTACACGGTACGCACCGAAGATGCGCCTCAAAAATATTGGGACAGAACCGGGCCGAGCAAGAAATCCCGCATTCTCGCCGAAACACTCGCGCTGATCGACGCATCACCGGAGCACAAGGTGCACCGAAGCGAGATCTTGGCACGTGTGGTAGCAGAGGGAATTATGGGCCACGAGAAAAGGCCCGTGCAGTCTCTCTCGGTGCAGCTCACCGAGCTTACAGAGATCGAATCCACGGGAGACGGATATTGGCGTCGCAAGAACAGTGACGCTCAACGAGAAACGGCCCCCACGAGGGGGACCGTTAACTAGAAACGACTGCCGAACCAAACCCCGACCTGTGCAACCGGGCGAAGGGGTGGACGGGCAGACTCAAGAAGGACCACGAGGCCGTTCCGGAGAGTAACGATATGCGGTGACCTACATCAAAAGCCTAACCGCTTTCGCCGCCCTGCTTCGTCTCGCGACTGGCAGGGCGGTGTTCTTCTATCAGATGGGGATTCCCATGGCAAAGGCCAAGCCCACCCCCAAGGCGCCGAAGCTCGAATTTGAGCCGGATGCATGGGCGCGCTTTGAGTCGCTGGTGAAATCGGCCGCCGCAATGGGCCACCGGCCGCACCTAGTCGAGAAGGAAGCGAAGAAGCCTCCGAAGACCCGCGTCTCCAAGCCTAAGCGGTCGCCCGCTCGTTAATCCGCCGATAGTTGGGGCGCTTGCCGGAAATGCCCTTGAGCATGTTCGTTGTGCGCTCGCCGTCGTCCACGCCCAGCGCCGTGCGGTTGTTGTAGCGGAAATCGAACTCCGCGAGGTAGCGGTGCAAGTGGCGTTCGTCGCAGTGCTGATAGACGCCCTTCATTCCGCGCTTGAAGATCGAGAAGAAGCCTTCAATCGTGTTCGTGGTCACGTCGCCGCGAGCAAACTCCTTCTCGAAGTGGTTCACCTTCTCATGCGAGGCGAACTCCTTGCCGACATGCTTGTAGACGCTGCTGGTGTCGGTGTGCAGGCGGCTTTCCTTGGCGACGTTCTCGCGGACGATGGCGGCGACCTTCTCCACCTTGGCCGTCTCGGCATAGAACGAGCGGGCCTGTCCGCCGCGCTCCACCAGCGAGACAATGGCGCGCTTATGGTGCGGGCCGAACTTCGGGCGACCTGGGGTCTTGCGGACCGGAGCCTTATGAGCCGGGAGATTGCCGAGATAGGTTTCGTCGGCCTCGACCACCATGCCCTCGCCACCCAGCGGCGGCAGGCTCCCGGTCTTCATCGCCTCACGCAGGCGGTGGCACATGAACCACGTCGACTTGTAGGTGACGCCCAGCATGCGGCTCATCTGATGGGCGCTCATGCCCTTCTTTGAGGCCGACATGATGAAAGCGGCCTGCAGCCACTTGTTCAGGGGGATATGGCTTCGCTCGAATACCGTGCCGACCATGACCGTGAACTGCTTACGGCAAGCCTTGCACTGGTAGTAGCCGTCGCGGCCCTTGAGGGGGCTGGAAGCCTCCAGCGTGCCGCAGTAACCGCAAGCCCGACCGCCAGCCCACAGAAGCGCCTCAAGCCACGCGCGGGCCTTGGAAGCGTCCTGAAAGATCACGTTGTTGAGCGGGTTCTTGGCGGTCATCGGTCTGTCCTCTGAGGACTAACCTACCGGAACGGGCTTGCTGAGTAAAGTATATAATCACCTTGCAAGAGCGATTGGCGCTGTCGAGCCGTTCATGGTGATCGATGAGCGGTTGGCGTAGACGGGCAGGGCCGCGCCGAGCGTCAACGGATTGCAAAACACGCCGAAGATTGGCAGTTTCAACGGTAAGAAAATGGATAGCGTATGGGTGGGATAATGATCGCCTTAGTTGCATCCGTCATAGCTGTATTAGTTGGTTACGCCGTGCCGTCCATCGTCGGCCGTGGCGTTGGGGAACGTTTTCCGAATTGGATTGGCGTGGTCGCAGCCTTCCTGACGGCCTGCCTGGCGGGTGGAGTCGCGCTTCTCCTCATCGCATTTGGTGGCGGCTGGCTTTTCGATCTGATCCTGCGGGCAAGCACAGGCTATCGACTGGACGACCTGTCGTGGATTCAGAAAGTTCTCGGACTGGGGACCTGGTTCGTGCTTCTTGGGGCGGCGATAGGCGCATTTCGTGGTCGGCGAAGAGCGACGGCGCGCAGCGCCGCTTTGGCGGAGCTCGAGCGCATGAAAACGTTCAAGGGTTGATGGAGCTGACGTGGCCGCAGGCTCGTGTGATCTCTACGTCCTTCACTTCCCCCTTACCCAGCCTCTCCCCCGAAGCGGGGGAGAGGAGAGTGAAAGAAGTGGCTGCGATCGGCCTGGGAGCGATGTGTGAATCCGACAGCGCAAAGATGGGGAGGATAAGCTACGCACGCCTGAGGGTCGCGGTGCGTGCGGTATCGACATTGCGGCCGTCCGACGTGAGCGCGACGGCGTAGTCGCGTTCGGCGGCGGTGGGGCTCACCACGCCGTCGCGGACGTCGCGCAGGACGCGGTCGGGGTCGCGGCTCTTCGGGTTGCCGTAGCCGCCGCCGCCCGGCGACAAAGCGCGGTAGGTGCCGGGGCCGTGGCGCTGCACGCCGTATTTCGGGGCCTGCACGTGCTCGCCGTCAGCCAGAGTGAGGATCACCTCGCCGCCGGCGCCGGCCTGGCCGCCCGCGGCGCCGAAGCTCGACGGGGCACCCGCACCTTCGCCGCGGAAGGCGTAGTCGGCCGGGGTGAAGACCTCGACTTCGTAATCGCAGCCGGCGCCGCCGCGGAAGCGGCCGGGACCGGCGGTGTCGCAGCGCAGCTCCTGGCGATGGAAGCGCACGGGATAGAGCTGCTCGTAGGTTTCCAGGTTGGGCAAAGTGAGGCCGCCCAGGGTGATGAGATGGCCGATCAGGTGGAAGCCGTCGCGGCCCTCGACACCGCCACCGGCCGGCGCGCCGGCCCATTGGTACATCACGTAGCGGCCGCCATCGTCCTTGAGGCCCGCGGTCACGGCGTGCACGGCCTTCGACCAGCCGGCCGAGGCGCGCTCGGGCAGCGCCTGGCCGAGCGCCTTCCACATGGCGTGGATGATCTCGTGCGCCACGAACACGGTGTTCATGGTCATGGGCGCCGGGGCGCGGGCATTGACCAGGGTGCCCTCGGGCAGGCGGATCTCGACGCTGCGAAAGGCGCCTTCGTTCTTCGGCAGGTCGGGCTCGAAGAACGAGGCCAGCGACATGAACACCGCCGAGGTCGAGTTGGCGATCGAGCTGTTCTTGAAGCCGCGGATCTGCGGTGAGGTGCCGGCGAAATCGACGACCAGGCGGCGGTCCTTGACCGTGATGGCGACGGCGATCCTGGCGTCGATCGGCTCGAAGCAGTCGTTATCGACCGGTTCCTCGCCATGCCACACGCCCTCGGCCAGGCGGTCGATGCAGGTCTGGAAGCGGCGGTCGGCATGGGCCAGCACGCCTTCGAAGAAATCGTCGGCTCGCTCGACGCCCAGCTCCTCGACCAGCTGGATCAGGCGTTCCGCGCCGATGCGGGTCGAGCCGATCATGGCGCGCAGGTCGCCGTCGAGCGCGTCGGGCAGCCGGGTGTTGAGCATGAGGAGCCGCCACAGGTCGTCGCGCGTGCGGCCGGCCTCGATCAGCTTCAGCACCGGCAGCCGGATGCCTTCGTGGAAGATCTCGGTCGCCGCCGAGTTGTAGGTGCCGGCCGCGCCGCCGCCGATATCGGCCTGATGGGCGCGGTTGCAGGCGAAGGCCACCAGCTTGCGGCCGACGAAGACCGGCCGCGCGATCACCCAGTCCGGCAGATGGTTGCCGCCGGCGGTGTAGGGATCGTTCAGCAGGAACACGTCCTCAGGGGCGATCGCGTCCTTGAAGTCGCGCAGCACGGCGCGCACGGCAAAGCCGCCGCCGCCGGTATGGATGGGAATGCCGTCGGCCTGGCTGATCAGGGTGCCGCGCGCATCGGACAGGAAGCAGGAGAAGTCGTGGCTCTGGCTGAAGATCGGCGAGCGCGCGGTGCGCGTCATCACCCAGCCCATCTGGTGCGAGATATGGTCCAGCCGGTTCTGCACCAGCGCCAGGGTGACGGGATCGAGCGTCGAAGCCGCGGCGGAAACGGGAACAGGGGCGGGACTCATTGTGCTGCCTCCTGCAAAGCACTTTGGGCATCGATGTGAAGGAGGAAGTCGTCGCGTTCGTCGACTTCGAGCAGGTCGTGTGGCCCGACGAAGGCCGTCGTGGTGCGCTCTTCGATCAGCAAGGGACCGGCGAGGCGACAGCCCGGCCGCAGATCGGCGCCGTCATAGACCGGGACGTCGCGCCAGCCGGTGGCCGGATCGATCCAGACCTTGCGGGTCTCGCGCGGTTTGGGCGGCGCGGCCTGCGGCGCCCGTGCGGCGGCCGGCGTCCAGTCGATCAGGCCACGGCCGACGACGCGCAGCGCCGTGATGTCGATGCGGCCGCCGGGCTGGATATGGCCGAACAGGCGCTGATGCTCCGCTTCGAAGGTGCGGCGTGCGGCAGCGGCGTCGAAGCCTGAGCTGGCAATCGTCACGCGCACCGGCCATTGCTGGCCGTCGTAGCGCAGGTCGATCTGCCGCTCGAGCGCAGCCGCCTCGCCCTCGAAGCCGTCACGCTTCAGCGCCTCGCGGGCGCGCGCTTCGATCTCGGCGAAGCCCGCTTCGAGATCGACCACGGCCACCTTGTCGAGATCAGCCAGGAAGACCTGCAGGTAATCCTGGCGCACATCGGACTGCAGCATGCCGAGCGCGCAGAAGGCGCCGGCGGCGCGCGGCAGCAGGGCGCGCCGGCAGCCCAGCGCGCGGCCGACCGAGGAGCCGTGCATCGGCCCGGCACCGCCGGCCGCGACCAGGGTGAAGCTTGTGGGATTGTGGCCGCGCTCGATGCTGAGCCGCTCGACGGCATGCAGCAGGTTCTGTTCGAGCAGGCGGATCATGCCGGCCGCCGCGTCCTCGACCGTGAGGCCGAGCGGCCGGGCGAGCTTGCTCTCGATGGCCCGGCGCGCCAGCGCGAGGTCCAAGGTGACGGCGCCGCCGGCCAGCGGCCCGGGCCGCAGGCGGCCGAGCACGAGTTGCGCATCGGTGACGGTCGGGTTCTCGCCGCCCAGCCCATAGGCGGCGGGACCGGGCCGCGCGCCGGCGCCCTGCGGGCCGACATGCAGCAGGCCGGCGTCGTCGACCCAGGCGACCGTGCCGCCACCGGCGCCGACCGTGTGGATCTCGACCGACGGCGTCGTCAGGTGATAGCCGTCGATCACCAGCTCGTCGGCGACCGGCACGTCGCCCTGCGCCATCACCATGACGTCGCAGCTCGTGCCGCCGATTTCCATGGAGATCAGGTTGGCGCGTTCGCCCCCATGCTTACTGGGGGCGGCGCAGCCCTTGAGCGCGCCGACGCCGGCCGCCGGGCCCGACAGGACCAGCATCACCGGCCGCGCCGCGACCTGATCGACCGAGACGGCGCCGCCGTTGCTCTGCAGCATCAAGAGGCCGCGCGGCAGGCCGAGCTGGCGCAGCTGCTGGTCGAGCGACTTCAGGTAGCTCGTGACCTTGGGCGCGACATAGGCGTTGACCACGACGGTCGAGCTGCGTTCGTACTCGCCCATGGTCGGCATGACGTCGCTCGACAGCGACACCCACTTGCCGGGCCAGCTCTTGGCCAGGCGCGCGCCGACCTGATGCTCGTGGCCGCCGTCGAGGAAGCTGTTGAACAGGCAGACCGCGACGGACTCGACACCGTCGGCTTCGAACACGGCAGCGGCCTTGTCGACGTCTTCGGCGGCGAGCGGAGTGAGCTCGCGGCCGTCGGCGCCGATGCGGCCGCGCACCGGCAGGCGCAGGTAGCGCGGCGCCAGGACCTGCGGGAAGGGCGCGCGATGGTCCCACTGGTTCTCGCGGATGCCGCGGCGGATCTCGAGCGAATCGCGGAAGCCCTCGGTGGTGAGAAGCCCGACCTTGGCGCCCTTCTTCTCGAGGATCGTGTTGGTGGCGACCGTCGAGCCGTGCACGAACAGCGCGCAGTCGCGCAGCAGCGCGGAAAGCGGCATGTCGAGCTGCTGGGCGGCCAGCCGCAGCACGCCCAGCACGCCTTCGCTCGGATCGGCCGGAACCGAGGGCGCCTTGTAGATGCGCACGGCGCCGTTGGCGTCGCGCAGGACCATGTCGGTGAAGGTGCCGCCGACGTCGACGCCGATGCGCCACGGGGCAACGAGAGGGGAGAGTGTGTCGACCATTGCGTTGACGAAGCTTAGCCAGCGACGGAAGCTCGTGCGAGATGAGAGTCGACCTCGACCACTATTTGATTTTGGGTGTGCCCCAAACCGCCGATCCGGCGGCGATCCGTGCCGCCTATGTCGCTCTCGCCAAGCGGTATCATCCCGACATCGCCGTCGGCGATCGCGAGCTTGCCGCGTCGAACTTCCGGGCGATCAAGGAAGCCTACGAAACGTTGTCGGATCCCGACCGTCGTGCAGCGTACGATGCGAAAGCGCGGCAGGCCGAGACGATGCTGGCGCGGAATGTCGTTTCGTCTTCCTCGACGCCGCCGCGGATCCCGGCCGTCTGGATCGCTCTCGACTACTTCGCGGCTTTGTTCCGCGGCGGCCGGCGGACCGGGCTCGCGCTGGTCGGGGCGGCGTTCCTGCTGCTGGGAGGCTTCCTTGTGGCGCGCCACCTCGCGCCAGTGCCGAGCGTGGAGACGCCGGTTGCGGTTGCCACGCGTGCCGACGACGAGGCCAAGCGCCGCGAGGCTATTGCGGCCGGTCAGGCGAGCCAGCCGGTGCGGCCACGTCAGGCAATCCTTGGGCCGCTGAGCGGGCCTGGCACCGCTGCCCAGAAGGACTCGCGACTCGAGCTGCCGACGGGCCAGGCGCAATGCGTGTCGGGGGACGGTGTTCGCTTCAGCGTCACCAGCCGCAACGGCGAGGTCAGCGTCGTCTACAACGGTGATCCCGCGGTGCGCGCGACGGTGCAGTATGCCGGCCGGCAGTTGATGCTGCTCACGGGCATTGTCGCCGAGGACCGGATCGCGATCGGAGTGCTGCGCGGCGAAGACGCCGGCGCGCTGGTGTTCCACACGGACGGCGCGGGGAAGCCTGTTCGCACCGTTGCCGCGCAGTGTGTGGGGCTGGCGTATTGAGGAGGACTACGTCCTTCTTTCTCCTCTCCCCCGCATCGGGGGAGAGGCTGGGTGAGGGGGCGGTGACAGCCGCTGCGATCACAGGAGCCTCCGGTCGCGACCACCCCCTCACCTAACCTCTCCCCCAAGGGGGGAGAGGAATATGAAGATCTGGACCGTCGAACTCACTTCACCGAATTGAGCGTCGGCAGGCGGTAGCGGTCTTCGGGATCGTTCCAGCCCTTGAAGTTGGGCTTGCGCTTCTCGGCGAAGGCGGCGCGCGATTCCATCAGGTCGCTCTTGGCGCCGTGGTCGTGCAGGGCGGCGGCGAGCTTTTCCATGTCGGGGCCTGGGGCGGGCCGCATCTGGCGCATCATATGGACGGTGTTGACCCGCGAGGCCGGCGGCAGGGTCAGCAGATGCTCGGCCATGCCTATCGCCGTCGGCATCAGCTCGGCGGCGTCGACCAGCCGGTTCACGAAGCCGATCTCGTGGAAGCGCTGCGCGGTGAAGCGGAAGCCCAGCGCCATTTCCATGGCCACGGGATAGGGCAGGTTGGCGATGTGGCCGTGATTGTAGCCGCCCAGCAGCCAGCGCTTGGCCTCGGAGACCTCGAAGACGGCCTCGCGCACGGCCACGCGCAGGTCGGTGCGTTCCACCAGCATGAAGCCACCGCCCATGGCGAAGCCGTTGATGGCGGCGATGACCGGCTTCTCGAGCGTGCCCGCCATGAACGGGTCCTCGATCTCGGGGCGCCGTCCGCCGGGCGCGCCGTCCTTCAGCGACTCCTTCATATCCTCGCCGGCGCAGAAGCCGCGGCCGGCGCCGGTGAAGATCGCGACTTCGAGCTTCTTGCTGTGGCGGAACTCGTTCCAGACCTTGGACAGCTCGGTCCGCATCTCGTGATTGAGGGCGTTCAGCCGATCCGGCCGGTTCATGCGGACGACGAGGATCTGTCCGTGGGTTTCGGTTTCGACGACGGCCATGCTGCTGCTCCTCACGGAAGAAAATCGGGCGGAAAGATCGAGGCGGGAGCCTATCGCCGGATGCCGGCCAGCGCGAGCGAGGCCTTTGCGCTGCAATCTCCCTGCGAATTTGAGGACTGTCGGGGCCTCCCTTGAAAACGGTTTGCCGATTGGAAAACTAATATTGACCCCGACGCATCTCTCGAATTAGTTTGCCATATGGCAAACTTTGAGGAGCGCCTGAACGTTGCGTTCGCGGCTCTGGCCGATCCGACCAGGCGCGCGATCGTCGCTCGCCTGTGCAACGGAGACGCCACGGTCGGCGAGCTCGCCGAGCCTTTCGAGATCGGGCTGCCGACGCTGCTGAAGCACATTCGCGTGCTCGAGCGCGGCGGCCTCGTCTCGTCGGCAAAATCGGGGCGCGTTCGAACATGCTCGCTCACCCCGGGGGCGCTTCGGAGCACCGATGGCTGGCTGCGCACCCACATCGCGACGTGGGAAGGCCGGCTCGATCGGCTGGAAGCCCACCTCGCCCGCAAAAGGAAGGATACCCGACGAGATGACTGACAAATCCCCGCGGACGGAATCGGCATGGGCCGCCTGGCCGCTCGATCGCGAAATTGTCCTGGCCCGCGTCATCGATGCGCCGCGCGAGAGAGTCTTCGATGCGTGGACCGACCCCGAGCAGCTTGCGGCGTGGTTCGGCCCCAAGGGCATGACGATCAAGACGCACGAGATCGACGTTCGCGCGGGCGGCACGTGGCGGTTCGACATGGTCGGCGCCGACGGCACCCGCTACGACAATCGAATGTCCTTCCTGCGCATCGATCGGCCACGTCTGATCGAGGTCGATCACGGCTCCGACAAGGACGACGACCCGGGCAAGTTTCGAATGCTGGTCACGTTCGACGTGCAATCGGACGGAAAGACGGTCCTCACCTTGCGCCAGATGCATCCGACACGTGCCCAGCGCGAGGGGGCCATCGGCTTCGGCGCCGTCGAATTCGGGGGCCAGACGCTCGACAAGCTTGCCGATCACCTCGCCAGCCACCCGGCCACGCGCAAATCGTAGGCCCGCGACGGCGCCGGGCGTTCTGCACAGCTTCCTCGATCCGCCCCAATGTTTCCGCTTTTATTTCTGCGAGACTGCAATTAAATAGAAGGCGGGAAGGGGCTTTGCATAGGCGCTGGCAACGAGGCAGGGGTGTCTCGGAAGCTTTGGAGATGAGCTATCTCGGCGTTTTTGCAGGGGATCTTGGGTTCCTACGAGCCCATTTGCACGTGACCACGTTCTTGCGTGGGATCGCGCGTGTCGCCACCGGACTGCCGCCAATCAGGCTGCGATCCGGTAGAACGGCACCTCAACGCCTCATCTTATTGCAGTGAGAAGGCAGTCGACGACCTGTGGGATCGGCGATTTGATGAGGAGTACGCGTAATGCAGTCAGCGATCAGTATGGTGGACTCTGCCGCAAAGGTGCCGGCACTTCTGATGAGCGGCACGCCGGCGGCGGAAATCCGTGTCGTCGTGGTCGATGGCGACGATGATTTTCGCAACCTGCTGTCGAATGAACTGTCCGAACAGGGATTTGCCGTAACGACTTATTCGGATGCCGCGTCCGTCCTGGCCGCTCTGGACTCGCTGTGCTCTGCAGATCTCATCGTTCTCGACTGGGGGGTGCCCGGCAATCCGGGCCTCGAGCTGATGCAGCAGTTGAATCGCCTGGGCGTCGACCTGCCGATCGTCTTCCTGACCCACAGGTCGCTGACCGGCAACGAGAGGCTCGCCTTCGAGCATGGCGCCATCGACTACATCGACAAGTCGCGCGGCATCGCCATCCTGGTGCACCGGCTTCGTGTTGTCGCCTACGCCAAGGTGCCGGAGTCACGGCGGGACAAGGTCGTGGAGGTCGGCAGCCTCATGCTCAAGCCGCACATCAGCCGGGCCTTCTGGAACGGCGCCGATGTCCATCTCACGGTGGGGGAGTTCAAGATCGTCAACCTGCTGGCCGGCAATGTGGGGCAGCACATGACCTATCGCGAGATCTACGACGCGATGCACTATCGCGGCTTCGTCGCCGGGTGTGGCGCGAATGGCTACAGGACCAACGTTCGATCCGCCATCAAGCGCGTCCGCCGCAAGTTCGAAGAGTGCGATCCGGCGTTCGACCGGATCCAGAACTACACGGCCTTCGGCTACATCTGGGCTCGGGACTGACAGGTTCCACGGCGCACAAGCTCATGGTGCATTGACGCGCAAGACAGACGATTGCGTCGAGCCCTTTGCCACCGGTCGAAGGGCTCGACCTGCCCCACTCAGGCGACCTCGTCGCGGCCGATCGTCTGGATTTTTTCCCAGACGTCGCCGGACTTGGGAATGTCGAGCTTGAAGATCGTCTCGAACGTGTCCGCGAGATGATCCGCGCTCGTGATGCGTTGTTCGTTGACGCTGTCTGGCGTCACCTTGCGCAGGCAATCGTTCTTCAGGGCGACATAGCCGTCCGCGGTATGTCGCAGGATCGCCAGCGCGTTCGTGAACGGCGAGCCGGGATCCTGCGTCAGCCAACCGAGCGTCGCGGCAATGGCGGCCTCGTCGCAGTGATCGGGCCGGAAATCGAAGCTGTGTGCGATGCCCTTCGCATGATTGTTGAAGCGCAACCAGCCGTCGTTCGTCGGCGAGATCGAAAAATCGAAGCCGCGCTGGCTGATCGGCCCGACGGCAAGCGGCACAGGGTCGACGATGGCGTCCGCCAGGCCGACCTCGGCAAGGTACGGCCGGTCGAGGTCGATACGCAGCGTGAGATGGTTGCCGATGGCGATGTCGCCCATCGTTTCACGATCGACGCCGCCGCACAGGCGGGTGACGCGGAAACCGAGCGCGGCGAGGGCTGCGCCGAACAGACCGTTCATTTCGTAGCACCAGCCGCCGCGCTTGCCTTCCACCATCTTGGCGAAGGCGACGGCCGGCGCGATCGAGGACGGCCATCCCATGAAAGCGTCCAGCGCCTCCCAGGTGAAGGCCATGAGATGGGCGCGGTGAAGCCTCGACAGGCTGACGACATCGAGAGAGACCGGCCGGTCCACCTCGATCCTTGCGAGATAGGCGTCGAGTTGGCCAGATGTCAGGGTCATTCCACTATCGCTTGAAGAGGCGTGCATCATCATTGGGCTTCCTTGGGCTTCCTTGGGCTTCCTTGGGCTTCCTTGGGTTTCCTGCGGCGAGTGTCGATCACGCGGCGGACAGAGCTCTTTCCGAAGACCCCAGTGCGAAGTCCTCGATTTCCGCCACGAGCCGAGCAGGTCCCGGACCTTCCTCGGCAATGGCTCGCCCGAGAGCCATCGCGCGGTCGGCGAAGCGCGGCTCTGAAACGACGTGCCGCACGGCCTCGACGAGCATTTGGGGAGAAGCCGAAGGGTCGAGGCGCAAGCCTGCGCCGTGATAGTCCACGCGCGCGGCGTTATCGTTCTGATCGCGGCCCATCGGAAGGACGACGAGGGGGACGCCGTGGCGCAGCGATCGCATGACCGTGCCGTGCCCGCCGTGGGTAACGACGGCGCGGGCCTTGGCCAGGATGTCGTCATGCGCTGCATGGGGAAGAATGGTGGTATTCGTCGACGACCGAAGGCGAAGCCCCTCGAGTGCCTTGCCGAGAGTGACGACCACCTCGATCGGCTCTCTCGCCAAACCGGAGATCACCCGTTGCAGCAGGTCGGCCTGCCCTTGATCGGTGGTGCTGAACGATACGAGCACGAGTGGCCGTGTCTCGCGTGGCTGTGTCTCGCGCGATGGCGGACTCGTCCAGCGGTCGTGGGCCCAGCTCGGCAGCTCCAGCAGCGGCCCGACATAGCGCACGCGGTCCGGCAGGTGCTCGGTGGGAAAGTCGAAGCTGCGGCTGGTGGCAAGAAGATGACGGCCGGCGCGCAAGGGCTGTTCGTGGACATGGGCCAGCGGTGCGGCGCCGAAGTGAGCGCGGGCGGCGTTGAGGTCGGGCAGGAAGCCGTCCCATGCCTGCTCGGCCATGGCGGAAGCCTCGGCGTCGCGCGCTCTGTCCGCTGCCGACCGGGCGGGCTGAAAGCCCGGACCGAACGGCGGATGTCCGGGAAGAGGCCAGAGCGAGATGTTGCTGGCGAGCAGGGCCGTCGGCACCTTCGCGACCTCGCCGGCAAGCATGCTGCCGAACAGTAGATCCGAGCCCAGAAGAAGATCGGACGGCTCCCGTGCCAGTGCCTCGATAATATCCTCGACATAGGATTGCGCAGGGCCGACGAAAATCCGTTCGCACGCTCTCTGGAAGCCGGCCAGGGGATCGGCGGTTTCCCACTCGCGGATGAAGCAGCTTTCGGACGAGCGATCGGGGCGGTTGGGGGCGCGCTTCCAGGGCAGGAATCGAGCGCCCGCCGCCATTGCCTCCGCGTTCATCGTGTCGTCGGCGATCAGGCGCACGTCGTGGCCCCGGCCGGCGAGGGCCCGCACGGCCGCGAGCGTCGGCGGCACGTTGCCGCCGCCTTCCCAGCTGACCGCCAGGATGCGCAGGCGCGGCGCGTCTGTCGTCTCTGTCATCGCCGTGGTCCTTTCTCGACGGAGACCGGATCAGCTCGCCGTGTCCTCACGCAGCAGGCGCTCGATCGCCTGCGTCATGAGCCGGTGTGTCTCCGCCGCCGAATGTCCTTGCGCCCGGCGCAGCAGATGCCAGATCCAGACATCGGTCTGGGCCAGCAACTGCGCGGTCCGATCCCGGCGGGACCGGCCGTCGAGCTTGTCGAGCCACGCGCGGAACATGTCCTCGATCCACTCGCGATGACCCTTGCGTCCGCGGTCGAGGACGGCGGCGAATTCGGGAACGCGCGCTTCCTGCCCGAGCGTCCGCACGAGGATGTCGCCGGTGCGTTCGTAGTCGTCCATCAGGAGCGCGACGATGTCCGCCACGCTTCGCGCCGGCGTGCCCCAGCGTTGGGTCCGGATCTCGGCATCCATCTGGGCGGCCATGGCGCTCAGCACGCCGGTCTTGCTGCCGAAGCGCCGTATCACGGTCTGGCGGGTGGTGCCGGCCGCGGCGGCGATGTCGTCGAGCGTGATTTCGTCGAACCAGCGCTCTTCGAGGAGGGCGATCAAGGCGTCGACGATCTGCCGCTCGGTATCCTGAACTGCATTGGCGCGCGCGGACTGGCGATAGGCTCGCGGAGGCATCGTGTCGTTCTCAATTTCGTGTGACATTATGTAACGCGAAATAGAAGGAACGTCAACGGGGGTGGCGACGCGCGGCGTTGCTGCGTTGTGTTGCGCCTAGCGTTATATCCATATGAATATTACGAAGACCAAAGACGAACTGATCGATGACAGGAGACGAACGATGACGAGCTATCCCGACCTCGGCCTCTTCATTGGCGGGGAATGGAAGAAGGCGGACGGACAGCCGGTTCTCAATCCCGCCGACGATACGATCCTGGGCACGGTTCCCCACGCGACCAGGGCAGATCTCGATGCCGCCCTCGACGCGGCCGAGACGGGGTTCAGGATCTGGTCGCGCACCTCGCCGTCCAAGCGTGCCGAGATCATCTCGAAGGCCGCCGGCCTCATGCGCGAGCGCATCGAGGAGCTCGCGGTCGCCATGACCCTGGAGCAGGGCAAGCCGATCGCCCAGTCGCGGGCCGAGATCCTGCGGGCCTGCGAGATCATCGAGTGGGATGCCCAGGAAGGGCGACGGGTCTACGGCCGCATCATCCCCAGCGAGCCGGGCATGCGCCACTCCGTCCTGCGCCAGCCGATCGGTGTGGTCGCCGCCTTCTCGCCGTGGAACTTCCCGACCAGCTCGCCCTCGCGCAAGGTGGGCGGCGCCTTGTCGGCGGGCTGCTCGATCATCCTCAAGGCCTCCGAGGAGACGCCGGCGGGCGCCGTCCAGCTGGTCAAGGCCTTCGCCGATGCCGGGTTGCCGCCGGGCGTGCTGAACCTCGTCTTCGGCAAGCCGGCCGAAATTTCAGAATACCTGATCCCGCAGCCTGCCGTTCGGCTGGTGACCTTCACCGGCTCGGTGCCGGTGGGCAAGCATCTCACGGCGCTGGCCGGGGCGCACATGAAGCCGGCGATCATGGAGCTGGGCGGCCATTCGCCGGTCATCGTCTGCGACGACGTCGATCCGCTGGCCAGCGGCGTGAGTTCGGCGCTGGCAAAGTCCCGCAACGCCGGGCAGGTCTGCGTTTCACCCACGCGATTTTTCGTCGAGGAGGCGATCTACGACCGCTTCTCCGAAGCGATGGCGGCCAAGGCGGCCTCGCTCAAGATCGGCAACGGGCTCGACGCCGCCAACGACATGGGACCGCTCGCCAATGAGCGGCGGCTCGCGGCAATGGAAACCCTGGTCGCCGACGCCAGGGAAAAGGGCGCACGCGTGCTCGCCGGCGGCAACCGCATCGGCAACCGCGGCAACTTCTATCCGCTCACGGTCCTGGCCGATGTGCCGGACGACGCGCGCGCCATGCGGGAGGAGCCGTTCGGTCCCCTGGCACTGCTCAGCCGGGTGAAGAATATCGACGAGGCCATCGAGAAGGCCAACTCGGTGGCCTATGGCTTGGCGGGCTATGCGTTCACCAACTCGGCGCGCAAGGCCGATCGTCTGGCCGAGAGCGTCGATGTTGGCAACCTGTCGATCAACCACTTCGTGGCGTCGAGTGCCGAAACGCCCTTCGGCGGCGTCAAGGACAGCGGTTTCGGTCGCGAAGGCGGTATCGAGGGCCTGCAAGGCTACACCGTGGTGAAGAATGTCTCGCATCTGACGGCGTAGCGCGGCGTCCTGAACGTCGCGCCGAGAACACGGCTCGCGGAACTACCGGACCGGCTGGTCGGGCCGGCGGACAAACGATCCGCCGTGCTCCGGCCATTCCCATTCGTCGCGGTCGGGCGCATCGACATCGAAGCCCTGGGCGCGCAACGCCTCGCGATGATCCTCGGCATTGTCCTTCGGCTCATAGCCGAGGGTGGCCCAGTCGGCTTTGCTGACCTTGAGTCGCGTGTTGTTGGAATAGCCGTTGACCACCATGCAGCCGGGATCGGGATGGCGCAGCGAGACGTCGACCAGATGCGCGACATCGCCGGGGCTGAGCCAGGTCGCGAGCGAGCGCTGATCGATCGGCTGTGGCTGGAAGGTTCCGATGCGCAGCGATACCGACCGGATGCCGTAGCGATCGAGATACTCGCGCAGCAGCGTCTCGCCCCAGACCTTGAAAACGCCATAGAGGCTGTCGGGTCGCGGCGGCAGGGCCGGGGAGACCTTCTCGGTGATGGGATAGAAACCGAAAGTGTGGTTGCTGCTGGCGAAGACGATGCGTTCGACGCCCGCCAGGCGCGCCGCCTCGAACACGTCGAACAGCCCGCGCGCATTGACCCGGAAGAGGTCTTCCAACGTGTAGTTGCCGATCAAGCCGGTGAGGTGCACGACGGCCCGTACGCCCTGCATCATGCTTTCGATCTTCGGCCGATCGGCGATGTCGGCCGCGACGAACTCCTCGTTGGCGGAAAGGTCTCGCACGGGCTGGATGTCCGTCAGCCGGAGATGGGCCCATTGATCGCGAAGGCCGGTCCGCAAAGCCGTGCCGATGGCGCCTGCGGCGCCGGTGATCAGCACCCGATCCGTTCTGGGGTCGATCATGTCGCTCTCCCTGCGAAGGCCGGCGGCGCAGTCGTTTCGAGGTTGTCTCTGTCCGTCATTTCCAGGCGAGTCATCCCGATCCCCGTGCCTAGAGCAGCGCCCGGGAAGATGGAACCGTCTGCGGTTCCATCTTCCCGGGCATAAGCTGCTCTAGAATATATACAATCTAGAGCACGACCTTCCGCTCGGCTGATTCCAGCCGAGCGGAACGTGCTCTAGCGCATCACGAACGGGTTGGCGGGCGAACCTTCCGTCATGGAAATCCAGACGCTCTTGGTCTCGAGATACTCGCGAACCGCCTCCATGCCGCTCTCGCGGCCGATTCCCGAACGCTTCATGCCGCCGAACGGCATCATGTAGCTGATCGCCCGATAGGTGTTGACCCAGACCGTTCCGGCCTTGAGCGCTGCCGACATACGCAGCGCCCGGTTCATGTCCTTCGTCCAGATCCCCGCGGCCAGGCCGTAGATCGTGTCGTTGGCCAGCGCGATGGCTTCGGCTTCGTCCTCGAAGCCGATGATCGACAGGACAGGACCGAATACTTCCTCGCGGGCGATCCGCATGTCGGGCTTCACGTCGGTGAAGATGGTCGGCTCGACGAACTGTCCGCCAGGCAGGTCGGCCGCCGTTGCCGCGCCGCCGCCCAGGATGCAGCGTGCGCCCTCGGCCTTGGCGATCTCCATGTAATCCAGGATCTTGCGGTACTGCGGCGCCGTCGTGACGGGGCCGATATTGGTGTCCGCCTTCATCGGATCGCCCTTGCGGGCCGTGCGGCCGAGTTCCACGACCTTCCGGCTGAACTCCTCGCGGATCGAGTTCTGCACCAAGAGCCGCGAGCCTGCGATGCAGGTCTGGCCGGTGGCCGCGAAGATGCCGGAGATCGCGCCGGCCGCCGCGGCGCCGAGATCGCAGTCCTCGAACACGATGTTCGGCGACTTGCCGCCGAGCTCGAGCGACACACGCTTCAGGGTCTTGGCAGCCTGGGCGTAGATCTTCGCGCCGGTCGAATCGGAGCCGGTGAAGGTGATCTTGGCGACGCCGGGGTGATCGACCAGCGCGGCGCCGGCTTCCTGGCCGTACCCCGTCACGACATTGAACACGCCGTCGGGGAAGCCCGCTTCCTTGGTCAGGGCGGCAAACTCGAGGGTCGAGGCCGAAGCGAACTCCGACGGCTTGACGACGACGGTGCAGCCGGCGGCGATGGCCGGGGCGCACTTCCAGGCGATGAAGAGCAGCGGCGAATTCCAGGCCGTCAGCGCCGCCACCACGCCCATCGGCTCGTGCCGGGTGAAGGCGAAGGTGTCGGGCTTGTCGATCGGCACCACGGCGCCCTCGATCTTGTCGGCGAGGCCGCCGAAGTAGCGCCACCATTCGGGGTGATAGACGAGCTGGCCGCGCATTTCGGCGAGAAGCTTGCCATTGTCCCTGACCTCGACCTCGGCCAGGCGGTCGACATTGGCGGCAACGAGGTCGGCCAGTTTCAGCATGAGCTTGCCACGCGCCGAAGGGGACATCTTCGACCAGGGGCCCTGCATCGCCTGCGCCGCCGCTAAGACCGCTCGATCGACGTCGCGCGCGCAGCCTTGCGGGATCCTGGCCCAGGCCTCGCCGCGATAGGGATCCATGCTGTCGATCCACTTGCCGCCGAGCGGGTCGACATACTCGCCGCCGATAAAGTGCTGATAGGTCTTCACCTGCGCCTCCCTGGAGTTCGGTTCACGTTGGCCCCGATCCTATGCGGTCGCGGGCACCCTTGCATCGGGCCCCCTTGCATCGGGCGGCAGCACATCCGCCGGCTCACCTGTAGCCATGGCCGTCGAACAGCGTGCGCGCCTCGGGTGAGCGTAGATAGGCAAGCAGCCGCTCGGCCTCGGCCGCCCGCGGTGCGGCCATGGTGAGGGCGGCTGGATAGACAATGGGCGGATGGCTCGCTTCGGGAAAGGTGCCGAGGACGGTGGCGCCCGCAACGCCTCTGACGTCCGTCGCGAACACGACAGCCGCCGGCGCGTCTCCTCGGGCGACCATGATCGCCGCGACCTGCGGATTGTCGACGATGGCGACCTTCGTGGCGACGCGGTCCCAGAGGCCGAGCGTTTCGAGGCTCGCCTTGCCGTACCGGCCCGCCGGATGATCGGCGGGATTGCACATGCACAACGGGCCGCTGCCGACGACCTGCGCCAGCGGATACTTGCTGTCGATGGTTACAGAAGTTGGGGCCGCCGAAGTAGGGGGCGCCGCCATCGCGGCCGGCTGCGACCCGTGCCCGGCCAGGACGAGGACGTTGCGCACGAGGTCGGCCCGCGTATGCCGGCGGACGAGCCGCTTCTCCGCGAGATAGTCCATCCATACCGGATCGGCTGCCAGAAAGATGTCGGCGGGGGCACCGTTCTCGATCTGCGTGGCGAGTGCCGGTGTCGGACCATAGGCGATCGTGATCTCGCCGCCTTGCTTGGTCCGGTAGGCCGCCACGATGGCGTCCAGGGCGGGCTTCAAGGTTGCCGCAGCAAAGACGAGAAGGCTCCGCCCGTCGGCAGGACCCGAGGGAGGCTGCAGGCCGTGATGCTGCGCGGCCAGATTGCCGGCTCCGAGAGGCCCGCCGGCCAGACCGACGAGGAGAGAGCCGAAAAAGCTGCGCCGCTGCATGTCACTCCGGTGGACGGATTGTCGATATATCCAAGTAGATATAGCGGATCGCAGTCTACGGGAAGCGGCCGCAACGCCGGTTCAGAGGATCTTCAGGGCGATCAGGATCGCATAGGAAAACAGGATGGCCATCGCCAGGGCGGCAAAGGGCAGCATGACGCGATAGACGTCGCGTTCCATGCCGGGCGTTCCGGCCAGACCGCAGACGATTGCCATGCGCACGGGCGAGAACATGCTCATGCTGAGCCCGGAGATGTGCTGCAGGGAGGCGACAAAGGCGACCGAGAAGCCGGCGGCCTTGGCAAGGTCGACCTGAGAGGCCATGAACAGGCCGTTGCCGGCATTGCCGCCATTCGTCACGACGCCGAACGTGCCGGCGAGGAAAGGCGTGACCGCAATCGCGCCTTCGCCGAGCCACTTGAAGAGTCCTTGCGCCAGTCCCGCCGCGATCCCCGAGAGGGAGAGGACTTCCGCCATCATCGAGAAGACGACCACGGTCAGGATGGCAAGCCGGCCGGTGCGCCAGGCGGCCGCGAACTCGGAGGCAATCAGATAGCCGTGACCCCGCCAGAGCGCGGTCAGAAGGCCCGCCACCAACAGCCAGGTACCGGCATGGGACAGCGGAAACCAGATGGGCGCTCCCGTAAAGGGAGCGATCTCGAGGGCCTCCAGCAGAAGCTGGTGAAGCGGCCCCACGAGCCGGCCCGCGACCAGCCAGGCGATGACGATGGTGAAGGGCAGGGTGCGCGTGAAGGCCGCGATCAAGGCATCGCGGCCGGGCCGCTCGTCCTGCAGGAAGCGCAGCACGATCAGGGGGCCGTAAGTGGCGAGCATGGCGGCTTCCGGTCCCAGCAGGGCGGTCGCGCCGATGACGAGCGCCAGACAGCCGGTGAGCCAGAGCGCTTCGCCGACCAGTTCGACGCCTGTTGTCCCAAGGCCCGCCTGCCTGGCGAGGCGCCAGAACAACGGCAACCAGGCGATGTTGATGGTCGCAACGAGCAGACTGCTGTGCAGCGCCAGATCGGTCGGCGTCATGCCGGCGAAGGCGGCCCCGACGATCGAGCCGCTGCCCATCGCCCCCCACAGGATCATGGTCTGGCTGAACAGCGAGAAGGCGAGCAGGAAGACGGGCTTCAGGCCGAGCGGCTTCAGCAAGGTCATGGTGCCGATGATGCCGACACCGAAGCCTGTGACCGATTCGGCGAACGGGCCCACGAGAAAGCACGCTGCAAAGAGGAGGCGGCGTCGCGCCCGGGGATCGTCGAGCGGGCGCCGCTCGGAGGCAGCCGCCCGGCCTGGGCGAACCGCCAACTGCCAGAAGAACAATCCGCCGACGATGTAGGGCACGACGATCCAGCCGATCCACGCGCCGCGCGCGAGCGCCACGGCGGCATCCGCGGTCTCGAAGCGATGCGGGGCCGTCGAGAAGGCGACGGCCAGGGCAACGGCGGTGCCAATGACGGCAGCCTTGAGAATGCCGGCACGGCCACTTGCAATGAGACCAATGACGAGCAGCGCCGGCAGCGACCAGAGCAGATAGAGCAAGCGCGCCTCGCCCTGCTAGCGGGCCGCGCGGCGGGCTTCGTAGGTTTTCAAGTGCGTGTAGGCGAGCTGCAGCATCGGCGCTTTTTCGCCGGTGCGGCCGGCCCGTGCAAGCAAATCGCCCAGGACATGGTCGGCCTCGGTGGGGCGGCCGGCTTCCACATCGCGCAGCATGGAGGCGACAAAGGGGGAGGCCGGCAAGGTCAGCAATCGGCGGCCCCTCTCGACGGCGGGGGCGCGCGGCGCGAATCCCTCGGCCGACGCGATGCCGACGATTTCGTCCAGCAGGCCGAGGACGACGCCGGAGCCGCCGGCCGCCACGATGTCGCCGACGCTGCCGCGCATCAGGCAGTTGCTGGCCGCGGCCGTGGCGATGAACATCCACTTTTCCCACATTTCCGGGAGAATGCTCTCGCTCGGACCGCCATCGATGCCGTCGGCCGCCAGCTCGGTCGCGATCCTGGCCAGTCGCGGGCTCGGGCCGCCGCTCTGCTCGCCAAAGGTCAGGACACTGAGATCGTTCAGGTGTCGGACATGCCCCTGGTCGTCGACGGTGGCGGAGATCGCGCACTGTCCTCCAAGGACCTTGTCGGCGCCGAAACGCTGTCCCAGCAGGTCGAGGTGAGCGATACCGTTGAGCAACGGCAGGATCGTGGTCGTCGGCCCGACGGCAGGGGCCAACGACTCCACGGCCGAACCGAGATCGGTGGCCTTGCAGGCGACGAGGACCAGATCGAACGCGCGCGCCACGTCGTCGGCGGAGGTCGTGACGGGCCTTTCGACCACCACGTCGCCTTTGGTGCTGTGGACGACGAGGCCGTCTGCCGCGAGCTGTGCCGCCCGTCGCGGCCGGACGAGGAAGGTCACGTCCCGGCCGGCTGCACAGAGGCGCGCCCCAAAGTAGCCGCCGATGGCGCCGGCTCCGACGATCAGAGTTCGCATAGTCGTGATCCTTGTCGACAAAACGGGTCGGAGCTTAGCAGGCCTCAGCGGGCCAGCGCCTGGCGCAAGTCGTCGACGATATCCCTTGTATCCTCGAGGCCGACGGAAAGCCGAAGCAGGTCGTCGCCGACGCCTGGCGCGAGGGTCGCGTCCGGTCGGATCTTCCGGCGCGCTCGATTGAGGCTGGCGGGATGGGTGATCAGCGACTCGGTATCGCCGAGGCTCACGGCGCGGGTGATCAGCCGAAGCCTGGAGAGCAGGCGCCGGGCGCCGTCGAAGCCGTCGCGCAGGCCGAAGGACATCATGCCGGAGCCGTTCGCCATCTGGCGCCTGGCGACGTCGTGAGCGGCGTGCGACGGCAGATAGGGGTAGCTCACCCACGCCACGTCGGGGTGCGCCTCGAGCATCCGGGCCACCTGCAGCCCGGTCTCGCCATGCCGCTCCATGCGGAGCGAAAGCGTCTTGAGGCCACGCATGACGAGCGCGGCCGCCATCGGCGAGATCGTCGCCCCGGTCAGGTAGCGCACGCCGTTGCCGTGGATCTTCTCGATCAGGTCGCGGCGGCCGAGCACGGCGCCGCCCAGCACGTCGCCGTGTCCATTGATGTACTTGGTGAGGGAATGAAGCACGAGGTCGGCGCCGAACTCGATCGGCCGCTGCAGGGCCGGCGACGCGAACGTGCCGTCGACCACGACGATCGCCCCGACCTTGTGTGCGCGCTCCGCGATCGCGGCAATGTCGAGGATGCCCGCCGTTGGATTGACCGGTGTTTCGAAATACACGATGCGGGTGAGAGGGGTGAGAGCCGTCTCGAGGTTGGCCGGATCGGCGAGATCCACCGGCACGACCTTGATGCCGAAGCGCGGCAGTCCGCCGGACATCATCGCCATTGTGTTCGAATAGAGCGTCTGGTGCACGACGATCTCGTCGCCCTGGGACAGCAGCGAAAGAGTGAGGTTGCCGACGGCCGCCATGCCGCTGGCGACCACGACGCCGGCCTCTGCGCCTTCGAGATTGGCGAGCCGCGCCTCCAGCAGTCTGGTCGTGGGATTGTGCTCCCTGGCATAAAGCAGGCCGCCCTGAGCCGCCGCGGCATCGGTCTCCTCGAGCGTGGGAAAGGTATAGGTCGAGGTGAAGTAGACAGGGGGCGCCACCGCCCCCTGATGATCCGCGGGATCGTAGGCGTGGTGTATCGCTCGCGTGGCGAAGTGGAGCGGGTGGTTCGCGCGATCCTTGCCCATGGTCTTCGGCCCAGCCGCCTTAACCCAGCCGCTGGTCGCCGGCCGGAAGGTCGATGCAATCGCGATTGTGCGGATTTCTCAGCGCGCGCCGGGCGTAGTAGTTGAATGCCGCCGTGTTGCGCTTGGGCTTGAGGATCCAATCATGGGCCTCCTTGCCCAGCTCGACGTCGATCGGCTTGATCTTTCCGGCAGCCGAAGCCAGGAGGTGCATCTTGGCGGCGCGTTCGAAGGCCAGCCCCAGAACGCACGCTTCCTCGATGGTCGACGTGGCGATCAGCAGGCCGTGATGGGACAGCATCAGGGCGCGCTTGTTGCCCAACGCGCTCGAGATGAGTTCGCCCTCTTCATTGCCCACCGGCACGCCCGGCCATTTCGCGACGAAGGCGACGTCGTCGTAGAGCACGCAGTTGTCCATGTGCGAAACCTCGAGGGGCACTTCGAGCATGCCGAGCGCCGCGGTGTAGAGGGCATGGGTATGGACGATGCAGTTCACGTCGGGGCGCGCGCGATACACCCATGAGTGAAAACGATTGGCCGGGTTCGCCATGCCCTCTCCCTCCAGCACGTTCAGGTGCTCGTCGACCAGGAGGAAATTGCCGGCGCTGATCTCGTCGAAGCCCAGCCCCAGACGCTGGGTGTAGAATGTCGAACGATCGCTGCCGCGAGCGGTGATCTGGCCGGCCAGGCCCGAATCGTGCCCGTTGTCGAACAGGATGCGACAGGTGAGGGCGAGCTTCTGCGTGGTGCTGTAGCCGCTGTCCTCGAGATAGCGATCCATCTGCTTGTCGGCTTGTTCGATCAGCTGCTTCTTGCTGAATTCAAAAGTATCGACCGTATCCATGGCGTTCCTCCGCGAAACTCGATGGTGGGTGCCGTGCCAGACTCCATCTGGACAACAGGTTGCCCATAAAGCATATAGTTGTTCGAAGCCGTGCTGGCTAGTGTCGAAGATCCATCTGGAGTCGCGCGATGGGTTTGGAATCCCAGGAACTGCCGCTCACCGACCGTGAGCAGGAGCTTGTCGCTTCGGCGGAGCGGTTCGCCGCCGAGTTCATCGAACCCCATGCGGCAGGATGGGAGCGGGAGCGCCGGGCGCTTTCCCGCGACATCTTCCGGCATTACGCAGCCCACGGTTTCAGCGGACTGCAGGTGCCGGCCGAGCTCGGTGGCCAAGGCGTCACTTTCCTCTGCAAGGTCCGTGTCGCCGAGGTGATGGCAAGGTCCTGCTTTGCCGCGACATTTGCCCTGAACAACTCCCAGGCGACCGCTGCCCGGCTGGCCCGGGACGGTACCGAGGATCAGAAGAGGCGCTATCTCGGCCGCCTGGTGTCGGGCGAGCTGGTGAGCGCGCCTGCCCTGACGGAGCCGGGCGCCGGAAGCGATGCGACCGCCATGAAGACGCACGCCACCAAGGTCCAGGGCGGCTGGCGCATCGACGGGCAGAAGGCCTGGATCACCAATGCCGCCCATGCCGACCTCCTCGTGCTCTATGCCCAGACGCAGGAAGGTGCCGGCGCCAAGGGGATTGCCAGCTTCTTCGTGGATCTTCACGCCGAGGGAGTGACGAGGTCGCCTTACGCTCTCATGGGAGGTGCTGCGATCGGCGCCGCCGAACTCACCTTCTCGAACGTCTTCGTGCCCGACGCCGACGTGATCGCGATGCCCGGCAATGCCTTCAAGAGTGCAATGACGGGCATCACCGCCGCGCGCACCCACGTCGCTGCCATGGCGAACGGGATCGTGGAGGAATGCCTTGCGAGGGCCGTGGACTATGCAGGGCAGAGGACCGCCTTCGGCGTGACGCTGCTCGGGCACCAGGGCATTCGCTGGTCGCTAGCCGACGTCGCCACCGAGCTCAGTGCTTCCAAGCTGCTGACCTATCGTGCGGCCCGGCAGATCGCCCGGGGACAAGACGCGATCTTCGCGGCCTCGCAGGCCAAGAGCTTTGCCGCGCAGATGGCACTGCGTGCCGTCGCCGCCTGCCAGCAGGCCATGGGCGCTGTCGGCCTGAAGGACGAGCTGCCGTTCAGCCGGCACCTCGCGGCCGCACGCATCGCCGGTTATGTCGACGGCACGACGGAAATCCAGCGCGACCGGATCGGGCAGCTTCTTCCCAGGCATTACGGCAGCTATCGCGACGGAGGGCGGGCCACGTGATCGACAAGCAGGTAGCCGACTGCAGGGCGGCGATCGACGGCCTGAGCTCCGGTCACACGATCATGGTGAGCGGCTTCGGCGGCGCAGGCATGCCGCGTGGCCTGGTTGCCGCGGTTCTGGAGCTGGCGCCGAAGGACCTGACGGTGATCTCGAACAATGCGGGTTTCACGACGGGCGACATCAGCGACTGGCTGTCGGCCGGCCTGGTTCGTAAGATGATCTGCAGCTACCCACGCTCGTCGAAGACTTTCGTGAAACTCTATCGCGAAGGGCGCCTGGAGCTGGAGCTCAATCCCCAGGGCACCCTGGTGGAGCGCATGAGGGCGGCAGGCGTGGGGCTGGGCGGCATTCTCAATCCCGTTTCCGCCGGCACCCTTCTGGGAAAGGGCAAGCCCGTCCACACGATCGACGGCAAGGACTACGTCCTGGAGACGCCGCTCAAGGCAGACTTCGCCATTCTGCGCGCCAAGCGCGCGGATCGCATGGGCAACCTGACCTACAACAAGGCGGCGCGAAACTTCGGACCCGTCATGGCGATGGCAGCCACGACCGTCGTGGCCGAGGTCGACGAGGTCGTGGAGAACGGCGGCATAGATCCGGAGGTCGTCGTGACGCCGGGCGTCGTGGTGGATCGGGTCGTCGTCGGAGGGCACGCGTGATGAAAACCTTGTCGCGAGAGGATGTCGCCCGGAAGGTGGCATCGGCACTCCCCGCCGGCGCCGTGGTCAATCTCGGGATCGGCATGCCGACGTTGGTGAGCCGCTACGTCGCGGCCCAGCAGGACGTCGTGCTGCAAAGCGAGAATGGCATCCTGAACTTCGAAGGGCTGCCGGACGGCCAGGAGCCCGACTACGACTGCATCGATGCCAGCAAGCGGCCGATCGCGGTGCGCGAGGGTGGCGCCTACATCGACGTCATGACGTCGTTCGGCCTCATGAGGGGCGGCCATCTCGACGTCGCCGTGCTGGGGGCGTTCGAGGTTTCGGCCGTGGGCGATCTGGCCAACTGGTGGACGGGTGACCCGCAAGACGTGCCCGGGATCGGCGGCGCCATGGATCTGGCGTGCGGCGCCAAGGCGATCTGGGCGATGATGGAACACACGACGAAGGACGGTCGACCCAAGATCGTGGAGAGCTGCGCCTATCCTCTCACTGCCGCGCGGGTGATCACGCGCATCTTCACCGACCTCGCCACCATCGACATCACGCCGGCCGGGTTGCACGTCCGGGAGAAGGTCGAGTGGATCAGCAGTGAGGAGCTGCAGGCCCGAACCGCCGCTCCGCTGACATTTTGAGCATCGCCGTTCGGCACGGGCCAAACGAGCGGTTGTTGGCAGCCACAAACTGTAGGACAAGAGCCGTGCAAGGGACACAGCATGTGTCCGCTACAGGAGGAGCCGATCCAGGATCGGCCGATGCAGGCTCGGTGATGGCGGCTGTCACTTCACAGGTTCTCGGCAAGCGCGTGCGTTCCATGCGACGCCGGAACGGCACCACCCTCGACCAGCTGGCCGAGGCGACCGGCCTCAACAAGGGTTACCTGTCGCGCATCGAGAGCGGCGAGAAGACACCGTCGATCGCCACGCTCCTGAAGCTGGCGGGCGCGCTCGAGGTCTCGACCGGACAGCTGTTCGGCGAGGAGGTTGCCAAGGACGACATCCAGATCGTCCGGGCCCGCAAGTCCGAGGGCGTTCGGCAGAACAAGTACGGTGTCGTGCCTCTCTCCCGAGGCGAGGGGCGGCCGGGGCTGAGTGCCTTTCTCGTCTCTCCCACGGCCACCTTCACCGCAGACAAACGCGCCGAACATGCCGGCACCGAAGCCGTCTACGTCCTGGAAGGCTCCATCGAGATCCAGTTCGCCAAGCAGGTGGTGCCGCTTTCCACCGGCGACTATGTGCAGTTCCCCGGACACCTGACGCACCAGATCCGCAAGACGAGCCCCGAAGCGAGAGCCCTGGTCATCGTCAGCGAAGAATAGCCGACGGCTTTGCCGCCGGCGGCCGGACGCCCCACCACAGCGAGACCGATGCCCCGTGCCTGAACGCGCGGCCGCGTTTGCTGCCCGACCGGCGGCACGGAGGGCCCATCAGCGCTGTTGACCTGTCGGGCAACATATTGCCTAATGAGCAACATAGGCACCTCGACGCGGTCGCGATCGACGCGCGGTGATGGGGCGTCAGGGAGGCTCACATGGGTTCAAGTCGTTGGCTCGTTGCCGGGCTCATTGTCGGGCTCGCGTCGATCGCGGCGCTCTGGCTGGCTCCGCTGCCGGCATCTGCCGAGGAGTATCCGTCCAAGCCGATCCGGCTGGTCGTGGGATTTCCACCGGGCGGGCCGACCGACATCATTGGGCGGATCATCGGTCAGAATCTGGCGCAGGAGCTCGGGCAGACCGTCGTCATCGAGAATCGGGGCGGCGCTGGAGGAACGATCGCGGCGGCCATGGTCGCGAAGGCCAAGCCCGATGGCTACACGCTGCTGGTCGCCGTCGAGTCGTCGCAGACCCGGGGCGTCGCGCTCTATCCCGCACTTTCCTACGACCAGGTGAAGGACTTCACCTACATCCGGAAAGTTGCCAAGCAGTTCAATCTGATGGTCGTCAACCCGAGCCTGCCGGTGTCGAACGTCAGGGAGTTCATCGATTACGCGCGCAAGCACGCGGGCCAAGTCAATTGCGGCGGCACGCTGGGGGCGTCGGCGAGCATCGGCTGTACGCTGTTCGATCGCGACAACGATGTGCGCCTGATGTTCATCAACTATCCGGGCGGGGCGCAACCCATCAACGATCTCATCGCCGGCACGACACAGGTCTCCTTCGCCGCCGAAGCGACCGTCGCGCAGCAGATCTCGAGCGGCAAGCTGAAGGCGCTGGCAATCGCCGCGCAGGAGCGCTCGCGGGCGTTCCCCGATCTGCCGACCGTTCAGGAAAGCGGCGGTGCGCCTCTCGAGCTCTCGCCGTGGTTCGGCGTCGCCGGTCCCGCCGGGATGCCGCAGGACGTGGTGAAGAAGATCGGCGATGCGCTCGACAAGGTGAGCGCCAGGCCTGAGTTCCTGAAGCAGCTCGAAGGCATCGGCGCCGTGCCGATCTCAGGCTCGACCCAGGCCAGTTTCACGGCCGACGTCGCCCGCGAGATCCCGTTTTGGGCAAAGTGGGCGACGGACGCCAAAGCCTCTCTGCCGAAGTGAGCGGCCGAGAGGATCGGTTTCAACGCCACGCGCAAAGTCTCGAGAGGAAGCGAAGATGACGGACGCATTCCGGGCGCTGGTTGCCCGGCAGGTCGATGGCAGCCAGAAAGTCGGTATCGAGCGGCTGCAGGAGGAGGACCTGCCGCCGGGCGACGTGACCGTCGATGTCGAGTACTCGTCGTTCAACTACAAGGACGGGCTCGCGCTGCAGGGCAGGAGCCGCATTCTCCGCCGCTTTCCGATCGTGCCGGGCATCGACTTCGCGGGAACGGTTCGCCAGTCGGCCAGCGACGCTTTCGAGGTCGGCGACCGGGTCGTGCTGACCGGTTGGGGCGTCGGGGAGGGATGGTCCGGCGGGTTCGCCGAACGCGCCAGGGTGAAGTCGGAATGGCTCGTGAAGCTGCCGGTTTCGATGACCACCCGGCAGGCCATGGGGATCGGCACCGCCGGCCTCACGTCGATGCTGTGCGTGATGGCGCTGGAGCAACACGGCCTGGAAACGGGGGCGAAGATCCTGGTCAGCGGCGCCGGCGGTGGGGTGGGCAGCATCGCCATCAGGCTGCTGGCGAAGCGTGGCCACGAGGTCACCGCGCTGACGGGGCGCCTGTCGGGGGAAACTTATCTGCGCACCTTGGGCGCCGCCCATGTCATGGCGCGGAGCCAATATCAGGAGCCGGGAAAGCCGCTGGCGGCCGAGCGCTGGGACGGCGCCGTCGACAGTGTCGGGGGGACCATCCTCGCCAACATTCTCGCCTCCGTGCGTTACGGCGGCGCCGTCGCAGCCTGTGGTCTGGCGGGTGGCAGCGATCTTCCGACCACCGTGTTCCCCTTCATCCTGCGTAACGTCGCGCTTCTCGGCGTGGATTCGGTACAGTGTCCCAAACCGGTCCGGGAGAAGGCATGGCAGCAGCTGGCCCAAGCACTCGGCAACGAAGATGCCGGCGCGCTCGTGTCCGAAGCGTCCCTCGACGACTTGATCTCTCTTTCCGAGAGAATTCTGGCAGGCCGGATCCGGGGGCGCACGATCGTCAGGCTCCAGGCGCCGCAGTAGTCGGAACCACCGGAGTCAGGTGGCCTGGGCGCAGCCTGCCAGAAACCGTCAGCCGGCGACGGCCGCCGTCGACGCGGCCTGGATGAGCGCGCAAACGGCATGCAGGTCGTCGACGACGCCGGTGCAGAGTGACCGGATCTCCGGCGTCGCGCCGAGAAGATCGGGAACCATGACGGTCATCATGCCGGCCGCCGATGCCGAGCGAACCCCGTTGTGGGAGTCTTCGAGAGCCAGGCAGAGGGCGGGGGCCACACCCAGACGTTTCGCGGCCGTCAGGAACGGGTCGGGCGCGGGCTTGCTGGCAGCATAGTCGCCATGGCCGACCACGGTGTGGAAGCGGTCGGTCAGGCGATGGGCGGCGAGATGGCTCTGCACGGTGGCGTGGGCCGACGACGTCGCGATGCAGCGCGGCATCGCGAGCCGATCGAGCAGGTCGAGCAGCTCGACGACGCCAGGCTTCAGCCGAAGTTGCGTGGCGGCCAGCGATTCGAAATGGCCGATCACCTGCGTGAAGTAGTGATCGACGGGAAAATTCGATCCCATGTGTTCCAGAAGCATCAACCGGCTCCGGGTCCACGGCACGCCGATGGTGCGTTGAATGACTGTGGCCGGCAAGTCGTGCCCGCCGGCGGTCGCCGCCACCAGAAACGCCTCCTGATAGAGTGTCTCGGTATCGAAAATCAGCCCGTCCATGTCGAAGATCACGGCGGCCGGCCTGCGGGGAAGCTTCATCTTCTACGTATATTGGCCGCCCCGGGGCTCGGCAACGGCGGCACGGAGGCCCGACATCCTGTCCTTCCATGGTCGGCGCGACGCTGGAATGCTATTGCTGACCGGCGACAAGGACTCGACTGCCAGGCTGGGCCATCTGCACCAACGCGAGGGTTTCCATGAGCACTTCGATTGCCGACGAACGCCGTCTACTTTCCGCCGACGAGTACCAGCCGGTGGTGCGCAGCCACTATCCGGCGCTGAACGAGCTCGATCGCCAGGAGCTCGTCGACCTGGTGCGCTGGCTGCGCGAGCGCCGCGCCAAGTTCCGGACGCAAGTCGAGGGGCGCCGCCGCGCCAAGCGCGGCAAGGCCGAACCGCGGGCGGCGGCGGCCGCGGAATCGAGCGAACGCGGCGTCGCCGCCAAGAAACAGGTCTTCGCCCGTGCCCTGAAACGGGCCAATGCCCGGCTCGATCGGGTACTGACCGATGAGAAGCGCGCCGCGATGGGCGCGCAGATGGCGGCCGCGCTGGCGCGCAAGCGCGCGGCCCGCGTTCACCACCCCTCGACGGGACGGCGGGCCAAGCCGGGTGTGAATCCGATCGAGAACCCTAAAGGCGCCGACGGCGTGCCGGGTGCGATGGTCGGCAGCATCTCCCAGGCCACCCGCGTGGCCCAGGCGGTGCGCGACAACAAGGGCGAGTAGCGGCGGCTGGGCCTGGAGCGACGATGCTCCGGTCAACGATCGCTTCAACCTGCCGATCGCCCTCATTTGGGGGCGATCCTGAACGGTCGTGTCCCTCCGTCTCAAAGCGCCTGAAGGCAATTGCCTCCAGAAGGGGCAGTCGGTTACATCGATGCGATTGCAGGGAGGCCATCATCAGGGAGGCCATCATCAGGGAGGCAGGCATTGGACCCGGATCGTCTCGACCGTTTGGTCACCGCAGTTTTTGGTGAGAACCTTCTGGTGGGAACAATGCGCCTGTTCGGCCTGATGGCGCTCATCGCCATCCTTGGCGGGGGCAGCTTCTGGTTCCTTTCCCGCTGATTGCGCGGCCTTCTTCGACGACGGCAATGTTGTACGCGGCAAGACAGCAAGGCCCGCTCGGCAGAGCCATCGACAGATGGGCGGGCACGTTCGGAAGCATTTCGCAGTCGGTGGCCGCTCTGTCCTGGTGCTCCTCCTCGTCTCGATCCGATAGCTGGATGCCCAACTTGCCTGTCGTCAATGTCCGCGAGCTCGAGGGGCGCTGAGGAGAACGACCCGTCGTCTTCTTCTGAGCGCCGGGTGACTTTCCTTGGTCCAAATCACGCGAAAATCACGCTGCGATCGGACTCCCAGATCATCTGCTGCAATTCTTTGCGCTTTCCCTGTTCGGTGGGCAACCGATCGGCGCTTGGGGGCATTACCGCGTTACCGTCGGCTCGTCTCCCCGATATGTCGACGGGACTAGCGTGTGTAAGGAGAGGGCCGGTAGTCCACCCCAACCGGCCCTCTTTCTCGTGGCAAGGCGACGGCGACGCTTGCTTGCGAGCGCCTGTCGTTCCTAGGCGGCGCGCCTCAGCTCGATGCCGCGCGCCTCGATGTCGTCGCGGATGATATCGAGCGGCCGGCGGCGGTCGACGATTGGCGACACGACGCTGCGCAGGCGGGAGCGGAGTTCGTCACGCCCGCCCTTGAAGCCCACGATCGGCGCGCACGGCTGGCTCGCCGAGTCCCGCAGCGTTTCGCAGGCTGCCCCTTGGGCATCGAGCACGTCGTGGTGCGCGAGGGCAATATGGAAGAAGTCGAGCGTGTCGTGGCCGGTGGCAGATTCGAACACGATGCTGGTGCCGTTGACCAGGTTGTGCGCCGGTACCAGCAGGCCGTCGACGAAGAGGGCATGCGAGGCGGTGAGGCAGAGGTCGGTCGCCGGAACGTTGTCGCCCAGGGCGCCGCGCTTCACGCGGACCGGCCGTGACGGACCGATCCAGGCACCGTCGACACGGCTCAGCGTGAAGCTCTCGATGGCCTCGATGGGCGCGAAGCCGGCAAAGCGCACAGCGATCTCATCGCCGGCCTTCAGGCTCTCGATCGGGCGATAGCCCTCGCGGGTCAGGACTTGCGTGCCCCGCAGGAAGCAGTTTCCGCCGCCGCCCCAGCCATTGTGGTTGCCGTTGCCGCCATTGCCATTGCCGTTGCCATTCCCGTTGCCGGGGTCGGCCGCGGCGCGCCTGCTCGTCATGGCCGTGGCCGCGACGGCGCTTGCAAGCACACCAATAGACTTGAGCGCGTTGCGACGCGCCCGATCGACTTTCGGAGTCATAATAGTTCCCACACCCAGTCCCAAGATGCCCCCGTTCCCAGGCGGGAGCGGCGCGCTTATTACATTTCGACCGCAACATGTCTAGTGGCATTTTCGTGAACTGCCACGGCGCCGGGGAGGGCTGCGGGGGGCTTTGCCGACCGCGCGGTCAGGGCTTGGGCAACCAGTCCTTCGCCTTCTTGGCGAGCCAGGGGCCGACGGTGCGCAGATGGTCGATCGTCTGGCCGTTCAGGATCGGGATGCAGAGCCCGCGTGAGCACACCTGGCCCTGCTGGATCTCGTCGATATGCAGGTCACAGGTCAGCGTGGCCCGGACGGCGGGCTGGGCGATGCAGATATGCAGGCCCGGTCCCTGCTTGACGATCTCGCGGAACGAATCGCGCGGGCCGTGAACGTTGAAGGCGTCGCGGCAGAACTTGGAGTCGCTGAGCGGCACGCTGACCGGCACCACATTGGGGTCGGGGCCGATACGCGGACCCTTGGTCAGGGCCTCCATCTGGTCGAGGAAGAGGTTGTGATCGAACGGTTGGCAGAAGATGCCTTTCGAGCCGGTTCCGAAGAAGACCTCCTCGATGGTCTTGATGTTCTTCCAGATATCGAAGGGCGCCATCCGGGCATGCAGTTCAGTCAAGATGACTGTCCGTACCGAATGCCCGCCGGCGAAGCGTTTGGTGAGCTCGGGCCCGGGCAACGGCCCTTCATGGTCCTCGATATACGGCGCGAGCATTCTGATTCCGGGTTTCTTGGCGGCGTTGCTGCGACGGATCACGTCCTGGATGTCTTGCGGCAGCGTGGAAATTGGCGGCCCGAAAGCGTCGCCGCCCGGTGCAGTCACGGGTGCGGCCACGAGCGGGCCCCTTCCGGAGGAGCTTGCGGGCGCGCTCACGAGTGCACTCGCCGACGTGAACGGAGGCACGAGGCGCTTGGGGTGAGCCGGCCGCTTCGACCCGTTCGCCGGGCTCACGGGGTGGGGCCCAGGAAATGGTGCGAGGCGCCGGCCCGTGCCGCCGCCGTCCAGCACGAAGATCGCATCGTCGAGCGAAGCGATCGTCATGCGTCCGACGACGTTGTCGGCGCTGTTCTGGTAGCTGCGGTTGATGATCTTGAAGGCGCGCTTGTAGGTGAGGACGGCTTCCGTGGTGCGCGGGCCGTAATGCCCGGCCTCGGCGCGCGCGTCGTCGGCCTCGAGGACTCGCAGGCGGACCAACGCCGACTGGATCCGCGCCACATGGTCGCCGCGCGCGCCGGGAACCACGTGCGACGCATCGGACACCAGGCAGGCTTGCAGTTCCCTGCTGTCGGAGAACAGTTCGGATCGAAGTGGCATGCCCAATCCCCCTTGTTCAGTGAATGAGGTTCAGTCGAAGAGCCCTCTCATTCGAGGAACCTTGTCACGGCGCAGCATGAGCCATCGAACGCCGTCAGTGCCAGTCCTTCGTGTACACGAACTTCGGCATGCTCCAATTGTACCGCAAGGCCAGCAACCGGAGGGTCAGGCCCACGGCCATGGCCAGGACCGCCGACGGGCCATGCGGCAGGCCCACATAGGGACCCGCGACATAGACGAGACCGGTGACGACGGAGACGGTCGCATAGAGCTCCGAGCGGAAGAGCAGCGGGACTTCGGTGCACAGGATGTCGCGCAGAACGCCACCCACGCAGCCGGTGATCATCCCCGCTGCAATCACGACGATCAGCGGCATCTTCATCTCGATGGCAACGCCGCAGCCGATGACCGTGAAGACGACGAGGCCCACCGCATCGAGAAAGAGAAATATGCGCCGCAGCGAGTGCATGAAGCGGGCGATGGCGATCGTCACGATCGCCGCGCCGCCGGTGATCAGCAGGTAGGTCGGATTTTCCACCCATGACAGGGGATGGTGATCGAGCAGGACGTCGCGGGCCGAGCCGCCGCCCAGCGCTGTGACGCAGCCCAGCAGGAACACGCCGACCCAATCCATTTGCCGCCGTCCCGCCGCGATGGCGGCGGTCATGGCCTCGGCGACGATCGCCGTGAGATAGAGAACATGAATGATTTTGTCGGTTTCCGACCAGTCGAGCATCTTTCCCACCCTGTCCCTACCAGACCGTGCTGATACCTTGAGCTGTTTGTTACAGCAAAATTGCGGTTCGGCTCTTTCGCCCGATTATTGATCGCGTGGGACGCACCGCGAAAGGCTACTGCCTCGCAGTTGCGCCCAACTGTGACCTGCCGTCGTCGGAATGATCACCAATTGACTCGTCAACGGCGTGAGCGGATGCGCTAACACGCCAGGGTGTGCTGGGAAGGGAGACGATGACGCCACGTTCCATCGTGCGGCTGGTCGCGCTTTGCCTTGTCGGCAGCGTGGTCGCTGCAGTTTGGACGCATTCTGCACCGCCCTATACGATGGTGCCGGTGACGATCGACGGCGAGCACGTCAATCTTGCCCTTCGCGTTGCGACGCCTGCCGGACCAGGCCCTTTCCCGACATTGATCTTCCATCATGGTTCGACCGGCGGGGGGACCGACCCATCGACTTTCGCGACACCTTACTATCCCACGCCGCTGGTCGATTGGTTCACGGCCAGAGGCTGGGCGGTCGTCCTGCCGTCGCGCCGGGGACGCGGCGGATCCGACGGGCTTTACGATGAAGGTTTCTCCCAGGATCGGTCGAAGGGCTACACCTGCGACGAAGAGAGGTTGCTGGCCGGCGCGATGCGGGGGCTGCGGGATATCGAAGCCATCACGCCCGTGATCATGGCGATGCCTTTTGTCGACGCACGGCAGGTCGTCGTCGGTGGGCACTCCCGGGGCGGCACGCTTGCCGTGCTCTGGGCCAGCCGCCACCCCGACGAGGCATGGGCCGTGCTGAATTTCTCCGGCGGCTGGCGAAGCACGAGTTGTTCGACGGCAACGGCCGTCAATCAGGCTTTGTTCGAGGACGATCCGGCGCGAACGCCGCCGTCATTGTGGATTTACGGTGAGAACGACTCGCTTTTTCCCATGGCGCATTCGCGCGAGAACTTCGACGCCTTCAAGGCAAGAGGAGGCGATGCGGAGTTCGCGGCAGTTACGCCTCCGCACGGCGTCGACGGCCATCAAATCGTCGACTCGCCGGTGCTTTGGGAAGGCATCGTCTCGAGGTTCCTTGTCGAACAGGGACTGGCTTTGGAGGCCGTGCACTGAAGGTGAGCCTCAAACAGGCATCCATCCGACGGTGGCCGTTTTTGGGAGACGCCGCTTTTTGGAGAAAAAAGGTGGGCCCGCTTCCGGAGAAGAAGCGGGCCCTCCCAAGTCCCTTGCTGGACTCGGGCACCTCGATCCAGCGGGGGCAGAGATCGAAGCGCTCATTAAACGGGCTCGGCGTGGTTCTGGATGCCGGGAATGTACGTCGATCACAGAATGCCCACCGTTACGGTATCCGCCGCCGCCATGCTCCGTGCGAGAGTTTCAATGAGGGCGTTTCAATGAGGGCGTCTCAGTGAGGGCGCCGCGACCGGTCGAAGAACTGGGCCAGCGCCTGGCCGGCCTCGCCGTAGGCCGCGTGATCGTGACTGCTCATATCGACTGTAGGCGGCAGTCGCTTGACGCGCTTTCGCCCCGCCGCCGTCAGCACGACCTTGCCGTCGAGGACCTCCACCAGGCCGAACGCGGTGAGGCGGCGAACATCGCCATTCGAACGATCGCCTTCGGGGGCCGCACCATGCGCGGCACGACGCAACGCCAATTCTTCGTTGGGACTGAGCGGGGCCTTCCTGGCTCGTGGGAACATGATCACCTCCGGCTCGTCACCGAAACTTAGGTCACGTTCGACCGAACCTGGCAAGGACAATGGGTCGCGGCGAGTCCGAAAGTCGTGATGGCGCTCGCGCCTATCGAGTGCTGATTGAACGGAGATTCCTGGTTGAACCCGCGATTGCTCATTTAGGAGAAGGGCGGTGCAACGCGACCGGTGGCGGGACCGTTGCACCGATCATGGGAGAACCCGCACTCAGCGCCGAAGAGGCACAGGTCCTGGCCGCCATCGTGAGAGGCGACCGTCCGGATCTCAGGAACCGGAACCTGATTCGCTTGAGCCGTCTTCGCCTGATCATGGTGCAAGGCGCCACGCACTTCGTGCCGACGGCCCTGGGCTACGACTGGTATCGGCGGCTGGAGCAGCAGCTACACGGCAGCGGTGAGTCGGACCTCTGAAGCGAGAGCCGGTCGACGCTGGCCGCGCTGAGCCCTGCCTAATGCCGTCGCAACCATCGACTGGATCGATCCGGCCGCGCCTAAATACCGATGAAAGCCTCGACCTGGGCCGCAAGCCGGTCGGAGGTGAAGGGTTTCGTGATGATCTCCATGCCCGGCTCCAGGGCGACGCCGCCGCTGTCGACGTCGTGGACATAGCCCGTCATGAACAGGACCTTGAGGTCGGGTCGAAAGGTGCGGGCGGCATCGGCAAGCTGGCGACCGTTCAACCCGCCCGGCAGGCCGACATCGGTGAGCAGCAGGTCGATGTGCTGGGGTGACTGCAGGCAGCGCAGACCGCTGGCGCCATCGACCGCCTCGATCGTCTCGTAGCCGACTTCGCGCAGCGTCTCGGTGACGACGGCGCGGACCGCGGGCTCATCCTCGACGACGAGCACGATCTGGCTCTTGGCCGACCGTCCGACGGAGGGTGCCGCATCCGACGCCGATGGCCCCGCGCTGTCCCGGCAGCGCGGCAGACAGATCCGTACGGTCGTCCCTTTGCCTTCCGTGCTGTCGATCTCGACGAAGCCGCCCGACTGCTGCGCGAAGCCGTACACCATCGACAGGCCGAGGCCGGTGCCCTGGCCGATCGGCTTGGTGGTGAAGAACGGATCGAAGGCACGCGAGACCGTTTCGGCCGACATGCCGTGGCCGGTATCGGCCACCGAGATCGCGATGTAGCTGCCGGCTGCCCCGGCACGGCCGGCCGCGGAGATATTGCGGGCGTCGACGGTGATGCGGCCTCCGCTTGGCATCGCGTCGCGGGCATTGATGACCAGGTTCAGAATGGAGCTCTCGAGCTGGTTGGGATCGCATTTGGTGGGCCACAGGCCTGGCGTGGTGTGGCAGGCCACCTCGATCGTCTCGCCCACCGTGCGCTGGATCAGCATCTCCATGCTGGCAATCAACGCGTCGGCGTCCAGGGGCTTGGGGGCAAGGGGCTGACGCCTCGAGAAGGCGAGCAGCCGCTGGGTGAGGGCAGCAGCACGGTTCGCCGAGCCGGTGGCCGCTTCGGCAAAAGTCGCGAGTTCGTCGTAGCGGCCCTGGGCGATGCGCCGCTGCACCACTTCGAGGGATACGATGATGCCGGTCAGCAGATTGTTGAAGTCGTGGGCGATGCCGCCGGTGAGTTGGCCGACGGCTTCCATCTTCTGGGCGTGGCGCAGGGCCTCTTCCGCGGTCGCGAGCGCGTCGGCACTGGCTTTCTCCTCGGTGATGTCGCGTCCGTAGGCATAGACGACGTCGCCTTCCGTCGACGTATGCCAGGAGATCCAGCGGAAGCCGCCCTGGTTCGTGACGAGCCGGTTCACGAAGTTGGTGAGGTCGCCGGCCTGGGCGGCCTGTGCGTACGCCGCAGTGCTGGCCGCGTGGTCGTCGGCGAGGACGAAATCGTTGAAGTGACGGCCGATCACGTTCTCCACCGGATGCCCGAGGATCCGGGTCCAGGCCGGGTTGACCACCCGGAAGATGCCGCCGGAATCGGCCACCACCATCAGATCGCGCGCCAGCGACCAGATACGCTCGGCGCGGCGCCGCTCCGACTGGCGCGCATCGACATTGGCCATGGCACCGCTGATCTGGCCGGCGATCAGGCGGGCGATGTCTACGATGGCAGTGTCGTCGCGACGGTGGGGGTTGAGGCCCAGCACGAGCGAGCCGATGGCCGGCCGCCCCGGCGCGCCCGGGATCGGCAGAGCGATGGCCTCGTCGGGCGGGCGCTGCCAGTCGCCGGTGGGCCACGACAATCGATCGTCGAGGCGCAGCTCTTGCCCGGTCTCGGTCTCTTGCGGCCAGGGACGCTCCAGCAGCGGCCGTGCATCGGGCGTACAGGCGATGCCGTTGCCGTGGAGGTAGACCAGGGCGAACGGGAAGTCCCGGCGGTTGGCACCCAGGATCGAGCAGACCGCGTCCTCGACACCGCCGAGGTCGGCAGTCCCGACCAGTGCCATGCCGAGCTGGCGCAGCATCTCGATCCGGCGTTCGCCGATCACGCGTTCGGTCTCCTCGCTGACCACGCACAGCAAGCCCTCGACGGCACCGCTGTCGCCGTAGAGCGGGCTGTAGGAAAAGCTGTGATAGGTTTCCTCGGGATAGCCGCTGCGCTCCAGAAGAAGGAGAAGCGCCTTGTTCCAGGTCGCCTCGCCGGCACGCACGTGCGCCACCTGGTCGGCGACCTCGGCATAGACCTCGGCCCACACCTCGCGGAACGGCTTGCCCAGCATCGAGGGATGCTTGACGCCGAGGGTGGGCACGTAGGCGTCGTTGTAGAAGAAGTGCAGGTCGGGGCCCCAGCCCAGCCACATCTCGAAGCGCGACGTCAGCAGCATCCGCAGTGGGATTTTCAAGCCGTCCGGCCATGTCTCCGGCGGCCCGAGCGGTGTCGCGGCCCAGTCCCAGTCGCGCATGGTGCGGGCCATGGCGCTATCGCCGGGGAAGATCGAGGTGAGAAGAGGAGAAACCACTGGGGGGCTAACCGGCCAGACGGCTTGTCGGGCGTATGACTGTCAGCCGGATGGTATCAAACGACAGGTGCACAGGCTGAGGGCCATTCACGCGACGCACCGATGCTCGAGTGGGACGCCTATCAACGCCTGCCGGGGAAAATGGTTCCGGGAAAGGCCGTGGTCGCCGGCTCCGTGAGGCGGCCCGGGATTGCGCCGCGCCGATCCCTCTTAGTAAAGTGGCCGCAGTGCAGTGGGGCGCCAGATTGTGGCTGAATCCGAGACGCACGCCGGACAAGAAGAATTCCACGGCTCGCTCCCAAAGGGGACGCGACTGAGGAACTACGAGGTGGTCTCGGTGCTGGGCCATGGGGCGTTCGGCATCACCTATCAGGCCCGCGATACCACCCTCGGCCGGACGGTCGCCATCAAGGAATACCTGCCGACGATGCTCGCGCTGCGCGATGGGCAGTCGGTCGTCATTCCCCGCTCGACCGAGCTCGCCGAGGATTTTACCTGGGGCCGCGATCGCTTTCTCGAGGAAGCGCGCATCCTGGTGACGCTCGACGGTGTGCCCTCCGTGGTGCGGGTCCATGACTTCCTGGAAGCCAACGGCACGGCCTACATGGTGATGGCGCTCGTGCGCGGCGAAACGCTCGAACGGCGCTTGAAGCGCGAGCGGTCGCTGCCCGCCCCCGTGGTGGAGAAGCTGTTGTACCGGCTGCTCGACGGGCTGGAGCAGGTCCATGCGGCCGGCTTCCTCCATCGCGACATCAAGCCGGCCAACATCATTCTCGATGCCGCCGACAATCCGACACTGATCGATTTTGGCGCCTCGCGGGCCTCGATGGCCGATCGTACCTCGGCGATGACCGCGATCTTCACGCCGCGCTATGCGGCCCTGGAGCAGTTGGGGTCGGACAAGCAGGGGCCCTGGACCGACATCTATGGATTGTCGGTGACGCTTCACTACGCGGTGACGGGACGCGCGCCGCCCACGGCCATGGAGCGGTTGTCGACCGACGGCTATGAGCCGTTGAGCCAGCTCCAGCTTGCGGGCTTTGCGCTGCCGATCCTGCGCGGGATCGACGCCGGCCTGGCCCTGAGGGCGGCCGATCGACCTCAATCGATTGCGGATTGGCGCACGATCTTCGCGTCCGCTGCCGACCGAGCGAGCGACGCGACCGTCGTTCGGAGTCGAAAGCCACCGCCGACCCGCCCGGCCGTATCCCAGCGGGACACGCCTCATCGGGATGGGGCTCATCGGGACGGGGCTCATCGGGAAGGAGCACAGCCGCCGCCGATGCCCGCGCGCGCGGCAAGCCGCAGCAGCGGTAGGGCGCTCGCGATCGGCGGGGTGATGGCGGCATGCCTTCTTGCCGTTGGCGGCTATTTCCTGGCCGGCCCGCTGTCCGGGCTCCTTCGTTCGGACGGCACCCCCACGTCGGAAAGCAGCCAGGGTGTCGCCATGGCGCCCTCGGATCGCGAGGCCGCCCAACGGAAAGCGGCCGCAGAGGAAGCGGCCCGCGCTCAGGCCGCCCGTGTCCAAGCCGAGCAACAGAAGGCGGAGGAGGCAGCTCGACAGAAGGCTGCCGCAGCAGAAGCGGCCCGCGTTCAGGCCGAACGGCAGAAGGCCGAAGAGGCGGCTCGGCAGAAGGCAGCGGCAGAGGAAGCCGCCCGCGCTCAGGCCGAACGACAGAAGGCGGAGGAGGCGGCTCGACAGAAGGCTGCCGCAGAAGAAGCCGCCCGCGCTCAGGCAGAGCGGCAGAAGGCCGAGGAGGCAGCTCGGCAGAAGGCCGCCGCGGAGGAAGCGGCCCGCGTCCAGGCCGAACGGCAGAAGACCGAGGAGGCAGCTCGGCAGAAGGCCGCCGCGGAGGAAGCGGCCCGCGTCCAGGCCGAATGGCAGAAGGCCGAGGAGGCGGCTCGGCAGAAGGCAGCGGCAGAGGAAGCGGCTCGTGCCCAGGCGGAACGGCAGAAGGCCGAAGAGGCGGCTCGGCAGAAGGCTGCCGCAGAGGAGGCTGCCCGCGCCCAGGCTGCCCGAGTGCAGGCCGAGCAGCAGAAGGCTGAAGAGGTAGCCCGGCAGAAGGCCGCTGCAGAGGAGGCGGTTCGGCAGACAAGCAACGCGCAAGCCGGCGAGGCGGCGCTTGGGTTGACGTCGGCTGATCGTCAGCGTCTGCAGTTCGCCTTGACGTCGCTGGGGTTCGATACCCGAGGCAGCGACGGCGTGTTCGGGCCCCGATCGCGTGAAATGATTGCAGCCTGGCAGAAACAGCGCGGCCTGCCCGATACCGGCTACGTGTCGGGTGAGCAGCAGGCGGCCCTGCTGCGCGAGGGGGCGAGCGGTGTGACCAAGGGCCTTGCCGCGCAGGCCGAACAAGCCCGGAAAGTCACGACCAAGTCATCGGATGCCAGCCCGCCGGCATTGCCAGCCGATCAGCGCTGTAGGACTATTTTGCAGAAGGCACAACTCACGGGAGCACTCGGCGATGACGATCGAGCTTACCTCAAAGAGCGTTGCCGTTGAGTCGAGACGCGATGTTTCCGGCGGACGCCGGACCTTCGGAGTCGAGGAGTTCCTGAAAAGCGCGGCCCTCGCCGCCACCTTATCGCTGCTTGCCGTGGGGCTGGCCGCGTGCGACCAGCCCGCGACCCAGAGCGCGGCAGCCCCGACCACGCCTCCCGCCGCCGCCCCTCCGCTGCCGCCGGTCGTGCCCTTCGATCAAGCCGTGCGCAATGCCGCCAATGCGGTGTTCTCGGCCGCGCCGGCCGGTTCGCATCGCGTCGTGATCGATCCTCTGGTCGATGGCGTCACCGGGTACAGCACGGCCGCGACCACCAGCATCCAGGCGCAGGTCACCGATCTGGTGCAGCGACAGTACCCGCAGTTCGCCATCGAGCCGTTTTCGCCGAATAGCCTCAACGGCTCGCCGCTGGTGCTCGTCGGCACCTTCACGCCGGTCAATCTGCAGAACCAGACGACCGGGCCGCGCCAGGCCTATCGCTTCTGCCTTGTGCTGGCCGATCTCAAGACCGGTCGCGTGGTCGCCAAGGGCGTCGCCCGCGCCCAGCTGTCGGGCGTCGATGCCACGCCGACAACGGTCTTCCGCGACAGCCCGGTATGGACCACCGATCCGGCGACGCAGGCCTATATCAGCGCCTGCCAGGCGACGAAGGTCGGCGATCCCCTGAACAAGGATTTCCTGGACGGCCTGCGGGTCGCGTCGCTGATCAGCCAGGGGGACGAGGCCTACAATTCCGGCCAGTATCGCAGCGCGTTGGATCTGTACGGCGCGGCAAAGGGGCAGCCGGGCGGCGATCAGCTCAAGGCCTACAACGGGCTCTATCTCGCGCTCTCGAAGCTCAATCAGCAGCAGCAGGCCACCACGGCCTTTGGCGATGCGGTGGGGTATGGGCTGAAACGCAACCGCCTCGGCGTCAAGTTCCTGTTCGAGCCGGGCTCGACCCAATTCTACAGAGACCCGCAGGTCAGCTCCCCGTATCCGATGTGGATGCAGCAGATCGCCGAGCGTGCGGCACAGCAGACGGCAGCGACGAACAGTTGCATCGAGGTGAGCGGCCACACCAGCGGGACCGGGACGATGCAGGCCAACGAGCAGCTGTCCTTGCAACGCGCCGACTTCGTCAAGGCTCAGCTCGAACGCGATTCACCTCAATTGCGCAACCGCCTGCTCGCAACAGGAGCAGCCTCGACGCAAATGCTGATCGGGACGTCCAAGGACGATGCGAGCGACGCGCTCGACCGTCGCGTCGAATTCAAGCCAGGGGTCAAGTGCAACTGAAGACAGGCACAGCACGCAGCGCTTGATTTACGTCAAGGGGACACACCCTGGCAGCGGTTAGAGTTTGCCGCGAAGGAAAGGCAGGGGGAGAACGCCGATGCCCGCCAGGGACGTCATGACTGCGCACGTGACGACGGTCGCCGCCACGGCGAGCCTGCTCGATGCCGCGCAGGTGATGGTGAATGCCCGCGTCGGCACGTTGCCGGTGGTCGACAGCGAGGGCGCGCTGGTCGGCATCCTGAGCGAGCACGATCTGCTCGGACACGAAACGGCGGAGGGTCTGACGCGCGGGACCCGCGACGCCGACACGGCGCTCGCGGCGCCGATATCCAGCATCATGACCCGGAAGGTCGTCGTGGCGACGGAAGAGGACGAGCTGGCAGACGTCGCCGCCCTGATGGTGAAGCACCGGGTCAAGCACCTCCCGGTGGTGCGCGACCGATCGGTGGTCGGTGTCATCAGCCGGCTCGATCTCGTGAAGGCCATGCTCTCGCCCGGGCCAGTGGCTGGCGCCGAGCAGGACCGCGCCCCGGCCTCCGACAGCGATGCGTTGCGCGACAGCGTGGTCGCCGCGATCCACAAGCTCGGTCTGCCGCTGGGGGCGGCGTTCGATGTCGTGGTGCGCAACGGCATCGTTCATCTGTGGGGCCAGGTGGCGGACCAGGAACAGGAGATCGCCTGCCGGCGGGCGACCACGGCCCTGCCAGGCGTTGTCGAGGTCATGAGCCACATGCAGATCATCGCGCGCCGGCAACGGCTGCGGTAGGCCGGCCGGAAGCGGCAATCGGGCTCAGACCTCTTCTCCTCCCCATTCAAATGGGTCGCCGCTAAGGCTTCACAGCCTTAGCGGCCGGGTGCCCCTGTAATCAGGGGCGGAGGGGTCATGCTCCGCCTACGAGTGGCGCTCATGTCTTCTGACGTAAGCCATCATGACCCCTCCGTCGCGGATGACCGCGACACCTTCCCATTTGAATGGGGAGGAGAAAGAGGAAGTGTAGATTCAAGAGCGCAACGACAGGGGGAGGCATAAATTGCGGCCTCGTGGCCTCGTGGCCGATGATACTGCACGACGCACCCCGCGCATGACACAGCGGGCCAGCCGTCGCCCCCTCGACTCCGGACCGGCCGCGCCTCATCCTGCGGTCAACTGAACGGTCTTGTTTGGGCCCGCGGGCGCATGCGTGCGCTGCGGAGGAGTTCGTTCATGGCGGAAGGCGTTGGCGACGATGACGACTCCGGGGACGACCCCGGGCCAGACGTCGATCTGGTAACCCTTCGACCCGGCCAGGCCATCGGCCGTTATCGCGTCGTCGCCGTGCTGGGCCAGGGCGGCTTCGGCATCACCTATCGCGCGGTCGATGCCGAACTCGGACGGCAGGTCGCCATCAAGGAATATCTTCCCGCAGCGCTGGCCGTGCGCAAGGACGGCATCACCGTCGTGCCGCGCTCGCGCGGTGCGGCCGACGATCTGGCCTGGGGGCTGGAACGCTTCGTGTCCGAGGGGCGCACCCTGGCGGCGCTCCAGCGCGCCCCCGGCATCGTGAAGGTCCACGACTTTCTCCAGGCCAACGGCACGGCCTATCTCGTGATGGAGCTGGTCGATGGCGAGACCTTGGACGAGCGCATCCGGCGTGGCGGACCGCTCGATGCGGCCGCCATCGACAGGATCCTGGCGCCGCTGCTCGACGGTCTGGAACAGGTCCACACCGCGGGCTTTCTCCACCGCGACATCAAGCCGGCCAATATCCTGCTCGATGAGAGGGGGCGGCCGACCCTGATCGATTTCGGCGCCTCGCGGGCCGCCGTAGCGGGCCGCACCCAGGCCATGACGGCGGTGTTCACGCCGGGCTATGCCCCGGTCGAGCAGTTCACCTCGGGCGCACAGGGGGCGTGGACCGACATCTACAGCCTGGCCGCCACGCTCTATCACGCCATCACCGGCGCTGCGCCCGACAATGCCATCGACCGTATGGTGGACGACACGCTCGTGCCGCTGGCGGGTTCAGGTCGTGCCTTTCCCAAGCCGCTCCTCGCCGGGATCGACGCCGCCCTCGTCGTGCGGGCCGCCGCCCGGCCGCAATCCGTCGCGGCCTGGCGGGCGCTGCTGTCGGGTACTGCGGCATCGCCGGCGACGGTGGTGATGACGGCCAAGGTGTCGGAGCCGCCTGCCGCCGATGCCTCCGCGAAGGCCACCGCCACCGCAGCGCCTCCAGATCGGCCGCGCGGCCTGGGCACCGGCACCAAGATCGCCGCGGCCGCGGCGGCTCTGCTGGTTGTCGCGGCGGGCGGCTGGTGGGCGCTGGGCACCGGCTCACGACCCTCCACGTCGCCGTCGGCATCTGCTCCCACGCCTCCGGTCGCCGTCGCGGCGCCCACGATGCCCGACCGGGCCCAGCAGGAACTGGAGCAGGCGCGCCGCGAGCAGCGCCTGGCGCTGGAGGAGACCGCACGGTTGCGGGCCGAGGCGGAGGCCCGCCGCAAGGCCGACGAGGAGGCCGCCTTGCGGGCGCGCATCGAGCAGGAAGTCCGCGACAAGGCGGCGGCGGAGGAAGCCGCGCGGCAAAAGGCGGCCGCCGACGCGAAGCTTCAGGCCGAGGCGGATGCTGCAGCCAAGGCAAAGGCCGACGCCGAGGCGGCCGCCAAGGCCCAGGAGGAGGCGGCGGCCCGGCAGCGCGCGGCGGAGGCCGATCGCAAGGGCGCCGAGGCGGCCGAGGCGGCGCTGCGGCTCGGCCAGCTCGATCGTCAGCGCATCCAGGTGGCGCTCACCTCGGTGGGCTTTGCGACCGGCGGTGTCGACGGCGTCTTCGGCGCCCGGTCGCGCGAGATGATCGGGGACTGGCAGAAGAAGGCCGGCCACGCCGCGACCGGCTACCTCACGCAGGACCAGCTGACGGCGCTGCTGCGCGAGGCCGCGCCGGCTCTGGCGCGTTACGACGAGGAGCAGAAGAAGCTCGCCCAAAGTCCGCCACCGCCTCCTGCTTCGTCGGCAGCGGCACCGTCATCGCCATCACCATCAACATCACCATCGACATCGACAGCAGCAGCGCCGCCTACGGCCGGCAGGGGTGGCCAATGCGAAGGCACCTACCGCTCGCAGTGGTGTCGCGGCGCCTACCAGGGCTTTCCCCCGAACTGCTGGTACGCGAGCATGACCATCCGCAATGGCGAGGTCAGCGACAGCTGGGTGTCGCAGGCCGACACCAGCCAGCGCAACGTTGTCAGGGGGCGCATCGATGCAGCCGGCAACGTATCGTTGACCTACAACGGCATCGGCCAGCAGACCCATGTGAACCAGCAATTCGTTGCGCCGATGTCGGGCAGGGTCGTCGATGGCCTGCTGACCGCGGCGGGGCGGGCGGGGCCGAACGGCCGGGACTTCAACGTCACCGTTCGGTGCCGATAGATAGCGCGGAGCGTCGGCCGCCGAAGCAATCGCCTCAGAGCCAGCCCAGCTCCTTCAGGGCGACGCCGGCGTTCCAGATCTTGGTCATGTGGCCGATCTTGCCGTCCTTGAACTGCATGACATAGACGTAGTCCGACTGCGTCTTTCGTCCGGTCGGGGCGCAAGGGCCGCCGGGGCCTGTATGGGTGCCGGAAAAGACCCCGTACGCGGTCACGTTGTTGCGCGCTTCGTCCGTTGCAAACGATCGCACCTCGTAGTGGCCGTCCGGCAGGATGGTCATCAGGCCTTTCATCCAGTCCGTGTAGGCTTCCAGCGTCTTGACGCCTTCCAAAGGTTCGGCCTGTGCGGCGAAGGTCGCGTCGGCGACACAGTAGGCCTTGCAGCCCTCCCAGCCCTTTCCGGTCTCGCAGGCGTCGAAGAAGGCCTCGGCTGTCGCTGTCATCGATGGCATGGGGTTCTCCTCCCTCTACCCTTGCTTGGCTTCAAGATCGCAGCCGGGAAAAACCATACCGATTGCGCGTTCGCGGTTTGGGTGACAAAGCCAATGCGAGGGCGCGCTGCAGGCCACCGTTTCAGCACGCCCACCTGCGGAGTCATCGGGAGAAGGGTGATGGCATCTCTTCGTGAGGCGTGGGCAGCCTTGGCGTCCAGACTGGAGATCCTGGATCCGGTGCCGTTCTCGCCCGATCAGTGGTCGCTCGTCGAAGGCCTGCATGCGGATTTCAACGACCGCGACGCCCATACGCACCTGCCCTTGCCCATTGCCCGCTTCAGCGACGCCGCGCGGCAGGCGATCCACGGCCATGCCCGGCAGTTCGACGACGTCCGGACGGTCTCCGTCGACGACAACTGGCTGGCCCAGAACTTCGCCGCCGGGACGCCCGACACCATGGCGCACTACGTGCGTCTCTATAACGACGATGTCGACCGGATGATGAGCCTGCTGGTTCCGTCGGCCCGCTATCGCAAAGAGCACTATGCCTATGGCAGGTTCACCGTGCCCGAACCGCACGGCCTGCATACCGATCATAGCGCCGAGGATCCGGAGGCCGCGGGGGAGCCGATCTGCATCGCCAGGATCGCGACCCTGGGAACGCACTACGTCGCCGGCGACTACAAGGCGCACGATCCCAAGACGCAGCGCATGCTCAACGCCCTGCGATACTGGATTGCCGCACCCGAGGGGGAACCGGAAGCCATCTTCGACGAGCTGTTGAAGCGGGGGACGCTGCAGACCATCCCGGTCGACCACGTGGTGCTGATGGTCGCCGGAAACCAGTCGGCCAATGCCCAGGTCACTCAGCATATCGCCGCCCGACCGCCCGAGGGCGGCGTGCATTCGGCCTTCTTCCAGAGGCAGTACAAGCTCGACGGAGAGCCTCGGTGACCGTCCGGCGCGCTTACAGGCTGTACCCGAAGAAGACGAGGCGCACGGCTTTCAGCTTGCTCAGGTCGACCTTGCCGTTGAGGGCGGCGTCGACCTTGAAGGTCCAGGTGCAGAACGGACCGACGGGCGCGTAGATGTCGCGGTCCGTCGCGGCGTAGGTCGACCGGCGGGAGATCGCCATCGTGCCGGGGTTGTAGCTGAACTGCGTGTCGATCGGCGTGGACTCGAACGTCAGCCTGTCGCCGGCGGCGTTGCTGATCTCCTCGCGTCCGCCGTGCGTCACCGTGATGTTCAGGTCGCGCGTCGATGTCGCCCCGTCGAGATACACCTGGATCTCGCGGATGCGCACGTTGCGCATCCCGAAGAACTGATTCTTGTCGCTGGTGTCGCCGGGCTTCGGGATGGGAAGCGCATGGAACAGCGTGTAGGACCCCGTCTTGTCGGGCTTGGCGAAGGCCGCAAGCACGTCCTTGTTGTCGATGGTGATCGGGTTCGGATTGAGGCCGTCGGGACTGTCGAAGGGCTGATCGATGTTTCCGAACTCGGTGTGGGCGGCGGTCGTATTGTCCAGCACGGTGCCGATGGCGGTGTGGATGTCGGTCGGACCGATATCGCCGGACGAAGGCAGCAGCCCGCGGATGTCGGGCCGCTTGACCGCCCAGTAGGCGTAGGTCCGGCTGGTCATGTAGAGCATCGAGATGCACTCGTCGCGCATCTGGTGATAGTTCCGCATCATCATCGCCATGAGGCCGGCATCGTCGGCGTCGGCGAGCCTGGCGAGGATCGTCTCGAAGTCGCCGACATCGGCGTCGAGCTGCTTCTTCTGCCCCAGCAGCTCGCTCTTCTGCATGACGAAGGCGTTGTACTGGAAGAGGCCGTCGTTGAGCTTCTGGCAGGCGGCCAGGAACTTGTCGACGTCGGCGATTGCCTCCTGCACATCCTTAAGATCGGTATAGGGACTGAGTGCGCTGTCGATCTTGTCCGTCGCCACCTTCACCTTGTAGCAGTTGGGATCGTCGATCTTGAGCTGCGGGGAATTGGACAGGAGCGTGTAGCCTTCGGCGAGAGTCTTCACGTCGGAGCCGAACGTGTCGATCCGGCGGACGATATAGTGCTTGTTGACCTGGCCGGTATCGAACGAGGCATAGTCGTTCTGCTCGGCGACGCTGTTGGCGACGCTCGCCGTCTGCGTGGCGAGGGTGGCAGCGAACATGCCGCTTTCGGGATCCATCATGGCCACCATGCCGGCGCCCTGCAGCAGCGCATCGAACGTGCATTTGGTCTTGCCCTCGATGGCGTCCTTTGCGTGCTGCAGCTGATTGACGAGCGTCGTGCGTGCCGCCTCGACGTCGTCCATCAGCGGGCCGATGTCCTCGGCGCTGCTCTTGATCGACGCGTCGATATCGGTGAGCCGGTCGGCGATCGCCGTGGACTTGGCGCGCGCCTGGCCGAGACCGGCGGTGGCCGAATCGTGACGCTGCGCCTGCTCTGCGTGCTCGGTGATGTATTGATCGAGCGCCGCGCCGATGGCGTCGAACTGCACGCCCAGCGCCGCCAGCGTCTTGCTGCAATAGTCGTAGGACAGGCACGGCGTCCACGCGAAGCTGTTGCCGAACGCGTCGCGCTGATGGCTCATCCGGGTCAGCAGGGCCTGGGCCTGGGTGTTGATGGCGGCAAGACGGGCGACGTCGGAGGCGCCGAACGCCGATCCCTGCGGCGGCTTGGCGGCAGAGAACGGGCTGGTGATGTCGAACAGCCAGCGCAGCGACGCGGCCGGCGCGGTGAAGCTTCCCTTGATCGAAGGATCGGCGGAGATGTAGCCCAGCCTCGCCTGTTGCAGCAGCAGGCCGGCCTGCACGGGATGCACCGTTGCCCACATGTCGGCGAGCGTCGCGACCGTGGCGGTGGCCGTCCCCGCCGCACCGGTCGCACCGTCGGCGCCGGGCGTGCCGTTGGCGCCGGGCGTGCCGGCCGCGCCCCTGGCGCCGTCGGAGGTGCCGTCGTGGCCCGAGCCGCCGTTGCCCGGCGTACCGGCCGCCCCGCCGGCGCCGGCGGCACCGCCTTTGCCGCCGCTTCCCGGAGTGGCGACCAGCACGGGCGCTGACTCGTGCTCGACGTAGCGGCAGACGATGCGACCGGCATTGCCGCCCCGGCCGCCCGCGCCGCCATTGCCGCCCTTGCCGCCCGATCCCGCCGCCCCGCCGTTGCTGCCGTTGACGTGGTGCCAGATGACACCCCCGCGCCCCGCGCCCGATCCGTAGACGAAGCCGCCGGTGCCGTTGCCGCCATTGCCGCCATGGCCGGCGGCCTGGCCTGCCTGGCCGGCCTCGGCATTGCCGCCGTTCGCCTGCAGATGCAGGGCATTGCCGCCCAGCCGATAGGCAACGATCGTGATCGAGCCCGCCGAGGCGGCGTCGGCGCCCTTAGCGGCCGTATCGCCGGCGTCCTTGCCGTTCGTGCCGTCAATTCCCGGCGTGACTGTCTTGTTATCCTGATGGCCATCCGGACCATTGCTGCCGGGCTGCGCCGGCGGCAGCGCGTTCTGTGTGGCGGTGACGGATGGACCGCTGACATCGAAGCCGGCGCCGGCATCGACGCCCACGATCTCGCGCGCGTAGAGCGCGATCTTGCGTCCCGGCCGGCGGATCATGCCTTTGATCTCGATGCGGTCGGCATAGACCGTCATGTTGCGGTCGCCCAGCGCGTCGTCGTTGGTGATCACGCACGGCGCTTCGATCGAATAGATGAAGCCCGTCGTCGAGCCGTCGCTGTTGCCGACATCCTGGCTGATGCGCGTGGCCAGCTTCTCCTTCTTCGCACTGAGATCCGCGGCACTCTCTGTTGCCATGCTGTACCTGCCGAACGTTGTCGCGATGTAGGAAGGTGGCCGATGACGGCGCAAGGGGCCGACGGGCGGCGCTAGAGACAGTGGCCGAAGAAGACGAGCCGCACGGCTTTCAGTCCGCTCAGGTCGACCTTGGTGTTGAGCGCGGCGTCGATCTTGAAGGTCCAGGTGCAGAACGGGCCGACGGTGGCGAAGACGTCGCTGTCCGATACCGCGAAGGTGGCGGGACGGGAGATCGCCATCGTCGCGGGGTTGTAGCTGAACCGCGTTTCCACCGGATCGGTTTCGAAGGTTAGGGCATCGCCCGCGGCGTTGGCGATCTGCTCGCGCCCGCCGCGCCCGACCGTGATGTTCAGCTCGCCCTGGGCCTTGGCGCCGTCGAGATACACCTGGATTTCGCCGATACGCACGTTGCGCATCCCGGCGAACTGGTTGTCGCGGATGGTGCTCCCGGCGGTCGGCAGCGGCTGCGCGTAGTAGAGCGTGTAGGACCCACTCGAATCGGCCCGCTGGAAGGTCGCCAGCGTCTCCTTGTCGTCGATGACGATCGGGTTCGGGTTGTTGCCGACCGGATCCTTGAAGAACTGATTGGGCTTGCGGAAAGCGGCATTGGCCTTGAACGCCATGTCCAGCACCGCGGCATTGGCGGCGTGGATCTCGGTCGGCCCGACATCGCCGCCGTTCGGCAGCAGCGCGCGGATGTCGGGCCGCGAGACCGACCAGTAACCGAGGGTCCGGCTGGTCATGTAGAGCATCGAGATGCAGTCGTCGCGGATCTGGTGATAGGTCCGCATCAGCATCGCGGTGATGCCGGCGGCATCGAAATCGGTGATGTTGCTGATGATCGTCTCGTAGTCGCCGATATCGGCGTCGAGCTGCTTCTCCTGCCCCAGCAGTTCGCTCTTCTGCGCGACGCAGGCATTGTAGGCGAGGATGCCGTCGTTCAGCGCCAGGCTGGCGGCGACGAGCTTGTCGACGTCGGCCAGCGCCGTGTCGACCCCTTTCACTCCCTTGTAGGGCTTCAGCTCCTGCTCGATCTGCTGCGCGGTGGCCTTCACCTTGTAGCAGTTGGGATCGTTGGGAACGAGCGCCGACGTCTTGCCGAACTTCTTGAAGCCCTCGTCGAGCTTCAGCACGTCGCTGCCGAGATTGTCGATCTCCGCGACCAGGTACTCCCGGCGGACCTGCCCGGGCCCCAGCGTCACATTCTCGGCCTGCTCGACGAAGCCGTTGAGGGCGCCCGCCGTCTGCGTGGCGACGACGCTGTCGAACATCTTCGATTCAGGATCGGTCATGGCGATCATGCCGAGCGCCTGGAACAGCGACTCCAACTTGCAGCCGGCCGTGGCCTCGACGTTTCGGGCGGCGGCGCCCAGCGCCGTGACGAGATTGTGCTGTGCCGCCGTCACGTCTGACATCAATGTGCCGATCGCATCCGCCGCACTCTCGATCGACTTGTCGAGGTCGGCGATCCGGTCGCCGATCGCGGTGCGCTTGCCGCGCGAGGAGCTCAGCCCGGCCTTGGCGCCGTCCTGGCGATCCTTCTGGGCCGCCTGCAGGTCGAGATACTTGTCGAGCGCGGCGCCCACGACGTCGAACTCGGCGCCAAGCTTGCCGAGCGTTTCCTCGCAATATTGATAGGAGAGGCCCGGCGCCCAACTGAAGCTGTTGCCGAACGCATCGCGGCGGTGGCTGATCAGCGACAGCAGGCTGTGCGCCTGGGCATTGATGCCGGCAAAGCGCGCGATGTCGGAGGCCGAGAAGCCCGTGCCCTGCGGCGGCGTCGCCGCGGCATAGAAGCAGGTCGTGTCGTACAGCCAGCGCAGCGCCGCCGTCGGCGTGGTGAAGCTGCCCTTGATGCCGGGATCGGCCGCGATGTAGCCGAGCTTGGCCTGTTGCAGCATCAATCCCAACTGGATGGGATGGACGGCGACCCTCATGTCGGCCAGCGTCACGACGACCGCGGTCGCCTTGCCGGCCGCACCGCTCGCGCCGCCTGCGCCAGCCGCGCCGTTCACGCCCGCGAAGCCCACCAGGCCCAGGTTGCCGCCATCCGCACCATCGCGGCTCGCGCCTGCCGCGCCGCCCATCCCCATCGCACCGCCCGCGCCACCGGCGCCGCCCGCACCGCCCGGGCCGGCGGCGGCCGAGACAACCGGCGCGTTGTCGTGGGCGACGTAGCGGCAATCTATCTGGCCGCCATTGCCGCCCGTGCCGCCGGTACCGCCAGCCGCGCCGTTGGCGGCATTGCCGCCATGGCCGCCATTGCCGCCATGGACCTTGGTGTAGTAGATGCCGCCGCCGCGCGGAAAGGCCCGCGAATATCGGAAACCGTCCGCGCCCTTGCCACCGGTGCCGCCCCGGCCGCCGGCGGCGCCAGCCTGACCGGCGCCGCCGGCACCGCCATTGGCCACGAGCCGCAAGGCGTTTCCGCTCAACTTGTAGGCGATGAGGGTGATCGTCCCGGCAGACGTTCCCGGCCCGCCACCGTCGCCCGGCCTGCCGGGCTGTCCGGCCCCGCCATCGGTGGCGGCGGTGATGCCGACCTGCCGGTCCTCGCCGTCCTGACCCGTGGTGCCGGGCGCGCCCGGCGGCTGGGCCGCCGGTGCGGCAGGCGTGGTGCCGCTGACATTGATTCCGGCATCGGCGCCGACGCCCACGATCTCACGCGCGTAGACCGCAATGGTGCGGCCCGGCCGCGAGATGCAGCCGTGGATTTCGAGACGGTCGGCATAGACGATCGTGTTGCGGTCGCCCGGCACATTGTCGTTGGTCAGCACGCACGGCGCTTCGACCGAGAAGATCATCTTCGTCGTGCCGTCGGGACCGCCCTTCTCCTGGACGATGCGCGTGGCCAGCATCTCTTTCGTCGGACCGCCGCGGCCCCCACCACCATCTGCCGCCATGATGTCTCTCCTGAATGTCGACGCGACGGAGCTATTTCAGCGGCGGCCTCGGCGGCTCGGGTGGCTTCGGCGGCTCGACGGGATGTTCCGGGTCGACAGGATGCTCGGGATCGGGATCGACGGGCTGGTCCGGATCGACCGGATGATCCGGATCGACCGGTGGCCCGACGGGATTGTTGGGATCGACCGGAGTGTTGGGATCGACCGGCTGGTCGGGATTGGCCGGATCGGGTTGCGGGTCCACCGGCTTGTCGGGATCGGGCAGCGGGTCGATGGGATCGGGCTGCGGATCGACCGGCTTGTCGGGATCGACGGGATCGACCGAACCGCCGGACGGCCCGGTATCGTCCATGCCGGCGAACAGGACCTGATCCTTCTCCGGCGGCACGACGGCGCGGTCGACCGGCTTGAGGTCGATGCCGACGGTGAAGAGTTTGCCGGCGGCGACATCGTCGGCGACCGCGGCCACGGCGCTGTCGGCCAGCGCACCGAAATCGAACTCCTTGGTGGCGAAGGCCATCGGCGTCGTGCCGTCGAGCTCGAAGAGCGCGGTGGCGACCCGCCGGTCCAGAGACAGGCTGGCGCCGACGTCGGCTACCGCCGGCGACGACGCGCCGGTGAAATATTCCATGCCCTTGACGATGTTCGCCTTGAGGGTGGCCAGCCCGCCGCTGACGCCCGTCACCGGGCTCGTTTCGACCACCTCGAGCACGCCGGTCGTCCCCGGAATGACCGCGTTGCTGCGGATTTCGTCCAAGAAGTCGCGGGCATCGCTGCTGACGACGACCAGGCCGCGCGATGATTCGGGAAGCACCGGCGCCCTGGGATCCTTGCGGAGGATGGCCAGCGGCGAGCCGTTGGACATGTGGAACATGACCCTGGCGTCGCGGACGGCGCGGGCCGCCGTCGTGGGATTGAGGTCCGAGCAATAGACGTAGGACGCCCTGATGCTCCGGTTCCGCGCCAGGTCGCGATAGTCCATGATGATCGGGCCGGTGCCGGGATTGAAGCGAATGTCGGGGAACCCGGCCACGCTGCCCGTGATCCTGTCGATGGCATCGATCGCGCCGGCCGTGAGCTTGCTGCTGACCGCCACCGAGGTCGGGTCTTCGCTCGAAATGGTGAAGTTCGAAATCTCGAATGTCTTGGCAGCGACCTCGGCGGCGTTGGCGCCGGAGCTGTAGATCAGGGTCGTGTCCGCCCGATCGCGCCGCCACTTGGTGAGCTGCTGGATGGTTTCGTCGGCCAGCGCGGCATGGATGTCCTGGTTCAGCATTCCCTCGGCATCGTAGAAATACATGCCGTTGCGGTACTTGCCGTTGAAGGCATATTCGGTGTTCTGGACGATCACCGTACCAGGCCCGGTCAGCTCGACCCGCCGCGCATCCTCGAAATGCTCCTGCACGATCGCACGCGCCGCGGCGGCCGTCGCTGGCGTCACCCTGGGACGCGGATAGAGAATGCGCGTCCGCGCCAGCGCGCGGGCGGCCAACGACCGGACGGGGGCCGCAGCCGTGTTCCGCGCCAGCAGAGCGCGCAAGCGTGCGAGGGTGAGCATGTCGGTCCTCCCAAGTAAGCGGTACGGAACGACGTGCTCGTCTCCCGTAACCGTGCAGCTCAGGGCGCGGACGCTAACACCGTGGTTGCGGCGGCTGCCACCGATAGGCGAGTGCGTTGACGCATACCTGCCGTCGTTGACTTTTTTTGGGTGCTTCTTGTTACAGTAGAGCAACAATTTCCTTTTCGTGTGTGCACCACCATAACGCGAAGAGTTTCACTGCAACTGACGTCACCATCGGCAGCGGAGCGACCCGAGGTGGAGGAGAGGCACCGAGATGAGTTCGACGATCGAAGCCCACCGTTGCTGGCCGCTGGCCGTTCACGAAGCGGCTCATGCCATCCTGGGTGTATTGTTCGGCCTGCGCCTCGAGCGCATTGAAATCGATCTGCGCACCTGGCAGGGCGCGACTTTCTTCGAAGGTAAGTTTCCGCCCGGTCGATGGCGTCAGAATCTGCTCGTGTCGCTCGCCGGTGAAATTGCCCAGAAGCGCGCCGATCCCGGCGGATGGTCGCTCGCCAACGGCGTCGGACGTTCGCGGGCCGCTGCAGATCAGGAGCAGGCGTGGCGAGTGGTCGGCCGATCCGATCATCCGTCTGACGGCGAAGACCACGCGCGCCTTGCAGAAGCGCGCATGGCCGAGGGCCGGCTTGCGTCTGCCGTGCTCGTCAACAGGCTATGGCCGACGATTGCGGCCCTGGCAGAGAGACTGCTCGAAGCGAACGGGCGCCTGGACCGCGATGCTCTCGAGACCTTTCTCGAAGGTGCGTTTCCCGTCGAGCGACGGGCTGCGATCGCGGACGGCTGCGGGTTCGTGACGGGACGACGCGATGGAGAATGACGGCGAAGGAAAAGAGGGAAAGTCCTTCCCTGCGGCCTGCGCGGTGTAAACTTCGCGCAGGATAATTAGGCTTACCATGTCGCCGTGGCTCAGCGCCGCTCGAAGTCGATCCGTTCGTCGACCGGCAGGCCGAGCAGGTGGCGGCGCAGGCAGTCGAGGCCGAGTTCGGTGGCGCCGATGCGCACCCAGTCGCGGCCGCCCAGCAGGCGCGCCTGGCGGGCGATGGCGCCGCCGGCATCGGCCAGGCCGATGCAGATCGTGCCGCCGAAGTCGGGGCGATCTGTGCTCGCGCCGGCATCCTCGTCGAGATCGATCAGTACGACCAGCGCGTGGCTGGCGCCGCTTCTCTCGCGCAAGGTTTGCGCGGCGGCCGCGGCGGCATCGGGATTGACGCCGCTCGCGTCGAGCTCGCCGGCATGGCGGGCGACGAGGCCGCGCCGGAAGACCTTCTCGGCGCCGGCCAGCGGCGCAAGACGGGCGGCGAGATGGCCGCCGGTGAACATCTCGGCCGTCGCCAGCGAAGCGCCGCGCTCCAGCAATTTGCCGAGGATCACGCCCTCGAGTGTCTGGTCGTCCTCGGCGATGATGAAGTTGCCGAGTCGACGGCGTACTTCGGCTTCGACGGGCGCCAGCCGGGCCGCGAGGTCGCCGTCGTCCTCACCGCTCAGCGCCAGCTTGGTCTCGAGCTGCGGGTAGTGCGCCTGGAAGCCGAGCTTGATGCCGCCGCCATTCTGGAAGGCCGGCATGTCGCCCAGCATCTGGTCGGCGCGCGATTCGCCGATGCCGAACGTGTGGAAGCGCTTCAACCGGCTCACGCCCTTGATGCCGCCGAGTGCCAGCAGGCGGGGCAGCACCTGCTCGTCGAGCATGCGGCGCATCTCGCGCGGCACGCCGGGGGTGAAGAAGAAGCGTGCCTTGCCGATGGTGACGGCAAAGCCGCAGGCCGTGCCGATCGGATTGTCGATGAACTCCGCATTGGCCGGCAGCAGGGCCTGCTTGCGGTTGTTGGGCGGCATCGCCCGGCCGCGCCGCGCGTAGGACTCCTCCATGCGCTTCAGCCAGTAGTCGCTGAGCTCCAGCTCGACGCCGGCCGCCTGGGCCGCGACCTCCTGCGAGAGGTCGTCGACGGTCGGGCCGAGCCCGCCATTCACGATCACCGCGTCGGCCCGCTCGCCGGCCTGGCGGAAAGCCTGCAGCAGGCTCTCGCGGTCGTCGCCCACGGTGGTCCCCCAGTGGACGCCGAGGCCGACATCGACGAGACGCCGGGCGATGTGGCTGTAGTTGGTGTTGACGGTCTTGCCGGTGAGGATCTCGTCGCCGGTACAGAGGATTTCGACGCGCATTTGCCGGCGATTATCGGCTAACGTCGCAGCGAAATCGAGAGGGAGAAATCACCAATGACGACGCTTTCAGCCGATCTGCGCGAGGCACTGGCCAAGGTCGGGACATCGACCCTGACCGGCGTGCTGAACCGCCGGGGCCTGCGCAGCATGACCCTTTTCGACGTATGGCCGATGCGGCCCGAGCAGCCGCGCATGGTCGGCCTCGCCTTCACCATGCGCTTCATCCCATCGCGCGAGGACATGGACGGGCCGACCTCGACCAACCGCTCGATGGTGCAGCCGCAGGCCATGGAGGAGTGCCCGCCAGGTCACGTGCTGATGATCGATTCGCGCGGCGATTCGCGGGCGGCCTCGGCCGGTGACCTTTATGTCGGCCGGCTGAAGGCGCGCGGTGCGGCGGGCATCGTCACCGACGGCGGCTTCCGCGACACCGACGGCGTGTTCAAGACCGGCCTGCCGGCCTATCACCGCCGGCCGTCCTCGCCACCCAGCCCGATCGCGCACCGGCCGGTCGACCTCAACCTGCCGATCGGCTGCGGCGGCGTCGCCGTCTATCCCGGCGACGTGATCGTGGGCGATCGCGACGCCGTCCTCGTGATCCCGCCCAGCATCGTCGAGGCGGTGGCCGAAGAGGCGCTCAATACCTACCACTACGAAGAGTTCGCCGAAGCCGAGGTGGCGCGCGGCCGGTCGCTGAAGGGCCTGTTTCCCGTGGCGAGCGAGGAGGCCAAGCGCGACTACGAGGCGTGGAAGAAGAACGGCAAGCGGTGAGGTAGGCAAGGCAGCACGCCGATTGGCGCAGCGCCGTGCAAGTTCTCAGCGAGGCTCTCGGCGGCTGGGCGAAACAGACGCCAAAGCGTGCCGTTCGATGTCTGATCTCCGAGGGCAGCTTCGGGCGATGGGGATTCCCTGTGCTCGTGGACTTCCGCGCAGGTCAGCCTCGATGGTCGTTCGGCTGTTGCAGCGACCGTCCACGTCGCAGCAAGAAGTCTGGCGGCGCCCGCTGGATCAGAGCCGCATGGACGGGCACTCGATGTATAGGCGCAATGAACGTTCGACCGGGGGAACCATGATAGTGAGAATTGTGGTGATGAGCCTGTTGGCCATCGTCGCCGCAGCTTGTCAGCCGCGTGCTGTGCCAGTCCTGGCCACAGCGGACTATGAGCAACTGGTCCGAACAATCACAACACCAGCCCCCGACCGGACGCGCCTCTATATCTTCCTCGGGAAAATGCCGACGGGCGCCATTTTTACGCCCTACACGGTGCACAGCATCTCAGGCGACATCTACATCGACGAAGTCAAGATCGGCAGCCTCAATCCGAAGGAAGCGATGGTCATCGACCTGATCCCCGGCAAACACAAGATTCATTGGCATTATCTCGACCAAAGCGGGGGGCCGTTGCTGAAGAGTCAGCGCTTTGAAAGCGACTTCGAGGGCGGTACGACCCAGGTGCTGTTTGCCAACAGCGGCTGGTTTGATCTGGAGATTGCACCGGGAATCGTGGTGACGAAGAACAATCCGGGGCCCACCAACAATGTCATCCCACCGATGTTCAAGATTGTACGTGCAGGGTCCTGTCCCCCCTCGATTTGTCTGACGTCGCCGTAACGGCCTGTACCCCTCTCTCTCAGCCGGTCGCTTTGACGATGACGGGACACCAGTCTTTCGGCCTTGTGTCCTCGCATTGGAGCGGTCTATAGATAGTAATGCGAATCATTCGCATTTAGAGGATAACGGTGGCACCTGCCGATCCGATACCGGCCGATTCGACGCTGGCGATCTATATCGAGCATCGCGATCGGCTGCTGACCTATGCAGCCCGAATCGTCCGCAGCCGCGCCAGCGCCGAAGACATCGTGCAGGAGGCGTGGCTGCGCTTTTCTGCGCGCGCCCGGCAGGGCAGCGAGATCGCCCAGCCGCAGGGTTACCTCTACCGGATCGTCCGGAACCTCGCGCTCAACTGGGCGAAGCGCACGACGCGTCACGGTCCGATCGACGTTCCCGAGCCGGTGATGGAAGGCGTTGCCGCCGACCTGCCGAGCGCCGAGCAGGTGCTCGTCTATCGCGACGAGCTGCGTCTGCTCGAGGACTCGATCGCAGAGCTGCCGGAGCGGACGCAGACAGCATTCTACCTGTACCGGATCGAAGGCCGCTCGCTGCAGGACATTGCCAACGAGCTGAACATCTCGGTGGTCCGCGTGCATCAGCTCGTGAAGGAGGCGGGCCTTCATGCGGCACGCCGGCTGTTCGGCGACGAAACTTGATTGCCGGGAGTGAACGGGGGGCATGATCGTCATGCCGCTGGTGCGGCCATCCTGAAAACAACGCCCCAACCATTGTCTATAAAGAGAGAATGACGCGCCGCGCCGGCGCCACCTGCGAGAATGGATTCATTGGACGCCACTGCCCACGAAGGAGGTTCCCCCCGCGAGCAGGCCATGGACTGGCTGCTGCGCCTGGAGGCGGCGCCCGATGATGTCCAATTGCGCGCGGCGTTCGATGCCTGGCTGCAGCAGAGCGACGCCCATCGCGACGCCTTTCGGGTCGTGGGACACACCTGGGAGCGTCTCGGCGCCTTGCCGCGTCAGCGGTTGCCGGAGCGGAAGGCGGTAGCGGTCGCGACGCGACAGGCGTCGATGGTGAAGCGATATGTCCGGACGGCCGTCGCCATCGCCGCGGCGGCGGCGATGGCCTGTCTGATGTTCGCGTTCTTTCCGACGTTGCAGACGCGGCTGCTGGCCGACCATGCCACCGGCGTGGCGGAGCTGCGCCAGGTCGTGCTCGAGGATGGAAGTATCGTTCATCTCGATGCCGGCAGCGCGATCGACCTGAAGTATGGCGGCGCCGGTCGCGAGATTGCCCTGCTGGCCGGGCAGGCCTTCTTCGAGGTCGTCTCCGCCCAGGGCCGGCCGTTCAGGGTTCGCGCCGGCGACGTCACAGTGACGGTGAGGGGAACCGCGTTCAGTGTCGGAAAATCGTCGGAAACTATTTCCGTCGCCGTTCAGTCCGGCACGGTCGAAGTGTCTCCGGGCGACGGCAAGCCTGCGGCCATGCTGACGCGCGAGCAGCGGCTTGTCGTTGACCGAGCCTCGCGGAGCATCACGCGCGGCGAGGTCGCACAGGACGAGATCGCCTCGTGGCGCCGTCATCGTCTCGTCGTCCACGACGCGACGTTCGGCGAAGTCGTCGAGGAGCTCCAGCGTCACCATGCCGGGCTCATCGTGTTGTCCGACCGGACGTTGGGCCGCCGGCTCGTCACCGGCGTGTTCGATCTCACCCGTCCGGTCGAAGCTTTGACCGTCGTGGCCGAGACGCAGAACGCCAGGCTGACGACGATCACACCCTACCTGCTGGTGATCTCCGCGCGATAAGGGTGACCCGTCGAGGGCGGGCTCTTTCGGAAAAGACACCTTAAAAGCCCGGGGACTCGATTGTCGGAGAATTGATGGCGAGCGCAGACCGTTCGCCTTGAGTAGAGGTCCGTGGTCCCGCCGGCACGGAGTGACGGGGGATTCTTCAACGTGCCATCGATGGACGAAGTATTGGTGCTGCCTCGGACTGACCGGGCAGCGCGCGGCTCAGCGAACATCCTGACGATTTTCATGGCGAGCGCCGGTGTGCTGTTGGCGGCCGAGGCGTCGGCGCAAGGACAGGCGGTCGAACCTGGATCGCAGCAGGCCCAGGCCGATCGGACCTCAACGTTCGATATCCCCGCGCAGCCGCTCGCCCGCGCGCTCACCAGCTTCGGCCAGCAGGCCGGCCTGCAGATCGCTGTCGATCCCGCCACCATTTCGGGCAAGACGAGCAATGCCGTCACTGGCGCCATGACGGCCGAGCAAGCGCTGCGGCAGCTCTTGTCGGGCACCGGCGCGTCGTTTCGTTTCTCCTCGCCGAGAGCCGTGACGGTGTCCGGTGGCCCGGACGCCGGTGCGGGCAGCAGCGCCTTACAGCTCGATCCCCTGCGCGTTCAGGCCAACGCGGTGCCGCCGCAGGCGGAGATCGGCAACCTGCCGCCGGCCTACGCCGGCGGCGAGGTGGCGCGCGGCGGCCGCGTCGGCGCGCTCGGCAACCGCGACTACATGGACACGCCGTTCAGCACGACCACCTACACCGAGCGCTATATCGAGCAGACCCAGTCGCGGACCCTGGCGGATGCTGTGGCGGACGATCCGACGATCCGGCCGATCTACGGCCAGGGCCAGTGGGACGACCGCCTGCAGATCCGCGGCTTCCAGCTCGGGACCAGCGACATGGCGTTCAACGGGCTGTACGGCGTCACGCCGACCTTCACGATGGATCTCGCCGGCGTTGAACGTATCGAGGTGTTTCGCGGGCCGTCGGCGATGCTGAGCGGCATGCCTCCGAACGGCGCGGTCGGCGGCACAATCAACTTTGTACCGAAGCGTGCAACCAGCACGCCGATCACCCGCTTCACAGCGCGCTACGCCAGCGACGCCCAGTTCGGCGGCAACATCGACTTCGGCCGGCGCTTCGGGCCCGAGGACCGCGCCGGCATCAGGATCAACGCTGCCTTCATGAGCGGCAACACGTCGGTCTCGGGCAACTCCGACACGCTGCTCAACCTGACGGCCGGCTTCGATTTCAGGGGCGACGACACGCGCATCGATGCCGACTTCGGGTACGTGAATCGCAACATCGGCGGACCCGAAGGCGGTGCTTTCGTCGCCGAGGGCCTGCTGGTGCCTCCGGCGCCCAATGCCGGGAAGAGCTTCTACCCCTCGTGGCTGTTCAAGTTCACGACCGAAACCTACGGCATGCTGCGCTTCGAGCAGGATCTCACCGACAGCATCACGGCCTTTGCCAAGGTCGGCGGGCGGCGCACCAGCGGCTCCTTCGCCATTGCCTTCCCGACCATCGTGGACACCTTGGGCAGCATCACCGCGGCGCCGAACAACAATGTCACCACCGAGCAGGCCCTGAGCGCCGACGCCGGTATCCGGGCGCGGTTCGCGACCGGCCCGCTGAAGCACGAAGCCGTCGTCAACGGATCGATCCTGAGCACCTGGACGGGGGCCCGTACCCGGCCGGTGGCGGCCTACGCGTCGAACATCTATGCGCCGGCTTATCTGGCCGCGCCCAACCTGTACCCGCCGCTTGCCGGACCGCCGCTCACCGCGCAGCAGACGTTGAAGAGCGTCGGTCTGATCGATGCCATCTCCGCCCTGGACAACAAGGTGCAGTTGATCGGCGGCCTGCGTTTTCAGTCCGTCCAGGTCGCGAACTGGGACGGCATCACCGGGGCGGCAATGCCCGGCTACGAGCAGACGGCCGTGACGCCGTCGGTGAGCCTCGTCGTCCGGCCGTGGAAGGAAGTCGCCTTCTACGGCAACTGGATCCAGGCGCTCGAGCAGGGGCCGGTCGCCGGGCCGGGGCTGGCCAATGCCGGCCAGGTCTTCCCGCCCTCGGTCACCACCCAGTTCGAGATCGGTGCCAAGCTCGACCTCGGCAAGTTCGGCGCTACGCTCAGCGCCTTTCAGATCACGCAGCCGAGCTCGTACGCCAATCCGCTCAACAACAGCCTCGTGGTCGACGGCCAGCAGCGCAACAGGGGCATCGAGTTCACGATGTTCGGCGAGCCGCTGCCGGGGCTGAAGCCGATCGGCGGCTTCTCGATCCTCGACGCGGTGCAGACCAACACCTTGGAAGGGACCAACAACGGCAAGTATGCGCCGGGTGTGCCGACCTTTCAGGCTAATCTCGGCCTCGACTGGGACACCCCTTATGTGAAAGGCCTCACGCTGGGCGGGCGGGTCGTCTACACCGGCGCGACCTATCTCGATGCCGGCAATACCCAGCCAGTCCCGGCCTGGACGCGCGTCGATCTTCGCGCCAGCTACACGTTCGAGCGCGCCGACGGCAAGCCACTTTCCTTGCGCGGCCAGGTGCTCAATGTCGGCAACAACAATTATTGGGTGAGCGCCGGCGGCTACCTGTCGCAAGGCCAGCCGCGGACATTCCTGCTGTCCCTGACCGCGGATTTTTAGGGGGCGCTGCCGTCATTGGATCGCGGGCCTCAAAGCGCGGGGGTTACCCCGCGCGGAGCCCGCTCATCATCGGCGGGCAAACGAAGAGGCGGGCCTGGAGGCCCGCGGTCCAATGAAAGGGCGCGCGCTCCCAGCGATGATCAAGCCAGCTTCGTCAGGATCTCAAGGCCGGTCTTCAAGGTCAGCGTCACGGGCGTGCGTTCGGCGATGTCGGCCATGCGCTTCTTCTGCTCGTCGTCGACGGCGCCTTCGATGGTGAGCACGCGGTCGATGCGCTGCTTGTCGCCGTCGCGCGAGAAGTGGATGTCGGCATGCACCGCTGTGACCGGCCACTTCTTGCGCTCGGCATACATGCGCAAGGTGATGACCGTGCAGGCGCCGAGCGCCGAGGTCAGCAGATCGTAGGGGGCAGGACCCGCATCCTTGCCGCCGAGTTCCGCGCCTTCATCGGCCTTGAGTTTGTGATGCCCGCCATGTCCTGTGGCGATGGCCGTCTCGTAGTTGGTCGTGCCGATGCTCGCGCGCGCATGCGCCATGGATCGCCTCCTTAAACCAGGTGAATGAAAGACCGGCCTTCGGTGCGGGCGCGCACCTCGCCGATCACGACGCCGTCGAAACTCTTGGCGGCTGCGGCGGGCACGGCGGCGAGCAGGCCGCCGGCGGTCTGCGGATCGAACAGCAGCGGCAGCTTGGGATGGCTGGCCACCCGATCGATGCCGTCGATCAGGTGACGGGCGCGCAGGTTCTCGGGCTGCAGGGAACTGGCGAGGCCCTGGGCGAACAGCTCGACGGCACCGTCGAGGACGGGCAGGGCATCGAGATCGAGATCGACCGAGACCTCGTCGCCGCGGCCGGTGGCGCGGATCATCTCGGCAAGATGGCCGGCGAGGCCAAAGCCCGTGACGTCGGTGCAGGCGTGCGCGCCGGCCGCCAGCAGCGCGGCTGCCGCCTTGTCCGACAGGGTGCGCATCGAGGCGAGCGCGGCGGCGATCCAGCGGCCGCGGGCGGCGCCGCGCATGGCGGCGGCGAAGATCACGCCGGTACCGAGCTTCTTGGTGAGCACGAGCTTGTCGCCCGGTTGCAGCCCGCCCTTGCGCAAGGCGCGCGCCGGATCGACCAGGCCGTTCACCGAGAAGCCGAGCGCGGCCTCGGGCCCTTCACCCGAATGGCCGCCGATCAAAGCGCAGCCCGCACGGTCGAGCACGCTGCGGGCACCCGACAGCAACTGGAAAAGATCCTCCTCCATGAGCCGCTCGGCCGCTGCCGGCACCACGGCCACCGCCAGCGCGCTGTGGGGTTGCGCGCCCATTGCCCAGACATCGCCCAGGGCATGGATGGCCGCCACTTCGCCGAAGACGAAGGGATCGTCGATGAAGGTGCGGAAGAAATCGACGGACTGCACCAGCGCGCGGCCCTGAGGCACCTCGATCATGGCGGCATCGTCCGGCGCATCGAGGCCGATCGTGACTCCTTGTGTCGATGAGGGACCCAGCCGCGCCAGCACGCGGGTCAGCACGCCGGCGCCGACCTTGGCGCCGCAGCCTCCGCAGCGCATGCCGATATCGGCCAGCAGGCGCCTCGCCTCGGCATCGGCCAGCGCCGGATCGGGCGGAGCGGTGCGCGCTGCCATATCCATTGGCTGGGCGGGCGGCTCGCGATACATGCGCATCCACTTGCGGTCGATATGGTCCTTCCAGCGCCACACCCAGGCGCCTTCGATCGCCCAGCCGCTGCGCGTCGCCACAGCATGGCCGTCGCCGGTGCCGAGGATCGAGAGATAGCGGCTCTGCGGCGTGAAGGCTTTCAGCGGCCGGCCGAGCAGGGCGCGGCGCAGATTGTCGGCGAGCGGCGGGCCCTGGCGCACGGCGAAGACGCCGGCCTTGGGCCGTGGATGTGCCGCCACGCCGGCGCAGTCGCCGACCGCGAAGATGCGGTCGTCGGTCGTCGTGCAGAGCGTCGGTTCGACGGCGAAGAAGCCGCGCGCATCGAGAGCAAGGCCGGTCCCGGCGAACCACTTGGCGGCACTTGCCTCGGTGACGACGAAGGTGTCGTCGACGATGAGCCGTTCGCCGCCTTCGAGCTGCACGGCGTCGGCGTCGAGACGCGCCACCGGGCTGTTCTCCAGCAAGCGGATGCCACGGTCCTTGAAGAGCCGGCGGATCTTCTGCCGCGCTGCCGCGGCCTGGCCCGACAGGATCTCGCCCTTGGTCGCGAGCGTTACGGTGACCTCGGCGTTGTGCGCGATGGCCCGCAGCCGATGGTCGATCGCCAGCGCCAGCTCGACGCCGCCCGCACCACCGCCGATCACGGCGATACTGAGTGTGCCCTGCCAATCCTTGACCCGCTCGAGGAAGCCCAGCCAGCGCCGCCCCAGCTCGGCAATGGGCTTCACCGGCGTGGCGTGCTCGGCGGCACCCGCGATCGCCTCGACGCTGGGTGAGGAGCCGACATCAATCGAGAGGAAATCGTAGCTGACCGGCGGCCGGTCCTTTAGCAGCACCTGTCGCGCCGCGCGGTCAACCCCGACTGCCTCGGCCTGAATCAGCCGCGCGCCGGTCCAGGCCGCCAGGCGCGCGAGATCAATGTGGCACTCGTCGAAGGAGTACTGGCCGGCGACGAAGCCCGGGATCATGCCGGAGTAGGGCGTCTCGATGTCCCGGCCGATCAGAGTGAGGCGCACGCCGGGCATCGGCGTCATGCCGAAACTCTTCAGGACATGGACATGGGCATGGCCGCCGCCAACCAGCACGAGGTCCTTGAGGAGGGGAGCGGCCTGCATTTCCACTTATCCTATAACCGATCGTAATGAGCGCTGGTACGTTGCTAAATAATGTTGTATATCAATTAATTAAGGAATTTTCCTAGAGTCATTTCGGAGCTCCCTGCATGGCCGTCACGTCGGGCCTCTCGGTTTCGCCTGATGTTTCCGAGGCCGGCGCGACGCAGGCGAGCGTGCGTTCCGCCTGGTCGTTGTCATGGCCTCTGGTGCTGGGGCTGTTCCTCTTCCTCGGCCTGTTCAACGGCAGCGGCCTGCCGCTGCTCGGTGATCCCGACACGCATTGGCATATCGCGGTCGGCAACTGGATGATCGCGCACGGTGCGGCGCCGGTGGCTGATCCGTTCTCCTTCACCTTCCGCGGCGAACCCTGGATCGCCAAGGAATGGCTGTCGCAGCTGCTGATGGCAGGGGCGTTCAAGCTGGGCGGCTGGGGCGGCGTCTCGGCCCTGGCGGCGGGCGCGCTGGCGGTGAGCTTCGGCCTCCTGATGCGGCTGGTGCTGCGCGACCTCAGGCCCATGCCGGCGGCGCTGTTCACCATCGCGGCCATCGTCATGACGGCCCCGCACTTCGTGGCGCGGCCACATGTGCTGGCCTTTCCGTTCATGCTGCTGTGGGTCGCAGGTCTCGTGCGCGCCGTCGAGGAACGCCGGGCACCGCAACCGTGGTTGCTGCTCGCCATGCTGCTATGGGCCAACCTGCAGGGCGGCTTCACCTTGGGCCTGCTGCTGGCCGGCGCCTTTGCCCTCGAAGCGGTGATCGGCGCGCGCGATGCCCTGGAGCGCAAGGCGCTGCTCGCCGGCTGGGCGAAATTCGGCGCCGCATCCGTGCTCGTGGCCTGCCTCACGCCTTATGGGGCGGAGTCGCTGCTGGTGACGTTGCGCATCTTCAGCCTCGGCGACGCGCTGTCATCGCTCTCGGAATGGCGCTCGCCGGATTTCCAGAAGCAGCCGGTGCAGGAGCTGATCCTGCTGATCGCCCTCTATGCTGCCCTGTCGCGCGGCCTGAAGCTGCCTCTGCTCCGGCTGCTGATCGTACTGGGCTTGCTGCATCTCTATCTGCGGAACGCCCACAACGCGGAGCTGCTGGCCATGCTGGCGCCGCTCGCCATCGCGCCGCTGCTGGCGCGGCAATGGCCCTCGCTGCGGCCCGATCCCGAAGCCGGCAAGGGATCGTCGCTGGCCGATCAGGCGGCCGCCCTGGTCCAGCCGGCCGGCGCTGCTGCCATGACCTTGGCCGTCATCTGCTGCGCGCTTCTCGTGGCGTTCGTCGTGCGTCATGCCGCGATCGCGCCGCCGCCGCTCACCATGCCGTCGGCGGCGATGGCCTATGCCAAGCAGGCCGGCCTCACCGGCCGCGTCTTCAACCACTACAATTTCGGCGGCTACCTCATCCATGCCGGTGTGCCGACCTTCATCGACGGCCGCGGCGAGCTCTATGGCCGAGATTTCATCCGGCGCTATTCGGAGACCGTCAGCCTGCGCAGCGGCGAACCGCTGGATGAGATGCTCGACCGCTACCGCATCGATTGGACCCTGCTGCCGCCCGACCTGCCGGCCAACAAGCTGCTGGCCCGCCTGCCGGGCTGGCGCCAGGCCTATGCCGACGAAGCCGCGGTGATCTTCGTGCGGGCGCGTTAGGGCGCTGCGCGCGCGGTTGTTTTTCGCGATCGGTAAAGGTCCCTCGGCTTGGCGTTCGCCGTGAATGACGTACCGTAGGCATTGCAAAGATGGTGTCATCCCGAGGCGAAGCCGAGGGACCTTTCCTGTGACTCCAAAGGCCCCTCGCTATCGCTCGGGGTGACACGTTTTTTTTCAACGCTGGTGGTACGTCATTCGCCACGACGTTCTTTCGAGCGCCGCGCTAACCCTTCAGCACGATCCAGGTGCAGTGGCCGATCGCGCAGAGGCGGCCGCTTTCGGTGTAGAGGGCAGTGCCTGAGTAGAGCTTGCGGCCCTCGGCGCCGATGCGCCAGCCGACGACGGCGCAGCGTTCGCCGACCTTCGGGGGATCGATCACCTTGGCGGTCATGCGGCCGGTCAGCGCCGGGCGCCAGTCGTCGGGATCCTGCGCCGCCCAGGCGCCGGGGCAGTCGAGTACGCCCCAGAGGAACTCAGGGCGGATGCGGCCGCTTGCGTCGGCATGGTTGGCGTGCGGCACGTAGCAGGAGAGGGAGCGGCCCTCGCCCGGACCGTGCGCGCCGAACACCCTGAGGCCGTCGCCCACGGCGCGACCGCGGCCGCAGACGATGCACCAGTGGAAGTCGCTGTCTTCCGGGCTACCGCCCTCCTCGCCGCGACGCATGACGTCGGCCCAGTCGGTGGGTGGCGGCGGCGGGGCGAGATGGTCGACCGAGCCGGCGCGCGCTTCGCAGATCAAGGTCTCACCCTGGCGCAGCATCAGCGCGTCGTCTTCGCGCGCGAGCTGCAGGCTGGTCTCGATGGGAATCGGCGCCCGCAGGGTGATCTCGACGGCGTCCCCCTTGTCAGAATTGACGCCGCCGAAGGCGCGCGTGAATCGGTCAGCCAGCACGCCGCCGACATAGCCGCCATTGCCCGACAGGCGCGGGCCGTTGAAGCCGCTCTCGATGATGATCGTGTCGTCCACTTTTCTCGTTCTCCTCCGCGGCGCGGAACGTGGCGCCTGCATGCGGAGAATGCAAGCCTGCCGGGCCGCCAAGTGACTTGCGCACTTTGGGGGACTCATCGAGGTTGAGGCAATGAATCGGTTCGTGCCGTGGGCGCTGGTTGCACTTTGCTTCGTCCTGGGCGTCGCCAGCCGATCGATCGGCGAAACCTTCGCCGTGTTCGTTCCCTCGATCCAGCAGGCCTTCGACGCCAACCGCGGCTCGGTGACGTTGATCTACGGCTTCTCGCTGCTGCTGGGCGGCACGGCCGCGCCGATCGCCGGCTGGATCGCCGACCGCTTCGGCCTGCGCGTGCTGACGATGGTCGGCATGACCGCGGCGGCGCTGTCGACCGCGGTCGCCTCGCAGGCGACCGAGCTCTGGCACCTCTATCTCGGCCTCGGCGCGGTGATGGGCTTCGGCAGTGCATCGCTCTCGGGTGTGCTGAGTTCGGTCCTGCTCGGGCGCTGGTTTCCGGCGAATCGGCTGGGCGTGGCGATCGGCGTTTCCTGGTCGGCGTCGGGCGTGGGATCGATGGCAACCCTTCCGCTCGCGCAATACCTGATCGCCACCGACGGTTGGCGCAGCGCCTATCTCGTCTTCTCCTGCGTGAGCGCCGTCTTCATTCCGCTGCTCGCCTTCCTGCCGTGGCGGCGCATCGAACGCGGCGCGCCGGGCCTGGTGCCGGCACGCGCCGCCGGCGACAACGGGCCGACGGTCGGCGAGGCGTTGCGCGACTGGCCGTTCTGGGCGCTCGCCGGATCGTTCGCTCTGACCTCGATCGGAATCTTTTCGCTCGCGCCGCAGGTGATGATCTACCTGCTGGAGCGCGGCATCGATGGCTCCTATGCCGCGCAGGCGCTGGCAGTCGCGGGCTTCCTGACGCCGCTCGGCATGGTGGGCTTCTCCTGGCTGGCCGATCGCGGCGGACGACGTATCGCGGCGCTGCTGGCCTATGGCGCGTCGATCGCGGGCGTCGGTGCCTTGGCGCTGGTCGGCGGTCCGCGCGACGATCTCTGGCTGTGGCTCTATGTTGTATTGTTCGGCGGCAGCATGGGCTCGCGCGGCCCGATGATCTCCACGCTGGCGACCTTGCGCTATCGCGGCGCGCATTTCGGTCGCATCTACGGCCTGATCAGCATGGGCATGGGCTTCGGCGGTTTCACCGGGGCGTGGCTCGGCGGTGTGCTTCATGACATTACCGACGGTTACGCGGCGGTAATGGTGATGTCGGTGGCGGCCCTGGCCCTGGCTGCAGCGTCGCTGGGGTCCGAAGCGGGGGCTCGCGAGCGCCTCAGCCGCTCCTAGAGCGCGTTCCGCCCCGAAGTCATGACCGTCGGATGATGATTTCAAGGCATGTCGATGACGCAAGTATCGACATGTTGTGTTTCCTGAAAAGCTTGCCACAATGGCCGGCATGGTCGATCGGATCGACTTCCCGAGTAGTCCCATTCAACGGCGGCGGGCCTAGCCGTGACGCCGGGCCTTGAGTCCTGCCACGCGCTGGTGCTCAACGCCGACTTTCGGCCCTTGTCTTATTTCCCATTGTCGGTCTGGTCCTGGCAGGACGCCGTGAAGGCGGTCTTCCTCGACCGCGTCAGCGTGATTTCCGAGTACGAGCGCATGATCCACAGCCCGTCCTTCGAGATGCGGCTGCCCAGCGTCATCGCCCTCAAGGAATACGTCCCGGCGGCGCGCCGGCCGGCCTTCACGCGGTTCAACGTGTTCCTGCGCGACCGCTTCACTTGCCAATACTGCAACGGTGACTTCGCGACCAACGAGCTGACCTTCGATCACGTGATCCCGAAGTCGCGCGGCGGCCGCACGAGCTGGACCAACGTCGTCACCGCCTGCAGCCCCTGCAACCTGTTGAAGGGCAACCGGCTGCTGCGGGAGAGCGGCCTCGCGCTGCGCTACGCGCCAGAGGAGCCGTCGACACAGCTGCTGCAAGAGAACGGGCGCGGCTTTCCGCCCGGCTACCTGCACGAGAGTTGGCGCGACTTCCTTTACTGGGACAGCGAACTCGATCAGGGTTGAGGTTCTTCGGATCGAGAGAGGGTCATGGCACTCCAGTCGAAGCTGTTTCGGGGGGACCCGAACCTCGAAGCTGCCGCGATGTCCGATCCCGCCCACATCACCCTGGGCGCGCGGGGCGACCATGTCGGGAAGATCCAGCAGGCGCTGGTCGCGCTGGATGGCGCGAGGCTCAGCATCGATCGCATCTACGGGCCGCTGACCGCCGCGGCGGTGAGGGCATACAAGCGCGCCCGCGACATCGTCGATCGACGCCGTCAGACGCAGGCCGACGACATCGTGGGCATCATGACGATGGCGGTTCTCGACAAGGAAATGCTGGCCAAGGAGAAAGTGCCTACCGGGCCAGTCCGCATCGATCCCGTTCTGCCGGAGGCTCGACCGAGCCCGCCGTCGCGCGGCCGTCTGCTGTTGGCTTTTTCCATCGACGTGAATTTTCCCGTCTTTCCCAACGGCGCCCCTCAAACGGTGAGGCTGGAGTCGCGAACCACGGGCTCGTTCGAGATCATCAACGGATCGAGCGGTACGGTGCGATGCACCAACGTGGTTCCGGGGGGCTTCGCCGACGCTCTGAAAACCGCCCTGATGTTCGATCCAGCGGAGCCCAGCTTCATCCCGCAATCGCGGCTCAATCCCGTGCGCCGCGGCCCGAACGCCAACAGGCCGTTCGAGTCGGGCGGGACGTTCCGGGTCACCAGCGATCGGTTCACCGTCCAGGTGGACGCGCTGATGCCGGGAACGGCGTTCATCGACGCCTCGACGGCAACGTCGGCGAACAGGGTGACCCTGGAGGTTCGAGCGCCCAAGATCGTGGGACTGCCGGTGTTCAGCCCGCCGACCAAGACCCGCGCCGGCTCGAGGTTCATCTCGTCGGCGGACAGCGAACCCAACCTGTCAGGACGCAACGAAGGGCGGCCGGTCGGGCCGAAAGGCACGGGGCGAAAGATCAACATCTTCGGTTCCGGCGAAACGCCCGGCTTCGAGGATTACACCAGCGATCTCGGCTTCTCCGCTTTTACGATCGCCAAGGACGGCCGGCCAGAGGACGGCACCAACGCGAACACGGCCCTCAGGCCGTGGACGGAGGACAGCGATCCGAACATCGGTATCAAGACCGGCGAGGCCAGCGATATCTGTATTCGGGATTCTCGTGTTCTGCCGGTGACGACCAAAGTCCTTCAACGCATTGCCGGGCCGGGGTGCCGCATCACCTTCTCCGGTACCGATCGCAGCACCGAAGCGATCGCCAATCTGAAAGCAGCTTTTCCCAATGTGAAGCCCAGCGAAGAAACGGCGAACTCCCTCGTGCTCGAGCTTCCCTGACCATCGTCTTTACGGCGACGGCGAACTCGGTCAGGGTTGCAGCATGTCGGATCGAGTTGCAGGCAAGGTCGCGCTGGTCACAGGCGCGGCATCGGGTTTGGGAAAAGCGACGGCCGAGCGTTTGGCCGAAGAGGGGGCGGCGGTCGTGGTCGCCGATATCCGCCTCAAGGAGGCCGACGAGGTTGCTGCGGCGATCTCCTCGACGGGCAGCCGGGCGAAGGCGCTGCAGCTCGACGTCACCAGCGAGGCCGACTGGATCGCCGCCGTCGCGGCGACCGAGCAGGCCTTCGGCAAGCTCGACGTCCTGGTGAACAATGCCGGCACTGCCGACGGCACCTGGGTTCACAAGCTTACCCTGGAGCGCTGGCGGCAGATCCACGCCATCAATCTCGACGGCGTCTTCCTCGGCATCAAGCACGGCGCCGATGCGATGAAGCGGGCCGGCGGCGGCTCGATCGTCAACATTTCGTCGGTGGCGGGGCTCGTCGGTATCGCCGAAGCGGCCGCAGCCTACTGTTCGAGCAAGGGCGGCGTCACCTTGCTGACCAAGGCGACGGCGCTGGAGTTCGCCCTGCTCAAGACCAACATCCGCGTGAACTCCGTCCATCCGGGCTACATGGACACGCCCATGCTGCAGGGCGTGATCGCGGCCTATCGCGAACCCGAGGAGGCGCGGGCACGCCTCACCTCCAGCGAGCCGCTCGGCCGTCTCGGCGAGCCGCGCGACATCGCCAACGCCGTGCTCTATCTCGCCAGCGACGAATCGAGATTCGTCACCGGCTCGCAGATGGTGGTCGACGGCGGCTTCGCGGCGCGCTGATCGCAAGAGGCGTCATCGATCCCGCCTGTCATGCGCATCGAATGCCGATTCGCTTGTGTAGTTTGAGGCCGTCGGCTGGCGCGGCATCGCGATCTCGCTTCGATCGAACCGGATGGCGGAAATGGCGCGATCATTCGTGATCAAACAGTGATCCCTCGTTGATTTCTATTCGCACCTAGAATTCTTCGTCGCTAAAATCCGAAGCGGGAAGGGGCTTTGTCTGGCGCTCGCGAAGAGGCAGGGGTGTCTCGATCGCTTGGAGGTGGGTGACCATCTCAGCGCTTCGACAAGGGATGTGGGTCGTCATTGACCCCTATGCGTATGCTCACATTCGTGTGAGCGCGTTTGCCGATGCCGGGCTGCAGTCGATCAGGCTGCTGTTCGGCAAGCCGGCAACCTGATGCCTCCTCATACTGCAGTTGGGAAGCGGTCGATCGCCAGTGGGATGGCGATCCAGCGAGGGACGGAGGCAATGCAACCAGAGGTCAATGCGGTCGAATCGCACGAGAGCGAAGCGCCGATCGAGATCGGTCGAGAGCCGACACCGGAGATCCGGATCATCATCGTCGACGGCGACGACTATTTTCGCGAAATGCTGTCGAACGAGCTGAGCGAACAGGGCTTTGCGGTGACGACCTTTTCGGGTGCCCAAGCCGTTCTTGCCGCGCCGGACACCCTGTCCTCCGCGGATCTCGTCGTTCTCGACTGGGGCCTTACCGGCGATTCGGGCCTCGACCTGTTGCGCCTGTTGAGGCGCGAGGGGGTCAATCTCCCGATCGTGTTCCTGACGCGCCGGCTGATTGCCAGCAATGAGAGCCTTGCCCTGGAGCACGGCGCCATCGACTTCATCGACAAGTCGCGCGGCATGTCCGTTTTGGCGCTGCGGCTTCGAATTGCCGCCTGCATCAAGGTGCCGGAGTCGCGACGGGACAAGGTCCTTCAGGTCGGAAAGCTCATGCTCAAGCCCTACATCAGCCGCGCCTTCTGGGATGGCGTGAGCATCGAGCTGACGGTCGGCGAATTCAAGATCATCAACCTGCTCGCCAGCAATGCGGGCCGGCACGTGTCCTACCGCGAGATCTACGATGTGCTGCACTATCGCGGCTTCGTCGCCGGCGGCGGCGAGAACGGTTACAAGACCAACGTCCGATCCGCCGTGAAGCGCATCCGGCGCAAGCTCGAGAAGTACGATCCGACCTTCGACCGGATCCAGAACTACACGGCCTTCGGCTACATATGGGCTGTGGACTGACGCGTCCACGCGATCGTCAAGAAT
>BFBZ01000004.1_pt45 | contig 97765 bp, 88 predicted proteins | sample 1888401 | NCBI WGS metagenome assembly BFBZ01 (sample SAMD00112614, study PRJDB3348) | symbiont metagenome | host: Chara braunii
GTGCAGATTGCCAGCAGTTCCGGCGGCGGCGCGTGTCCGCTGTCGGCGAAACACACCAGCACCTGATCGAACTCGGCCGCCGCCCGTTTCATCAGGTTGAACATGCGAACCGCGCCGCCGTGCGAAAGCGGGTAAGGCGCGTACGGGCTCACGATCATCACCGTGGTTCGCCCGCGCGGGACGCATCCGGGAAACACCGCGACGTCGCCGCTCGAAAGGGCCAGAATTTCCGACTCAGGCATCAGCGCACGGGGCTGACGCTTCACCCAACCGCCCGCGCCCACCGCCGCGCTCAGAACACCGGTGAACCAATCGTCGCGTGTCGCGTAGAAGTTGACGCGGGCAATCGTCTCCCGCCACAGATTCCGGAACAAAGACTGGTCCCCGATCGACGACACGAGAAAGCGGAGAAAATTGCGCTCCAGAACCAGAGCCAGTTCACGCTCGGAGTAGAAGCGCGAAGTAGTGGCGCGATGACGATGCTCGACGCGCGCGCCGGCGACAAACACGGTCGGCCAATTCAGCCGCCAGGCTCGAAATCCGAGATCAAGATCCTCGACGTAAGCCGGCTCATATCCTTCGTCCACGCAATCGAGCGCTCGCAACCGCGCCGTGTCGTAGAGCGAACAGCCGCCGCTTCCATAGAGCACCCAGGTGTAATCCTCGCCCGGCGCCGGAACATCGCAGCGGACCGGAAACGCGTCGATCGTGCGCACGGCGGGGAACACCGTTTTGCCGGTTTCCTCGCGGCGGACGCCGGCGGGAAAAAAGATCTGCGCGGTGGCGCAGAACAGATCGGGAATACGGTCGAACGCCTTTACGAGAGCTGCAAAAAACCCGGGCTCCACGAGCATGTCGTTGTTGAGCAGGCACTGTCTCTTATACACATCTAGATGTGTATAAGAGACAGGCGCCGGAACATCGCAGCGGACCGGAAACGCGTCGATCGTGCGCACGGCGGGGAACACCGTTTTGCCGGTTTCCTCGCGGCGGACGCCGGCGGGAAAAAAGATCTGCGCGGTGGCGCAGAACAGATCGGGAATACGGTCGAACGCCTTTACGAGAGCTGCAAAAAACCCGGGCTCCACGAGCATGTCGTTGTTGAGCAGGCAAGTGTGCGAATATCGCGCGCGCCGGACTCCCCGGTTCACCGCACGCGCAAAAGACAGCGCGCCGGCACTCCCGTCCACAATCACTCGCGAATGATTTTCTCGAAGAAAATCAGCGGTCCCGTCGGTCGAACCGTTGTCGACGACGATCACCTCGGAACGTTCAGCATCGAGTTGCGCCAGAACCGCCGGCAGCATCGCCGCCAGAAGTTCCCGCCCTTCCCGCGAAGGAATCACCACCGAGATGCCCTTGGGCAACCCGTTCACGATCCCGGGCGTCGCCGCAAACCCCAGCGATGCTTTTCGCCACGCGGCGAAGCGCCCAGCCGCGAGCGCAACCCGATAGAAAAACGGACGGCGCAACAACTGCGGTTGGCGCAACCGCCAGTACCACGTGTAGAAAAAGCCCCCGTGAAGAAAATGGAACAGGAAGAAATTCTTGGCCCGCCACAGAGCATGCCGCGCAATCGTTCCAGCACAACGCGGACGCAGCATGAAATTGCCGAGGTTCTCGGTGAAGACGAGAAACCGAAGCGGCGCAAACCGGAATCCGATCCAGCGCAGCCGCGAGTGCGGCGATTTCGGATCGAGAACCACAGCCGACAACCGGACCGTTCTCCCGGCGAGCCGCGCGCGAATCAGCTCAAGATTCTCGCCAGCCGAGCGCTTGTAATGATAGGGGATCCAATCGTAGCCGGCGATTTCGAATTCCGACACCACCGTCACCGGAACATCCGGCATCAGCCGCCGCAACTCACCCGCCGCGCGCGCCGAAAGCTCCGGCGACGCCGACGCAAACAGGACGTTCACCGGCGCGGCGCTCAAATCAGCTCAGCTATCGAGCCCACGGGCTCGCCGTTTTGAAACCGTTGCCACCAGACCAGCGCCTGCGCGCAGAAGGCGGTGGAAACCGGGTTCACGAAGGGCAGAAACTGTCCCGCCTTGCGGCCGAACCAGAATCCGCCGGCGTGCCGAACCCCGGTCTCCGCACAGGCAAATTCCGCCGCCCGCTCAGCCTCGAATCGCGCGGCGACCTCGTCAAGAGCAACCACGTTTTGGGAATGCGCGAGCAGCCGCACCCTCAGAATCTGCGCGTAGACATCGCTGCGAGCAAACACGGGCTCGATTTCCCGCAGCAACCCCGCCGCCCGCCCGATTCCCGCAGTCAACGCCCGCGCGCACTCAGCCCGCGAGGCGACCGGCAAAAGCGCTTCCAGAAAATACGAGTATGCGTGCAAACGGTCCATCACGCGCGCCGCATCGGCCTCGCCCGGAAGAAATGCCGCGTAGGTGTCGAGCGAGTAGACGAGCATCCGCTCGTAAGCCGCGGCGAGTTCCGGCTGTCCGGTGGCTTCCGCTACATCGCGCCAGCACATGGCGCTTTTGAGCTGATAACAGCCAGGCGAGCGCGACCATCGCGGCTCGTAGTCGAGCGGCTCCTTCTCCGGCAAGCGCAGAATCGGGTGCGCTGCCTGGTGAGCGAAGAAGTCGAACGCCATCGCGACCGCCGCGTCCTTCGCCCTCTCGAGAAACTCGCCGTCGCCCGAAGCGCGCCACAGAGCGAGCAACCCGCGAACGATGATGCCGCAATCGAAGAAGTAGGCCAGCCCGCCCTGTCCGGCGGCGACGGGCTCAAACGGAAACGTCGCTGCGCCCTCGTCCCACGCAACACGGGTCAGGTAACGTCCGGCTTTGAGCGCCGCGTCGAGGTAGCTCTGTTCCCCCGTCTGCTCAAAAGCCCACGCCAGCAGGCTCACCGCGTAACCTGTGATTTCGTTTGAAACAGGCGCGTTCCGTTCCGCATCAGCGAGATAGTAACGGGCCACGCCGCCGTCCGGGGATTGAATGCCGGAGTTCAAAAACCACTGAGCGGCGCGGTGCAAAAGAGCCGGAGAAAGTGAGGCGGATTTGGGAGCCAACAAAGAGTACCATTGTAACATCGGCATCTTATCCGTCCCGTCGATGACCCGCTTTCTGCTGCTTCCCGCGGCGGCGCTCAGCGCTGTCGCGCAAACCCCGGCGCCCATCGGCATTGTTCGCGGCGACCTGGTCAAATGGGAGGCTAGCGGCAGCCGCGGCGAGCTCGATGTGCGCGGCGCTGACGGCCACGTCCTCACCTGCGGCTTCGACCCCAAGACTTACTTTGAACGCGAGAATCAGCGCATCGCGCCGGCCGGAATGGCCGTCGGCGACCGCCTCGAAATCGTGGCCGATCGAAAGCCGGGCGCCGCCGCCTGCTACGCCCGCACCGTCCACGTCCTCGATCCATCGGTGCTTCAGCGCCGCCCTTCGAGCGCCCGTCCGCGCGAATTTCAGAATGCCACCGAGTCCATCGTGCCCCGCGGCAACATGACTTTTGCCGGCATCGTGCTGCGCACCGGTCCCGAAGCCGTGTTGCTCAAAACTCGCACCGGCGGCGAGGAGCGCCTCCTGCTGCGCGCCGACACCCGCTACATCAACGAGGGCTCGCGCGTTGAACCCGCGCTGCTCAAAACGGGCACCCGGGTGTTCATCCGTGCGGGCCGCAACCTCGACGGCGATGTCGAGGCTTACCAGATTATCTGGGGCGACATCGTGCGTCCGTAGCGTGACTTAACCGCTGCCGTCGCCGATAATAGGAAATTCAGGAGCCCCTTATTGTCCCTCGAAGATGACCTGCTGAAACAGCGGCTCGACCGCGCCAAACAGATCGAAGCTCTCGGCTATCGCCCCTACGGACACCGTTTCGACGCCTCGCACACCATCCCCGCAATCGTCGAGCGTTACCGCGACACGCCCGCGCCGGAACTGGAGCCTCGCATCGATGTCCGCATCGCCGGGCGCATCCAGACCATGCGGCGCATGGGCAAAGCCGGCTTCGCCCATCTCCAGCAGGGAACCGAACGCCTGCAGATCTACGTCAAGAAGGACGCGGTCAGCGAAAAAGATTTCGAGTTGTACCAGTTGCTCGACCTCGGCGATATCGTCGGCTGCGAAGGCTACCTGTTCCGCACCCGCACCAACGAACTGAGCGTGCATGTCGAAAAGCTTTTCTTCTTGTCGAAAACGCTGCTCTCCATGCCCGAAAAGTGGCACGGCCTCGAGGACATCGAGATCCGCTACCGGCAGCGTTACCTCGACATGATCGCCAACCCCGAGGTGCAGCGCACCTTTGTCACGCGGGCCAAAGTGATCGGCTCGCTCCGCCGCCAGCTCGAGGAGCGCGCCTTCATCGAAGTGGAAACGCCGATGATGCAGCCGCTTTACGGCGGCGCCGCCGCGCGCCCATTCATCACCCACCACAACACGCTCGACATCGATCTCTATCTTCGAATCGCGCCCGAACTGTACCTGAAACGGCTCGTGGTCGGCGGGCTCGAGCGTGTCTACGAGATCAATCGCAATTTCCGCAACGAGGGAATCTCGTTCAAGCACAACCCCGAATTCACCATGCTCGAGTTCTATCAGGCCTACTCCGACTACCAGGGCATGATGGACCTCACCTGCGAACTGCTCCCCCGCCTAGCCCTGGACGCCACCGGCTCCACGCAGGTCACCTACGGCGACGACGTCATCGACTTTGCAAACGTGCGCCGCATGACCATGCAGGAAGCCGTTCGCGAATACGCACCTGGACAGAATTGGGAAGCCGCCGGACACGAGCTGGTGCACATGTTCGAGAATCACGTGGAGCCACACCTGGTCCAGCCCCACATCATCTACGACCATCCGGTAGAGATCTCGCCGCTCGCTATGCGCAAACCCTCCGACCCGCGCTTCACCGAGCGCTTCGAGCTGTTCATTTGCCGCATGGAAGTGGCCAACGCCTTCACCGAACTGAACGACCCTCAGGAGCAACGCCGCCGCTTCGAACAGCAGTTGAGCGAACGCGCCGCGGGCAACGAAGAAGCGCATCAGATGGACGAAGACTACATCCGCGCTCTGAGTTACGGCATGCCGCCCGCCGGCGGCGAAGGCATCGGCGTCGACCGCCTGGTGATGATCTTCACCAACTCGCGCTCCATCCGCGACGTCATTCTGTTCCCGCTCCTCCGCCCCGAAGGCCCCATCGGTCTCGCGGACCGGCTGCGCGCCGCGGAGGCCTAGCTGGCTTCCTCGTTCCCATTCTTCGTCGCCAACCGCTACCTGCGCGCCAAACGCAAGCAGGCCGTCATCTCCATCATCACCGTCATCTCCGTCATCGGAGTGGCCGCGGGGGTGATGGCCCTGGTCATCGCCATCGCCATCAACACCGGCTTCCGCAATACGCTCCAGCGCAACCTGCTCGGCGCAACCGCCCACGTCACGGTTCTCGAAAAACAGCCCGGCAACGGCATCGAGGATTGGGAGAGCATCGTCCCCCGCCTCAAGCAGGTGCCCCATGTAGTGCAGGCCGGCCCCGCGCTTTGGGGCGGTGTCTTCTTTTCGAGCGTGCAGAGCGCGGGCGGCTACATCAAGGGTATTCCGCCGGGCGCCAACCAGGCCGCCGCCGACGTTCTCACTCATCTCAAGGAAGGCTCGCTCGATCATCTCAAGGAGGACCGCGGCTTCCCCGGAATTGTCCTGGGCTCCAAACTCGCCGAGACAACCGGCGGCCTGCTCAACAGCGTAATCACCGTCATCAGCCCTCAAGGCGAAATGACCCCGGTCGGCGCGCGGCCGTCCTATTTCAAATTCCGCGTGGTCGGCATTTTCGATTCGGGATTCTACGACCTCGATTCCGCGTTTGCCTTCACCACCCTCGAATCGGCCCAGAAAGTTCTTTCCCTGGGCAACGTCGTCAATTCCATCGAACTCAAACTCGACGACCCCAACCGCGCCCCCGAAATTGCCCGGCAGGTGGAATCGATGCTCGGCCCGCGCCTCGCCGCGACGACATGGATTGAACAGAACCGCGCCCTGCGCAACGCGTTGCAGATGGAGAAAATCGTCACCGTCGTCACCATCGGCCTGATTCAGCTTGTCGCCGCGCTCAATATCTTCATCACGCTGATCATGATGGTGATGGAAAAGCACCGCGACATCGCCGTGCTTATGTCGATGGGCGCGCGCCGCGAACAGATTCGCAACATTTTCATGCTGCAAGGCGTGCTCATCGGCGTCGCGGGCACCGCCGTCGGACTCGTGCTCGGTTTCGGCATCAGCCTGCTCGCCGGCCATTACCAATGGCTCAAGCTGAACGAGGAAGTTTATTCGCTGCGCTTCGTTCCGTTCGAACCACAATGGTTCGACGCGCTGTGGATCTCAGCCGCCGCGATCTTCGTCAGCTTCATCGCCACTCTGTACCCTGCGCGCAACGCCACCCGAATTGCGCCGGCCGAGGCCTTGCGGTACGAATAGTGGCATGCTTCGCGCATGCCCTTTCCTGATTGGGGTTCTCGCCGCCGCCGCTCCCAACCTTCAATTCAAGCCCGGCGCCCGCACTGTGCCTCGCTTTGAGACGCACGAAGTCGTCATCGAGTCCGGCACCCCGACTCCGAATCCCTTCCGCGACACGACCCTTACCGCAGACCTGACACTGCCCGACGGCACGCGGCGCACGGTGGAAGGATTTGCGGATTCCGCCGACGGCCGCGTTTACAGGATCCGGTTCATGCCGGTGGTCAAAGGCCGTCACTCCTACACCGTCCATTTCATTCAAGGCCGGACGAGAAAGCAGTTCGAAGGCGCATTTCTCGCCGTGGACTCCAAACTCCCCGGCATCGTCGAAATTGATCCGCAGCACCCGTATCACTTCCAATGGTCCGGATCGGGAGAGCATTACTTCTACAACGGGACCACCGCCTATTGGATCCTCGGCATCCGCGACGACCGCGAAATTGAAGCCATCCTCGACCGCCTCGCGCGCCACGGCATCAACCGCATCCGCGTCGCGTTGAACGGCCGCACGGCGAGCGGCGCGCGCTGGAAAGAGGATCAAGTGAAGCCCGACGCCGGCTTTCAACTCCGACTCGAGCCCTGGCCCGCCGCCCGCCCGCTCGACATCGAAAACCCCGGCTACGACATTGCTCGCTTCAACCTCGATCACTACCGCAAGGCCGAGCGCCTGCTCGCCGCCGCGCGCTCACGCAACATCGTGGTCTCGCTCATTTTTCACCTCGACGGCGCGGACAAAGGCGTCGACCCGTTCGGCAAAGCCAACATGGGCGGCGAGGACGAACAGCGCTACTACCGCTACACCGTTGCGCGCCTAGGCGCGTACCCCAACCTCATGTGGGACGTGACCAACGAATGGCATTTATTCCGCGACGAGGCCTGGACCAACCGCATGGGCGCGCTCATCCGCGAGCACGACCCCTACCGGCATCTCATCTCCGTTCACGGCAATTCGAAGTTCCCTTACCGTCTCTCCCCTTGGGCCGGCTTCGCCATGTATCAAAGCTGGGACGAGCACGGCAGCTACGATTTCATGCTGAAAAACCGCCGCGAACAGCAGACCGCCGGCCGCCCGATTCCGCAAGTGAATGAAGAGTACGGCTACGAGGACCACTATCCCTATCCTTGGGGCGAAGGCCGCAGATCGCCGGCGCGTGTTGCCGATACCCGCCGGCGCCTCGCATGGGAAATGGCGCTCGCCGGCGGCTACCAGACCACCGGCGAACGCGCCAACGAACCCGGCATGGGCGGCTGGATCAACGGCCGCGGCAACGCGGCGATGGTGCTCCCCTCGCTCCACGCCCACCTGCTCCGTTTCATGACCTCGCTGCCCTGGTGGACCGCCGACCCCCATCCTGAACTTGCCGCCGGCGCCGCACTGTGCCTCGCCGACCCCGCCAGACTCTACATCGTCTACCGCCGCCGCTCAGGCGACGCATCGGTCGAACTCGCCCCCGGCGCATACAGCGTCCGCGCGTTCAATCCGCGCACTGGAGAGTCGCACGACCTGCCCGCTGCCCAAGGCGGCCGCTGGAACGTTCCTCAACCCGGCTCTGGCGAGGAAGATTGGGCTTTCTCGCTCCGTCTACAATAGAAATAAGCATGCGACTTGTTCTCGTCCTGGGCCTTTCGGCGATCCTCTATGCGCAGGAGTGGCAGAAAGCCACCGATCTTGCCGGCATCGATTTCTCGGGTCTCAGCGCGGCCCAAAAAACCACCGCGCTCAAAATCCTGCGTGAGAACGGTTGCGGTTGCGGCTGCGACATGAAGATTGCCGAATGCCGCGTAAAGGACCCGGCTTGCAGCGTGAGCCGAAACCTCGCTCACTCCGTGATCAAAGATCTGAAGGCCGGCAAGAGCCCCGCTGAAGTTTCGGCAAACGTGGCCGAACTCGCCAAGAAAGGACCCGGCCCCCGCCAGATCCTCGACGATCCCATTCCACTCGACATTGCCGGCGCTCCCGCCAAAGGCGCAGCCAATCCGAAAATCACCATCGTCGAGTTCTCCGATTTTCAGTGCCCCTACTGCGCGGTAGCCGCCGGCAAAATGAACAGCCTGCTGCAGCAAAACCCCGACATCAGGCTGGTCTTTAAACAGTACCCGCTCGACATACACTCGCAGGCGCGCCTCGCCGCACAAGCCTCGCTCGCGGCTGCCGAACAAGGCAAATTCTGGGAACTGCATGACCGGATGTTCGCCAACTTCCGCCGGCTCAACCGCGACAACATTTTTCTATGGGCCAAGGAAGTCGGCCTCGACATGACCCGTTTTGCGCGCGACATCGAGAAGCCCGAATACAAAAAGGTCATCCAGAAGGATGTCGACGAAGGCTCCGACGCCGGCGTCAACGGCACACCGACTTTTTTCATCAACGGCAAGCGCTACAACGGGGCAATCGAGTTGGATCAACTCAAGCCCATCCTCGCGGCCGAACGCAAATAGCGCTCAGTCGCGGCGCAGCACGGCCGCCGGATCATTCCGGCGAGGCTGAATCGAACAGATTCATCTGCTTCGTTCTCCGGTCGTCAAACACGGTCCTTCCGCCAAGCGATCGAGAGATCGCGCGTTCGTGCTCCAACACCGCATCGAAATCGGCTCGCGGCTCAAAGCGCCGCTCCACCGCCCGCACAAACCCATCCAGCCGCTTGAACCCGTCGCGCTTGTCATCATCCACCCCGCGCGCCGCATCGAGCGACCGTCGCAGCACCGCGATCGACTCATCGTAAGTTTTGAGCGGCACCGGAAAGGGATGCCCGTCCTTGCCGCCATGCGCGAACGAAAATCGCGCCGGATCGCGAAACCGCGCCGGAGCTCCGTGAATCACCTCCGCGATCAGCGCCAGCGATTGCAGGGTCCGGGGACCCAGATTTTCCACCAGCAGCAGCGAAGCAAAATCCCGCAGGTCGCGTTCATACGCCACCGCCAGCACCGCGCCCAGCCGTTTCAGATCGACATCCGCGGCGCGGACTTCGTGGTGCCGCGGCATAACCAGCGTCCGCGCCTCATTCACCACCTGCCCCGGCTCCGCGTGCGTAATGTCGAGCATCGCCTGTTGCGCCGGACCCGCTTCTCGATCCACGAGGTTCAAAATTGTACCTTCGTTCTCGCCCACAATCGCGGTGTGCGGCTCGCTCACAAAATCGCGCACCGTCGCCGAGTGCCAATGATAGCGCCGCGCCAGCCGCGCACCGCCGTTCATTCCCTGTTGCACCACCGCCCACTCGCCGCTCGAGGTGACAAAAAACGAGTGCAGGTAAATCTGAAATCCGTCGGCGATCGCGTTGTTGTCCACCCGCGCCGTCAGCCGGCTCGCCCGCACGAGCGCATCGCCATCAAGCGACCGCTTCTCGGCCACGGCGCGCAGTTCGTCCGGCGTACTCCGCGAGTGCTTCCCGCGCCCGCCGCAAACGTAAATGCCGAGTTCGCCTGCCCGCGGAGTGAGCCCCCGCTTCAACGCTCCAACAACTGAGGTCGTAATGCCCGAGGAATGCCAGTCCATCCCCATCACGGCCCCGAGCGCCTGAAACCAGAACGGATCGCTCACCCGCGAGAGAAACTCCGCGGCCCCGTAGTGAAGCAGAATGCTCTCTGTAATCGCCGTACCCAGCCGCGTCATGCGCGCCGCGAGCCAGGCCGGCACGTGTCCGCCGTGCAGCGGCAAATCGGCATGCCCAGAGCGCTTCATAACTCCAGGTTAGCGGCAAGTGACGATACACTAGAAGGTTCTCGCCTCAATGAAACTGTCCACGTCGCCTCTCCGCGCTGAACAACTGCGCTCCGCCGTCGCGCGCCTATTCGAAGTTTCAGCGGATAAAATTCTCTCGCTCGAACAATCCTGGAGCCCCGATTCCGGCTCGCCGGTATTCACCATCGACGGAAAGTACACCTCCCGCGGTTGGACCGAGTGGACTCAGGGCTTTCAGTTCGGCGCCGCCGTCTTGCAATTCGACGCCACCGGCGACCCCCGCTTCCTCGAAATCGGCCGCGAACGGACCATCGCCGTCATGGCGCCTCATGTTTCCCACGTCGGCGTTCACGACCACGGCTTCAATAACGTCAGCACCTACGGCAGCCTGCTTCGCCTGATGGACCAGGGCCGCACGCCCGAAAACTCCTGGGAACGCCGGTTCTACGAACTCGCCCTGAAATGTTCCGGAGCCGTGCAGGCCGCGCGCTGGACACGCACTCACGACGGCGGCGGTTTCATCTATTCGTTCAACGGCCCGCACTCTCTCTTCGTCGATACCATCCGCTCGCTGCGCGCGCTCGCGGTCAGCCACAAACTCGGCCATGTCCTGATGGGCGAGAACGACGCACCGATTTCGCTGCTCGCGCGCCTCGTCCAGCACGCCGAGTCCACCGCCCGCTACTCCGTCTTCTACGGAGATGGGCGCGATTTCTACGACGTCCGCGGACGCACCGCTCACGAGTGCGTCTTCAACACCAACGACGGCCGCTACCGCTGCCCCAATTCGCAGCAGGGCTTCTCCCCCTTCTCCACATGGACCCGCGGGCTCGCCTGGGCGATGCTCGGCTTCGCCGAACAACTCGAGTTCCTCGCCACACAGAACGACAGCAGCCTCGAACCCCTCGGCGGCCGCGCGAAGATCACCGCCATGATGCGCAGAGCCGCCGCCGCGACCTGCGATTTCTATATCGCCAACACGGCCTCGGACGGCATCCCGTATTGGGACACAGGAGCGCCCGCGCTCGAAAAAATCGGCGATTGGCGCGCCCGCCCGTCCGACCCGCTGAACGACCACGAGCCGGTGGATTCCTCCGCTGCCGCCATCGGCGCGCAGGGCTTGCTGCGCTTCGGCCACTGGCTCTCTTCGCAAGGCGAGGACGGCAGCCCGTACACGCAAGCCGGCCTGCTCACGGCGCAAACTCTTTTCGCCGAGCCATATCTTTCCACATCCGCCGCGCACCAGGGCCTCATTCTCCACGCCGTCTACCATCGGCCCAACGGTTGGGACGCGATGCCGCCTCCCGGCCAGGTACCCCGCGGAGAAAGCTGCATGTGGGGCGACTATCACGCCCGCGAACTCGCTCTTTACCTGCACCGCATCATCGAACAAAAACCATACTTGACCTTTTGGAGTGAAAAGCCGCAATCATGATCATCGCCGACCTGGCCAACATCGCCGGACGCACCTACCCGGCTCGCCGCCGCACGCAGAACCTCGTCGGAGGCGCCTCACCCATCCAATGCAGTAATTTCGCCGTCGGCAACGTGACGCTCGAGCCCAACGGCGGACAAGTCCCCTGGCACAACCAGGAACAGGAAGAGGTATATTTCATCGTCGAAGGCACCGCCGAGATGTGCCTCGGCGAGGAGCGCCGCGTGCTTACCACCGGGCAAGCCGTATTTATTCCGCCTACCGTCTTTCATCAACTCACCAATATCGGCGACACCCCCTGCCGCATGATGTACATCTACGGACCCGCGGGCGACGTCGCTCACTGGCGACAGGAACTCAGCGGCACGCTGCCCCGCGCAGGGTTCGAAGCGCCGGCGCTGCCTGACGGCGCTCAGCCGCAGTGCACCAAGAAACCGGAGGAATCCTAACTTGAAAACCGTCCACGAAGTCGGCATCATCATGAACGGCGTTACCGGGCGCATGGGACTCAACCAGCACCTGCGCCGCAGCGTGTGGGCCATCATCCAGCAAGGCGGCGTCAAGCTCAGCGACACCGAGTGGATTCTTCCCCGCCCGGTCCTCACCGGCCGCAATGCCGTGAAACTCGAAGCCATATCGAAAGAGTGCGGCGGCATCCCCTACTCAACCGACCTCGACTCCCTGCTTGCCGACAAACAATACTCGGTCTACTTCGACGCGCAAACAACCGACCGTCGCGCCGCCGAGGTCCGCAAAGCCATCGACGCCGGCAAAAACATCTACTGCGAGAAGCCCTGCGCGTCCAGCCTCGCCGACGCGCTCGACATCTACAATCGCGCCGAAAAAGCCGGCGTAAAGCACGGCGTTGTGCAGGATAAACTCTGGCTCCCCGGCCTGCTCAAACTGCAAACACTCCGCGACCTTGGCTTCTTCGGCCGCATCATCTCCGTTCGCGGCGAGTTCGGCTATTGGGTGTTTGAAGGCGACCATGTGCCCATCCAGCGCCCGAGTTGGAACTACCGCAAGGAAGAAGGCGGCGGCATCATCATCGACATGCTTTGCCATTGGCGCTACGTGCTCGACAACCTGTTCGGCGCCGTCAAGAGCGTCAACTGCCTCGGCGCGACTCATATCCCCGAGCGTTGGGACGAGTCCGGTCAACCCTACGCCGCCACCGCCGACGACTCCGCCTACGCCACCTTCGAGCTCGACGGCAACATCATCGCCCACTTCAACTCCTCCTGGTGCGTCCGCGTCCGCCGCGACGACCTGCTCACCATTCAGGTGGACGGCACTCGCGGCACGGCCGTCGCCGGGTTGCGCAACTGCTGGATGCAGCACTACGGCGCCACGCCCCGCCCCACCTGGAACCCCGACATCGAGAGCCCGCTGAACTACTTCGACGGCTGGCAGAAAGTGCCCGAGCAAACCTCGTTCGACAACGCCTTCAAGGCTCAATGGGAACTTTACCTTCGCCACGTCGTCAAAGGCGGACCCTTCCGCTGGTCGTTACTCGAAGGCGCCAAAGGCGTGCAGCTCGCCGAACTCGGCATCGAGAGTTGGAACAAGCGCGCCTGGGTCGACGTTCCGGCGCTCGGCTAGCCAAGCGCTCGTTGAAATGTTCGCCTCCAGCAACTGACCGATGCTGATTTGACGATCCGATTTGCAGGGTTGGCGGAACCGCCTGGCCCGAACCGGTTTACAACCTCAGGGCGTGCTACGCTGGCCGAGTCCATGCGTATCGCCCTGGTTCTGCTCGCGGCCGCGTTCACTCTCGCGGCTCAACACACTCGCGGATACTACCGCTTCCCCGCCATTCACGACGACACGATCGTCTTCGCGTCTGAAGGCGACCTCTGGTCGGTAGGCGAGAAGGGCGGCGTCGCCCGCCGTCTCACCACACACCCGGCCCAGGAGGACAGCCCCGCCTTCTCCCCCGACGGTAAGACCATCGCCTTCTCCGCCCGCTACGAAGGTCCCCTCGACGTCTACACAATGCCCGCCGCCGGAGGTTTGCCGGTCCGCCGGACCTTTACCGGCGACGCCACCGTCTGTGGTTGGACCGCCGACGGCAAGATCATTTTCGACACCCGCCGCCTGGCCACCCTCCCCGACGACCAACTCGCTACCGTGGCCCCCGACGGCACCATCGAGCGCATCCCGCTCAGCCAGGCATCGCAGGGCAGCTTCGACAAATCCGGAACGCTCTATTTCACCCGCTTGCCCTTCCAGGGCAGCGAAGCGAAGCGTTACCAGGGCGGCACCGCTCAGAAACTGTGGAAATACGCGCCCGGCACGCCCGAAGCCGTTCCGCTCACCACCAGTTACGCCGGCACCAGCAAGAACGCAATGTGGTGGAACGGACGTGTCTACTTCCTCACCGACCGCGATGGAACCATGAATCTCTGGTCCATGAACGAATCCGGCAAAGACCTTCGCCAGCACACGCGCCATCAAGGCTGGGATATCAAGAACGCCTCGCTGGGCCAGGGCCGCGTCGTCTACCAACTCGGCGCCGATATCCGTCTCTACGACATAGCCGCTTCCGCCGACCGCGCCGTCCCCATCGAACTCTCCTCCGATTTCGACAACCTGCGCGAGCATTGGATCAAATCGCCGGCCGACTACCTCACCCGCGCTCATATCTCGCCTGACGGCAGCAAAGTAGCTCTCGTCTCGCGCGGCCGGGCCTTCGTCGCCCCCGCCAAGAGCGGCCGCTTTGTCGAAATCCCTTCGGCCAAACCGGGGCGCGTCCGCGACGCCGTCTTCTTCAACGACGCCAATTCCCTGCTCCTGCTCTCGACCGAAAGCGGCGAAGTCGAGTTCTGGAAAGCCGCCGCCAACGGCACCGCCCCCGCAACCCAACTCACGCGAAACGCGACCGTCCTGCGATGGGAAGGCGTTCCCTCCCCCGATGGCAAGTTCATCGTCCATCAGGACAAGGACAACCGCCTCTGGGTTTTCGATGTCGCGTCCGGCCAGGACCGCAAAATCGCCGAGGGCGGTTACGACAACTACGGCCCTCAGTTCGAAGACCCTCGCTGGTCCTCCGATTCCCGCTGGGTTTGCTTCACCACGACCGGCCCCAACGGCCTCGCTCAAATTCAGATCTACAGCATCGACAAACAGACCGCCACCACCGTCACCACCAATCGCTATAACAACAACTCCGCGTCCTGGAGCGCCGACGGCAAGTGGCTCTACTTCCTCTCCGACCGCTCGCTCAAGACCGTCGTCTTCAGTCCTTGGGGTGCCCGGCAGCCCGACCCCTACTTCGACAAGCCCGTGAAACTCTACGCGCTCGCCCTGACCAAGGGGCAGCGCCTCCCCTTCGATCCTCCCGACGAATTGCACCCTGACAAGAAGGACGAGAAGAAAGCCGAAGAGAAGAAACCGGAAGAAAAGAAGTCCGAAGACAAGAAGGACGACAAACCCAAACTCGACATCGACCTCGACGGAATCGCCACCCGCCTCTACGAAATCCCCGTTCCCGCGGGAAATTACGCCGACCTCCAAATCGCCGGCGAGCGCCTCTGCTGGGCCGAGCGAAATCCGGGCGAATCAGGAAAAGCATCCCTCCAGTGCCTCGACATCAACAACAAGCCCGATAACAAACCCGACACCGTGTTCGAAGGCATTCGCGGCTTCGAAGTCTCCGCCGACGGCAAGAAGCTCCTCATCAGCCGCGAGAAGGACTTCTTTATCGTCGACGCTTCCGCGAAAGGCGCGTCGCTCAAGGACCCCAAGGCGCTAGCCGAAGCGCAGGTGGATCTCAAGAACTGGTCCTTCTCGGTCCTGCCCGTCAACGAATTCCGCGAGACCTTCTTCGACGCGTGGCGTCTCCACCGCGACTACTTCTACGACCGGAAAATGCACGGCGTCGACTGGAAAGCCATGCGCGACAAGTACGGCGAGTTGCTCGACCGCGTCCGCGACCGCGAGGAACTGAACGACCTCATCGCCTCCATGGTCAGCGAATTGTCCGCCCTCCACACTTTCGTCGTCGGCGGCGACGTCCGCCAGGGCACCGATCAGGTCAGCCTCGCCACGCTCGGCGCGCGCCTCGTGCGCGCCCCGGAAGGCTTCCGCATCGATCACATCTACCGCTCCGACCCGGACCGCCCGGACCGCATGTCGCCTCTCGCCCGCCCCGGCGTCGAAGCGGCAAACGGCGACGTTATCACCGCTATCAATGGCCGCGACGCGCGATCCGTGCCCGACGCCGCCGAACTCCTCCGCAACCAGGGCGGGCGTCAGGTGTTGCTGCGCATCAAGCCGCTCGGCAAGACCGAAACTCGCGACGTTGTCGTCAAGCCGCTCACCGGGGGGCAGGACCGCGAGCTGCGCTATCACGAGTGGGAGTACACGCGCCGCCTCAGCGTCGAAGAAGCCTCGCGCGGCGAAATCGGCTATGTTCACCTGCGCGCCATGGGCGCCGGCGACATGAACCAGTGGGTGGAAGAATACACGCCCATCTTCACCCGCCAGGGCCTCATTATTGATGTCCGCCACAACAACGGCGGCAACATCGACAGCTGGATCCTCGGCAAACTGCTGCGCAAAGTCTGGATGTACTGGCAGCCCCGCGCCGGAGTCTCCTCATGGAACATGCAGAACGCCTTCCGGGGCCACATGGTCGTACTGTGCGACGAGTGGACCGCGTCAGACGGCGAAGCGTTCACTGAAGGATTCAAACGCCTCGGCCTCGGCAAAGCCATTGGCACCCGTACCTGGGGCGGTGAAATCTGGCTCAGCTTCTCCAACCTCCTCGCCGACCAGGGCATCGCCAGCGCCGCTGAAACCGGCGTCTACGGCCCCGAGCGCAAGTGGCTCATCGAAGGCCACGGCGTCGAACCCGATATCGAAATCGACAACCTGCCTCACGCGACCTTCGAAGGCAAGGACGCCCAACTCGATGCCGCCATCCAGCACCTGCAAAAACTGATACGCGAAAAGCCGGTCACCACGCCCCCGCCGCCCGACTACCCGGATAAATCCTGGAAACGCTAGCGGAAAAAAGCGCGGTTAAGCGGATTTGATCTCGGTCCAAATGCGGTCGCGGAGGCGCTGTCCCTCGGGCGGCAGCGGCTCGAACCATTGCCCCCGGGCGAGAACGTCGGACGCGGGATACAGAACGGGACTGGATTGAACGGCGGCGGGCAGGAGTTCGAATGCGCGAGCGTTGGGGGTGGTGGAGCGGACAACTGAGGCGATTCGCGCCCCGGTGGCGGGGCGCAGCAAGTAGTCGATAAAGCGGTGGGCGAGTTCGGCGCGACGGCTCTCGGCGAGCACGACGGCGTTGTCGGAAGCGAGCGGGTAGCCTTCAACGGGCAGGGAAAAACGCAGGGCGGGGTTGGCGTCCATGGCGAGTTGGGCGGTGGTGGTCCACATCTGCGCGACCAGAACATCGCCCGCTACGACGGCATCTTTGCCTTCGGCGTTGATGTAGGCGCGGAGGATGCGTTTCGATTCGATGGCCGCGTCGCGAGCGCGGGCAAGGTGGGTGGGATCGATTGAATTGAGCGCATAGCCGAGGCGGATGAGGCATGCGCCGATGACTTCGTTGGGGTCGTCGAGCATGGTGGCGCGGCGTCCGTAACGGTCCTCCCAGAGGCTCCCCCATGAGGTGGGCTGCGGCTCAACGGAGGCGTTCGAGATGATGCCGGTGGAGGTGCAGAGATAAGGGACGCTCCAGCGGAGTGCGGGGTCCCACGGGGGATTGTTGTAGCGGGGCGCGATGTTGGCGATGTTGGGCAGCCAATCGTGGCGCAGAGGCGCGAGCAGTTGCGACGCGGCCATCGGCTGAATGTAGTTGTTGGTGCAGATGACGACGTCCCAACCGGAGTTGCCGGTGGAGACTTTGGCGAGCATTTCCTCGGCGCTCTCGAAGGTGCCGTAGCGGATTCGGACACCGAATTCACGCTCGAAAGCGGGGATCGTATCAGGGGCGATGTATTCGGACCAATTGAGGATATTGAGGCGGCGGCGCGCGGCGGGCGTGCAACCGGCGGCTCCGGCAAGGGCGAGAAAGAACGTGCGCCGGTTCATGTTCGCTGGAGGCGCTCGGAGAAGAGGATGAGCAGACCGAGGGCGGTGACGATGATGGTGGAAACGGCATTGATGGCGGGATTGACGCCGCGACGGGCCATGGCGTAGATGACCATCGGAAGGGTCTGGGAGTCGACCCCGGCGACAAAACTGGTGATCACGTAATCGTCGATGGAGACGGTGAACGCAAGCAGGGCAGCGGCGGCGATGCCGGGCAGGATATTGGGAAGCGTGACGCGGAGAAAGGCCTGCCAGGCGTTTGCGCCGAGGTCGAGCGCGGCTTCTTCGAGAGCGGGGTCGAAACTCTTGAGGCGCGCGCTGACGACGATGACGACAAAGGCAATGGAGAAGGCGACATGGGCCAGGATGACGGTCCACAGGCCGAGTTGGAGATGAATCCAATGGAAGATCCATTGATAAAAGGCGAGCAGTGAGACTCCGGTGACGATTTCGGGCGTAATCAGGGACGCGTAGAGAGCGCCGGACAGGAGCGGCGCCGGGCGCTTCCACATGGCGTAGGCGGCGGCGGTTCCAATCAACGTGGCGATGAGGGTGGCGGCAGCGGCGATGAGAAGGCTGTTGACCGCGGCTTCTGTGAGAACGGGATCGCGCCAGACGGCCCGGTACCAATCGAGGGTGAATCCGGTCCAGGTGGAGAAGCGCGATTGGTTGAACGAGAATACGGCGAGCACGAGCAGAGGGGCGTGGAGGAAGAAGTAAGCGGCGGAGGCATAGAGTGCGAGGGCGCGGCTCATGCGAGAGTCCTTCCGGCGCGGCGGGCGAAGGCAGCGACGAGAACGAGTACAACGGCCATGACGGCGAACGAAAGCGCGGCGCCGAAGGGCCAATCGCGAGCGGTGGTGAACTGGTTCTGGACGACGTTGCCGATCATGATGGACTTGCCGCCGCCGAGCAGGTCGGGTACAAGGTACGCGCCGAGACAGGGGATGAACACGAGAACGCAACCGGCGGCGATGCCGGGGCGGGAGAGCGGAAGCGTGACGCGGAGAAGGGTGGAGAAGGGACGGGAGCCGAGGTCGGCTGCGGCTTCCAGCAGGTTGTGGTCGAGGCGCTCGAGCGTCGAGTAGAGGGGGAGGACCATGAAAGGCAGGTGTCCGTAGACGAGCCCGAGAATGACTGCGCCATCGTTGTACAGCATCGGCAGCGGGTTGTGGATGAGACCGGCGCGCATGAGCAGCGTGTTGACGAGACCGGTGTCGCGGAGGAGGAAAATCCAGGCGTAGAGGCGGACCAGAAAGCTGGTCCAGAAGGGGAGCATGACGAGGTTGAGGTACAGGTTCTTCCGAGGGCCGGATTGGGCGATGAACAGGGCCAGGGGAAATCCGAGTAAGGCGCAGAGGCAGGTGGCGAGGGCGGATTGGAGCAACGAGCGCCAGAGGACGGCGGCGTAGAGCGGATCCCAGAGGCGGACGTAGTTAGCGAGGGTCCAGGGGCGGCCGAGGCCGAAATACGCGCCGCGGGTCATAAAGCTGTAGGCGAGGACGATGGCGAGGGGGACGGCGAACAGGATGAGCATCACGGTTGCGCCGGGGGCGAGGAAGGAGCGCCGGAGGTTCACTCGAACCTCATCTCGTCTTCGGGACGCCACCAGAGGTGGACCGATTCGCCGGGAGTGAACGGCTCGTGGTCGCGCGGCAGTTCGGCGATCACGCGTTCGCCACTGTGGTGGAGAACGCTTTCGACGTGGATGCAGTTGCCGAGGAAGCGAAGATTGTGGACGGTGCCGCGGCGAACCTGCGCGCCGTTGCCGGGCTCAGCGCGGGCGATGCGAACGGCCTCGGGCCTGACGCCTGAGCCGTTGACCCAATTCACCGCGCCAAGGAAGGAGGCTACGAAGCGAGTGCGGGGTTGAAGGTAGATTTCGCGCGGCGTTCCGATCTGCTCGATGCTGCCGGCGTTCATTACCGCGATGCGGTCCGAGAGGACGAGAGCTTCCTCCTGGTCGTGGGTGACCATCAGGAAGGTGATGCCGACGCGGCGTTGGAGGGCGTGAAGTTCGGCGCGGACCTGCTTGCGGAGAATGGGGTCGAGCGCAGAGAGGGGTTCATCGAGCAGGAGAACGTCGGGGGCGAGGACGAGAGAGCGGGCGAGGGCGACGCGTTGGCGCTCGCCGCCGGAGAGTTGCGCCGGGCGGCGGGACTCCTTGCCGGCGAGTTGGACCAGTTCGAGCATCTCGCGGACCCGGCTGTCGGGCGAAGCGTGGCCCTGGCGCCGGAGACCGAACTCGATGTTGCCGCGAACGGTGAGGTGCGGGAACAGGGCGTAGTTCTGAAAAACAGTGCTGACGTTGCGCTGGTAAGGCGGGAGCTCTGCGATGTCCCGGCCGTTCAGCAGGATCTCCCCAGCCGAGGGCGGCTCAAAGCCGGCGATCATGCGAAGAGTTGTGGTTTTGCCGCAGCCCGAGGGTCCGAGCAGGGAGAACAGTTCGCCGGGCTCGATGGCAAGCGAGACACCGTCGACAACGCGGTTTGAAGCGAAGTCGCGGGTCAGGTTGCGAAGTTCGAGGATGGGCACTTCTTCCAGATGGTAGCGCCGAATGTTTCGGATTTACCAATTCGGGCGGCGCAGCCAATCCTGAGCAGGCTCTCCGATGGGCGCGCCCGGCGGAGCATCGGGCGGCGGAATGGTGCGCGAAGTTTCAGCCGGACGATTCACGAAGCGGTAGATGTCGGAATCGAGCAGGGCGAAGTGGGCCTGGTCAGCTTCCGATTTCGCAAGCGCTTTGAAGTGCGAGGCGAGGCTGGCGAGTTTTTTCTGAGCGGTGGCCCGAACCTGAGCGTTGGGGGCCGCGGTGGCGAGCCACATGACGCGGTCGACCAGGACACGTTGCTCGGCGCGGCGGACTTCGGCTTCGTAGGGAGTGGCGGCGGGCGCATCGAAGGTTGCCTTTACGAGCCGGTCGATGACTTCCTCCAAACCGGGAAGCGCGGGGTCGAGCGAGTGCTGCGCGACCATTCGGGCGGCGCGGTCGGATTGAAGGACGAAGCCGATGGTGACGTCTGAGGCGACCACGGCGGGGCTGATGGGGTCGAATGCATCGCCGGTGGTGCGCGGGAAGAGTTCGCGATGGCGGCCGAATCCCGGCGGCCGCGGCGGAATGGCATCGAGCACCTGCCTGGGCACCGTTAGTTCAGAGGGCTTGAGCGTGGCGGCGAGGGCGTCGAGCGCCTTGCGCTGATTGGCGGCGGTCTCCCACCTGAGCGGCGTGCGTCCGTCGCCGCGCATGGCGTAAATATAATCCAAACCGGCGACCATCGAGGCGGCGGATTCGACCGTGTAGCGGTGGTACATGAAGATCGGCACGAGCGGCTCTTCTATGGTGGCCATAGGCGCACCGCGGCGGATGGTTCGCTCACCGAGGCGGTTGAGCGCAGCGCGGCGCACTTTCATGATGCGGTTGAGTTCGTCGGCCTGATTCACGCCGTTGGACCACTGGTCGACGCGAGGATGCGCATCGGTGTCCTGGTTGGTCATGTAGCGCAGGTCCTTTTGCCAGGCGTCGTCGAGGATGCGAGCCAGGGCCGCGTTTTCGTCGCCGGGCGGGAGCACGCGGTAGCCGTAATTGATGGCGACCTTGTCCCATTCGCCGATGCGGGCCTGGTAGGCCTGGGAAAGATCGATGGTTCCGTCGTCGCGCAGTTTCTCGAGCGGATGAGGATAATCCATCACGGAGATCCAGCCAAGGGTGCTGTCGTAGTAGTTGTGCCCGAGCCCGAGCGTGTGGCCGACTTCGTGGGCGGCGAGCTGGCGGATGCGTGCGAGCGCGGTCTGGTAGAGGATTTCGGGCTTCTCGTCGCCGGTGGTGTAGGGCGAAAGCAAGCCCTCGAAAATGAGGTAATCCTGCCGGTCGCGCAGGGAGCCGAGGGTGACGGTGGCTTTGATGATCTCGCCGGTGCGAGGGTCGGTAACGGAGCCGCCCATGCTCCAACCGCGAGTGGAGCGGTGAACCCAATTGATCATGTTGTAGCGGATGTCCATGGGGTCCGCGCCCTCGGGGAGCACGGCGACCTGGAAAGCATTCCGGAATCCGGCGGCTTCAAAAGCCTGGTTCCACCAGGAGGCGCCTTCGAGGAGCGCTTGCTTGACGTCGTCGGGAGCGCCGGGGTCCACCCAATAGCGAATGGGTTTGACGGGCTCGCTGATGGCGGCGGTGGGGTCCTTCTTTTCGAGGCGATGGCGGTTGAGGTAGCGCTTGACCATGGGCTCGCCGATGGGAGTGCTGAAGTCGACGAAGGAGAGTCCGCCGTAGCCGGCGCGGGGGTCGTCGAAGCGCGGCCGGTAGTTGGAGTCGGGGAGTTGAACGAGCGAGTAATGCTCGCGGAGGGTGACCGAATCGGGCGAGGGCGTGACGCTCGCGACGGTGCCCGAGAAGAGTCCTCCGCCGAAGCCGCGGCCTCCGGTGGGAGCAGCCGCGCCAATCGACGGCGGGCCTTGCGTGGGTCCGCCAAAACCGCCGCGGCCTCCGCCGGAGGATTCGCTGGCGAAGGTGAGAATGACTTCGATTTCGGTGTTTTCCGGAAAGTTTTTGGTGTGGGACGGGAAGACGCTGGACCGGGCGCGGTCGATGCGGTAGGGGCCGGGGCGGAGCGAATTCGCCGCCCCGTGCCCATCGCGGACAAAGAAATCGGTGGCATCGACGAGCACGCGCGTTCCGGTTTCGGCGGCAACGGGAAAGCCCCACAGGATACTCTTGGCGAACGAATCCTCGACCGAGGCTCGCTCGGCGGGGTTGGCGCTCGAGGAGCGGAAGGATTCGTTCGACTGGACGAGCATGATTTTGGGGCCGTAGCGAACGAAGGAGACCAGGCGGCCGCGCCCTTCCTGCCCGCGGTCGAGCCCGATGTCGTTGGAGCCGAGCCCGGCAGCAAGTCCGGTGGTGTAGAGGAACGGTGTGTCGAAGCGGGCGATTTCAAGAAAGAGGTTGCCGCCGCGCTCGTCCCAATAGAGGGGGAAGTAGCCGTCGATTTTTCGCATGCCGGCGATACGCTCCTCGATGGAGGGGGTGCGGGCGGGCGCCGCTCCGGATTGCCGCTGGGCGGGTTGGGCGAAGACGGAGAGGCAGAAGGCGAGACCAACGGTGAAGCGGCGCATACGTCATTGTACGTTGGCGGACGTACAGAAGTCTGGAGGGTCAGGGGCGAGCGGGCGCCCCTGCTTTTCTTAGCGTTGGATTCGGGCGGAGCCGCCTTTGGCGAAGGCGCGGACGTGGTCGACCGAGGCCATGGTGGTGTCACCGGGATAGGTGGTGAGCAGCGCGCCATGGGCCCATCCGAGTTTGACGGCTTCTTCGGGTGCCGCGCCGCTGAGGAGACCGTAGAAGAACCCGGCTGCGTATCCGTCGCCGCCGCCGACGCGGTCGACGACATCGAGTTCGCAGTTGGGCGCCTGGTACGTCTTGCCGTCAATCCAGGCGACCGCGCCCCAACTATGGCGGTTGGTGGAGTGGACTTCGCGCAGGGTGGTGGCGACGATTTTCACTTGCGGGTGCTTCTTCACGACGTTGTCGATCATGCCGAAGAAGACGCTGGGGTCGAGCTTGGATTTGGCGGCGACTTCGGGTCCGGGGATGCCGAGGCCGAGTTGGAGATCCTCCTCGTTGCCGACCAGAACGTCGACGTGCTTGACGATGCGGTCGATGACGCGGACAGCGTGTTCATTGCCGCCGGAGAAGGCCCAGAGTTTGGCGCGGAAGTTGAGGTCGAAAGAAGTCACGGCGCCGGCGGCTTTGGCGGCCTGCATGGCTTCGATAATGACTTCGGCGGTGGTGGGCGAGAGGGCGGCGAAGATGCCGCCGGAGTGGAACCAGCGAACGCCGCCGGAGAAGATCGACTTCCAATCGAAGTCGCCCGGCTTAAGGAGGGCAGCGGCCTCGTTCGAGCGGTTGTAGAAAACGACTGGGGCGCGGACGCCGTGGCCGCGGTCGCTGTAGACGGTGGCCATGTTGGGACCTTGAACGCCGTCGTGCTTGAAGCGCTTATAAAACGGCTTTACTCCCATGGCGCGGACGCGTTCGGCGATGAGTTCGCCGATGGGGTAGTCGACCAGGGCGGAAGCGATGCCGGTGGTGAGCCCGAAACAATCTGCGAGATTGGCCGCCACGTTGAATTCGCCGCCGCTCACATGGATGTCACAATGGGTGGCTTTGCGGAACGGGATGATGCCTGGATCGAGGCGGTGTATAAGGGCGCCGAGAGAAAGGAAATCGAGCGCGCCGGTAGCGGGGATGTTGAGTCCGTAGCTCATGTTGGTGGTCTCCGTCAGACGTTATAGGTGCTCGATGAAACGCGCCCTCCGCGTCCGGTCCAATTGGTATGGAAGAATTCGCCGCGGGGTTTGTCGAGGCGTTCGTAGGTGTGAGCGCCGAAAAAGTCGCGCTGCGCCTGAAGCAGGTTGGCGGGCAGGCGCGCGGTGCGGTAGCCGTCGTAGAAGGCGAGCGCGGTGGAGAAGGCGGGCGTGGGGACGCCGAACTGCATCGCCTGGCAGACGGTGTTGCGCCAGGAGGCCTGATAGTCGATCAGGGCCTTCGAGAAGAAGCCGTTCATCAGCAGGTTGGTGAGGTTGGGATCCTGGTCGAAAGCTTCCTTGATTTTGCCGAGGAAGCGGCTGCGGATGATGCAACCGCCGCGCCACATGAGGGCGATGCCGCCGTAGTTGAGGTTCCACTTCTGCTCTTTGGCAGCCTCGCGCATGAGCATGTAGCCTTGCGCGTAGCTGATGATTTTGGAGCAGTAGAGAGCGCGGCGAACGTCCTCAATGAAAGCTTTCTTGTCGGCGATGCCGGGCGGGGCGGCGGGTCCGGGGAGCATCTTCGAAGCGGTGACGCGTTCGTCCTTCATTGCGGAAAGGCAGCGCGCGTAGACGGCTTCGCCGATGAGGGTGACGGGGACGCCGAGTTCGAGCGAACTGATGCCGGTCCACTTGCCGGTGCCCTTTTGGCCGGCGGTGTCAAGGATTTTATCCACGACGGGTTGGCCGTCGTCGTCGAGTTTGCCGAAGATCTGCTGGGTGATGTCAATCAGGTAACTGTCGAGTTCGCCCTTGTTCCAGTCGGCGAACACATCGTGGAGAGCGGCGGCGTCGAGGCCGAGCGCGTCCTTGAGCAGCTGGTAGGCTTCGCAGATCAACTGCATGTCGCCGTACTCGATGCCGTTGTGGACCATCTTGACGTAGTGGCCGGCTCCGTCTTCGCCAACCCAATCGCAGCACGGGGAGCCATCGTCGACTTTGGCGGCGATGGCCTGGAAGATCTCCTTGACATGCGGCCACGCGGCGGGGTTGCCGCCCGGCATGATGGAGGGGCCGAAACGCGCGCCTTCTTCACCGCCTGAAACGCCGGTGCCGATGAACAGGATGCCTTTCGCGGCGAGGTCGCGGGTGCGGCGCGTGGAATCGGGGTAGTGCGAATTGCCGCCGTCGATGATGATGTCGCCGGCTTCGAGATAGGGAAGCACGTGCTCGATCATCTGGTCGACCGTATCGCCCGCTTTGACCATGAGCATCACGCGGCGGGGCTTTTTGAGGAGCGCGACAAACTCTTCAATCGTGTGGCCGCCCTGGACCTGGGTGCCTTTGGCCTCGTTGGCGAGGAAATCGTCGACCTTGGAGACGGTCCGGTTGAAAACGGCCACTTTGTAGCCGTGGTCGTTCATGTTCAGAACGAGGTTCTGGCCCATGACAGCAAGGCCGATAAGTCCGATATCGCAACTTGGATTTGGCATCTGAATCTCCTATAAGATGAACCACCATTCTATAACCTTCGCTTGTGGATTCGGACTGAATCATTCGTTTAGCGCGCCTGAAACAGAAGAGCGAGCATCGAGCGGCGATAATAGGAGGACCTACCCGAAACATGAGAACAAGCAAAATTGTCGCCACACTGGGCCCGTCGACGGATTCGAGCGAGAAACTGCGCAAGCTGTTTGAAGCGGGCGTGGACGTATTCCGGCTGAATTTCTCGCACGGCACGCAGGACGAGCACGCGGGCAGAATCGACGCCGTGAGAGCGATGGCAGCCGAGATCGGCGTAGCGGCGGGAATTCTGGCGGACTTGCAGGGTCCGAAGATCCGGCTGGGGACGTTCGCGGGCGGCGGATGCATGCTGGAGGCGGGACGCGCGTTCACGATCACGACCGAGACCGGCGTGGAAGGTACGGCGGAGAAAGCGTCAACGAGCTATGCCGATTTCGCGCGCGATGTGAAGCCGGGCGATCCGGTGCTGCTCGCCGACGGCAGCGTGCGGTTGAAGGTGATCTCGAGCGACGGCGTCGCGGCGCGGTGCGAGGTGGTGAACGGAGGTCCGGTATCGAACCGCAAGGGGATCAACCTGCCGGGCGTGACGCTGAGCACTCCATCGATGACCCGCAAGGACATGTCGGACCTGGCGTTCGGCATCGAGAAGGGGATCGACATGGTGGCGCTTTCGTTTGTTCGGAAAGCGCAGGACGTCCTGCGGCTGCGGGTGTTTCTCGACGAGCGGGAACGCAAGCTGCCGATCATCGCCAAGATCGAGAAACCGGAAGCGGTGCAGAACCTGAATTCGATTCTCGAAGAGGCGGACGGGGTAATGGTGGCGCGCGGAGACCTCGGCGTTGAGTTGCCGGTGGAGAAGGTGCCGTTCATTCAGAAATCGATCATCCGGCGCGCGCGGCGCTACGGCAAGTTCGCGATTACGGCGACGCAGATGCTCGAGTCGATGGTGGAGAATCCGTTTCCGACGCGGGCGGAAGTAAGCGACGTCGCCAACGCCATTTACGACGGCACGGACGCGGTGATGCTTTCTGCGGAGACTTCGGCGGGCAAGTATCCGGTGGAAGCGGTGGAGATGATGGCCAAGATTGCGCTCGAGGCCGAGAACTCGATCCGGGCGCGGGGTTTCGTGGAGCCGCCGCCGCTCAACAACGAGAGCCACGCCGACATTCTGGCGCACGCGGCCTACGAGACGGCGCGGGCGGCGTCGGTGGCGGCGATTGTGGTGTTCACACGAACAGGCGCGAGCGCGCGGCTGATTTCGCGCTTTCGTCCTCCGGTGCCGATTTACGCGTTCACGTCGAGTGAAGCGGCGGCGCGGCAATTATCGGTGGTGTTCGGGACCCGTCCGGTGCTGGCGCCTGACGTTCACTCGACCGATGAGATGCTCGGGCAGGTGGAGGCGATGCTAGTGGAGCGAGGCTGGCTCAAGACAGGCGATGTGGTGGTGTTCGTGGCGGGGCAGCCCATCGGATGGCCGGGCACGACAAACATGATGAAGCTGCATCGCGTGGGGGCGGTGCGCTAGGGGGAGTTTTCGAGGAGTTTGATGCGCTCGCCGACGGCGGCGGCATCTGAAGCGGCGGGAGCGCGTTCGAGAAAGGTCCGGTAGTGGCGAAGCGCGCCGTTCTTGTCGCCGCGCCGCTGCAAGAGCGTAGCGAGCAGATATTCGGCGCGCGGGTATTCATGCTGCGTGTCCCACTCGATGGCTTTTGCGGCGCTGTCCTCGGCAATGTCGTAGCGCTCGAGCGTCGCCGCGGCCATGGCGTGGTACAGGTAAACCTGCGGAAACTCGAGGGGAATCAGCCGGATGGCCGACTGGGCAGCGGCCATTGCCGACGCGGGTTGATTAGCGGCGAGTTCGAGGCGCGCAAGGTGGACGTGAGGCTTGATGAAGCGAGGGTCGAGCGAGGCGGCACGCCGGTAGGACTCGCGCGCGGAAGCTGAGTCGCCCAAAAACTCCTGGGCGGCGCCGAGTTCGTCCCACGCGTTGGCGTTTTCAGCATAAATCGCAAGCGATTTTTTGAATGCGCGGGCCGCTTCGGTCCAATTCTTCCTGTATGCCGCCAGGCGTCCCTGGTCGAAGCTCTTGCGGGCGGAAACGGGCGTTTGGAGGGCGGTAATGCTGATGGACGATCCTTCGTGTTCGCCGAGGCGTTTCAGGACGACGACGGCGCGGTCGCGCACAAAAAAATAGGCGCTCCGGTAGCCGGGCACCGAGATACCGACCAGGCAAGACGTCGCGGCCACCTGAAAGGTGGTCCAGGTGGAGCGCACCGGCGCACCGCAATTGGAGACCACAAGCGGAGGATAGGGCATCTTGTCGCCTCCCTCGAGCTGAATGGTTCCGGTTAGCCACGGTCCCTTATACAGAGAAAACTGATTTACGGAACTGGCATCATGCATCACTGGCGATGCCGGGTCCGGTACGGGGACGTTGAGGGGATCGCCAGCGCGGCCCATTTGGAATGCGAGTAAGAGGATGGCGATCATGCCGTTCTCATCGGGCGGCGCGGGTGGCTAGCAGCGCTACGCGGTTGCGGACCGCGGCGGAATCCGGGGCAAGCGGGGCGAGTTCGACATAGCGGTTGAAATGGGCGATGGCGCCGGCGGTGTCGCCCTTGCGTTGGAGCAGCGTGGCCAGCAGATATTCGGCGCGAGGGAATTCGTGCTGCGAATCCCACTCGATCGCTTGAGCGGCACTGGCCTCGGCGATGTCGTATCGCTCGAGCGTAGCGGCGGCCATGGCGTGATAGAGGAACGCCTGCGGAAATTCGACCGGCGTGAGCCGAATAGCGGCGGATGCAGCGGCGAGAGCGTCGGCCGGGCGGGATTCGGACAAAGCGAGGCGGGCGAGATGGACGCGCGGCTTGATGAACCGGGAATCGAGTTGAGCGGCGCGCTCGAACGATTGCCTGGCTTCAGCGGGGCGGCTGAGGGCCTCCTGCGCCGAACCGAGTTCGTCCCAGACATTGGCATTTTCAGCGTCGATGCGGAGGGCTTTTTGAAACTCGCGCTCGGCAGCGGACCAATCGCGGCGGGCAGCGGAGACACGGCCGCGGTCGAAGGCTTTGCGCGCGGCGGCGGGCGATTGGAGCGCGGTGATGCTGACAGTGGAGCCTTCGTGCTCGCCGAGGGCAGTCAGCTTGACGATGACCCGGTCGTGAGCGGCAATGGTACGGCTACGGTAGCCGGGCAGCGCGATGGTGAGCAGACAGCCGTCCTCGGCCACCTGAAACGTTTTCCAGGTGGATTTGAGCGCGGCGCCGCAATGGTTGGCAATGACGGGCGGATAAGGAAGTTCGCCGCCGCTTTCGATTTCTATCGTGCCGGTAATCCAACCGGTGGGGCGCTCGGGCGCGCGGTGATGGTCAGTTGGGGTTTCCGAGTAGCGGGGCTGATGGCCGACCGGGTAGAGAGGGCCAAGGGGTTGCTGGAAAGCGAGCAGAAGCGCGGCCCAGACAGTCCCCATGGGGACAGGGTAGCAGAGCGCAGGTTCTGAGTGTGTTCAAAGGCTGAGACGGACCGGCACCCTGGCCAGTTATGCGGTCAAGTGATTTAAAGCGTTCGAGTGACTTTTTGGATTGTGCGCGGATGGTCGGGGTTGAGTCCTTTCTCGGCGGCGAGGCAGGCGGCGAACATCTGCGCGGGGAGGATATACGGGATGGGCGTATAGGTCTCGTCGAGTTTGCGAGGAACGATAATGGATCGCGCCGAGAGGCGAGCGGCTTCGGAGTTGGCGGGGTCGGTCACGATCATCGTGTCGGCGTGAAGCTCGTTGAGTTTGGCGAGCAGATCGCGGAGGCCGGGCCAGGTCACTCCGGCAGGCGCAAAGACGAAGACGGGGAAGGATCGCTCGACCATGGCGATGGGGCCATGGAGCAGGTCAGCCGAAGAGAAACGTTCGGCGATGACGTAACAGGTCTCCATCATCTTGAGCGCGAATTCAAAGGCGTTGGAATAGTTCAGGCCGCGGCCGACGACAACGGCGTGTTCCATGAAGCGGTAGCGAACAGCGTTTTCGGCGATGCGGGGTTGGAGCGAGAGAGCAGCCTGGGCGAGTTCGGGAACGCGGTCGAGCGCAGCGGGATTGAGGCGGGCGCCAAGCGCATAGGCGACGTTATAAAGCGAGAGGAGTTGGCCGGTATAGGTCTTCGTGGCGGCGACACTCTTCTCGCGGCCGGCGCGGACGAGCAGGACGTGTTCGGCAAGACGGGCAGTAGTGCTAAGGCGCTCATTGGTGATGCCGATGGTGAGGGCTCCGGATTCGCGGGCGCGCTCGAGCACGACGTTGGTGTCGGTGGATTCGCCGGACTGCGAGATGGCGATGACCACTGCGCCGGACAGGTCGAGCTTCGAATGATAAAGCGTGAAGACTGACGGCGCAGCAAGTGAGACGGGGATGCCGGTGGTGGTTTCGAGCAGGTAGCGTCCGAACTGGGCGGCATTGTCGGAAGTGCCGCGAGCGGCGAGCACGATCAGGCGGGGGCGCGCAGATTCGAAGCGCTTCTTGAGCCGCGCGACCTCGGCACGCTGCCCGCGGAGTGTGCGTTCGAGCGCGGCGGGCTGTTCGTGAATCTCGGCGAGCATTTTTGACATTAATTCCAGTGTAGGTGCGCAGACGGCAGCGGGCCTAATTCGGGCAAACTATACTCGTCGTTATGATGCTGCTACTGTTCGCTCTGCTATTTACGGATTGGAAAGCCGACTTCGCGGTGGACCGGAAAAATCTGGGACCCACGGGCCGGAACGAATACTTCATCCTGGAACCCGGCTACCGGCTGCAGTTCGCACGCGGTGGATTGCGGGCGACGATGACGGTGTTGAAGGAGACCGCGACCATCGACGGCGTGGAAACGCGCGTAGTGGAGGATCGCGAAGAGAAGAATGGCACGCTGATTGAAGTGACCCGCGATTACTACGCGATCGACCGCTTGACGGGCGACGTTTACTACTTCGGCGAGGATGTGGACAATTACAAGAACGGCAAGGTGAACGGGCACAAGGGCTCGTGGCGGTCGGGCGTTGACGGGGCCAGGTTTGGGCTGATGATGCCGGCCAAACCGCAGACGGGTCAAGCATTCTACCAGGAACGCGCGCCGAATCAGAAGGCCGTTGACCGCAGCCGCATTCTCAGCGCCGAGGCGCGACTGACCACGCCTGCGGGCTCGTTTGACCGCTGCGTGCGCGTGAAAGATTCGAGCGAAGTGGAGCGCGGCGGCGACGAGAAATGGTACGCGCCGGGCGTCGGCCTGGTGAAAGACGGCAAGATGACGCTGGTGAAAATCGAGAAGCCGTGAGTAAGCGGCTGCTGATTGTCGCCTCCAAGCTCGGCTATCAAACGAGGACGCTGGCGGAGGCGGCTGAGCGGGCGGGCTACGAAGTACAGATGGCCACCGACCGTTGTCACGGGCTCGACGATCCGTGGGCCGACCGCGCGATTCCACTGCGTTTCCAGAATCCGGAACGCTGCGCGGAGACCATTGCGGCGGCGGGCGTCGAGCTGGATGGCGTGGTGGCGGCGGGCGATCGCCCGGCACACATTGCGGCGGTTGTAGCCGAGCGCATGGGGCTCCGGTATCATCCGGCGGACGCGGTGCGAGCAAGCCGGGACAAGCACGAATCACGGCGGCGCTTCGCCCGGGCGGGTTTGCCGGTTCCGGAGTACAGGCGCGTGGCGCTCGATGAGAATGCCGACGCAGCGGCGCGCGCGACGCGGTATCCGTGCGTGCTGAAGCCGCTCGGCCTCTCGGGCAGCCGCGGCGTGATTCGCGCCGACACGCCGGCCGAATTCACCGATGCTTTCGCGCGCATCCGCGATCTTCTTCGCAATCCGGACATCGTGAGGATGCACGAGGATCAGGATCGCTATCTGCAAGTGGAGGATTTCATCCCCGGGCGCGAGTTCGCGCTGGAAGGGCTGATGACGGCGGGGCGATTGGAGACGCTGGCGATTTTCGACAAGCCGGATCCGCTGGATGGTCCGTTCTTCGAAGAGACGATCTACGTGACGCCTTCGGCCGAACCGGAAGAAACGCAACGGATGATTGCCGGAACGGTGGCGGCGGCGGTGGCCGCTTTGGGGCTGAGCGACGGTCCCGTGCACGCGGAGATGCGTGTGGACGCGGAGGGCGTGTGGATGCTCGAAGTCGCTGCGAGGCCGATTGGCGGGCTTTGCGCGCGCGTGCTGCGATTTGACGATGGCGGCGGGCTCGAGGAGATGCTGTGCCGGCATGCGGCAGGTGACGCCATCGGATCGACGAAACTCGCCGGCGGGGCTCGCGGCGTGATGATGATTCCGGTGCCACGGCGGGGCGTTTACAAAGGCGTGAGCGGCGAGGAGCAGGCGCGCGCGATTGCAGGGGTGGAGGCGGTGGAGATCACGGCGAAGGCGGGACAGCAGATGATTCCACTGCCCGAAGGCGCGAGCTATCCGGGCTTCATCTTTTCGCGCGGCGGGACTCCGGCCGAAGCGGTTGAGGCGTTGCGGCGGGCGCATCACGAGTTGAGCTTCGAGATCGCTGAGGCGCTTCCGATGGCCGGAGAGCGCATATAATGCTCCTCGATGGTGCGAACCCTCGTTGTTTCCATTCTGCTGAGCGTGGGCTTGTGGGCGCAGCGTAAGCCGGACAGTCCGCTTGATCATTTGCCGCCGAACATCGAACTGATCGTGAATTTCGGCGAGCGAGCCGATATTTCTCCGGACGGGCGCGAAGTGGCCTTCATGGCGAAGAGCTTTGGCGACGCGTTCGTGATCGACCTCAAAACGCGGAAGATCCGGTGCCTGACCTGCAACGTGCCGGCGGCTGTATTCCTGCGCGTGATGCATTTGAGCACAGGCGATTACCTGCTGATTGGCCCCGAGCGCTTTACCGACATTCACGTCAGCCGGTCGCGAGACAACGAGCTGTGGATCCTCAGCCGCAAGCCGGGGTCGCGCCCGGTAAAGCTCGGGCAGAAGATGAGCGAAGGCGCCGCGTTGTCGAAGAGCGCGTTGAAGATCGCATATTCGGTGACGAGCTCACAGGACCCGTCGACTCCGAAGGGCGCTTCGAAACTGTTTGTCGCGGATATCGACGTTGCGGGCGCGCGGCTGACAAATCAAAAGATGGTGCACGAAAGCCCGGACAACAATTGCACCATCGAGGCGCAGGATTTCTACGATCACGATTCGAAGATGACGTTCACCTGCTATCAGCCGAAGGGGCTCGCGACCGTGATGGCGATCGACCTGGCGACGGGCAAAGTGGACGACATGTCGAAAGCACCGGGCACCTACAACGAAGTGGAAGGCATTTTTCCGGACGGGCGCTACACGTGCGTGGAAGGCGACCGGCAGGTGGCGGAACTCGGCGGGGCGCACGGCTTTCGCAACATCGACATCTGGAAACTGCGGCTGGACGGCACCGGAAAAGACTTTACGCGGCTGACGCATTTCAACGACTACGAGGGCTGGAAAGCGTCGAACCCGGTAGTCGCCAACGACGGGAGCTTCATGGCGTTCCAGGCGGCGCACACGGGCGACGAAGCAGGTGTTGGTTACGGCATCCTGGTGTACCGGTTCAGGAAGTGATTTGAGCTAATTTGTCCGCCGCGACCTTTGTGCCATCCCGGCGAACGGAGCCGGCGACCGCACGCGCGCGCTCGGCTATCTCGGGCCGGAGACTCTGCGCGAGAGCGGCGGCGAGAGAATCGCTGGTTGGCGCGCCTGCCGCGTGAGCGATGCCGATTCCCAACGTTTGGACCCGCCCGGCCCAATAGTGCTGATCGTAGTGATTGGGAATGATCACCTGCGGCACGCCGGCGAGCGCGGCTGCGGTGGTGGTCCCCGCGCCGCCATGATGGACGGCCACCGCCACGCGAGGGAGTAGCGCGTACAGGTTCACATCGCCGATCACGAGACAGCCGGGCTCGGTTCCTAGAATGGAATCGTCGAACCATCCTTTGGACACGATGGCGCGACGGCCGATCCTGCGCGCGGCATCGAGCATCGCCTCGCCGGCATCTTGTGTCGCGCGCGTACTGCCGAACCCGAAGTAGAGCGGCGGATCGCCCGAGTCGAGAAACCGCTGCAGTTCGGGAGTAAGCGGACGGTCATCGGGCAGAAGCCACGCTCCTGATTGAAATACGCCGTCGCCCGTCGGGTCGCCGGGCCAAGGGCCGAGAACAGCATCGGCAGCCAGCCACGGCTGGTCCGTGAACATGTGCGTACGCAAGTCGCTGATGGCAGGTAGTCCCAACGATGCCCGGCCCGCATTCACAGCGACGCCGAACAGATCATTGAACCGCGCCGCATCCCGCCTCCAAAGCTCGCCATTGTCGTTGGTCTCGGGGGGAGCCTGGCCGGGCAATCGCGGCAGAGGCGGCGGCGCATGGTGCGGCGAGGGCAGAACCACCGGCGCATAGGCCGCGAAGACGTAGGCGATCCCCAGCTTTTCTGCGATCGATCGCGCCGCGACCTGCAGCGCCGTGGCCGCGACGATCACATCGCATCCTTCCGCCGCGGGCATCAGGGTTTCGAACTGTGTCGAGACGCTGGCTTCCACCATTTGACGCCGCTGCTCGACAGTCAGCTGACTTTGAGTGCCCATCGGACGAGACCGCGCGAAGCTCCGCACCTCGGGACCAATGGGGATCACCGCAATGCCGAGATTTTCAATCCATTCGCGAAAGTCGGGCGGCACACAAACGCTGACTTCATGGCCGTGCGCCTTCAAGTACGATGCAAGCGCCACGAGGGGTTGCACGTCGCCACGCGATCCGATTGTCGAAAACAGTACGCGCATCTGAACTCCCAGGCCATGGTAGCCGCTTAATCAGTAGCAAACCAGCGAAAAACGCAGCCTGTGAGCAACTCTATTTGTTTCGTTTTCTTGCAGTTCGACTCGGGCGTGGGCGGCTTGGTATCCTGAAATCGGGCAGGAGCACCCGCCTCATCCCTGATTCAACCCCTGAATCGCCCCGATTTCCACGGTAAGAACGCTCGCTCAACGCTGGTTTGACTTGAGGATCTTCTTGCGCAGGCGGATGGATTTGGGCGTGACCTCGACAAACTCGTCGTCGCGGATGAATTCGATCGCCTGTTCGAGGTTGAGCAGCTTGGGCGGAACCAGGCGGATGGCTTCATCGGCGGTGGATGAGCGCATGTTGGTGAGCTTCTTCTCCTTGACGATGTTGACGTCGAGGTCGTTGTCGCGCGCGTTCTCGCCGACGATCATGCCCTCGTAGACTTCGGTGCCGGGYTCGACGAACATTTCGCCGCGTTCCTGAAGGTTATAGATGGCGTAGCCGGTGGCTTTCCCCGGACGGTCGGCAATGAGCGAACCGGTGGGGCGGGTGGGAATGTCGCCCTGCCACTCGATGTAGCCGTGAAAAAGCGAGTTCATGATGGCGGTGCCCTTCGTGTCGGTGAGCATTTCCGAACGCAGGCCGATCAAGCCACGCGAGGGCACGAGAAACTCGAGGCGGACGCGGCCCGAGCCGTGATTGATCATCTTCGACATTTTGCCCTTGCGCCCGCCCATCTTCTCGATGACGACGCCGGTGAAATTTTCCGGGCAGTCGATCACCAGCAGCTCAAGGGGTTCCATTAGCTTACCGTCGACGGTCTTGGTGAGGATCTCCGGTTTGCCGACCATGAGTTCATAGCCTTCGCGGCGCATCATCTCGATGAGAATGGCAAGTTGGAGTTCGCCGCGGCCCATCACTTTGAAGGCGTCGGGCCCGCCGGCTTCCTCGACTTTGATGGAGACGTTGGTGAGCAGTTCTTTATCGAGGCGGTCGCGCAGGTTGCGCGAGGTGACGAACTGGCCTTCCCGCCCCGAAAAGGGCGACGTATTGATGGTGAAGGTCATGGCGATGGTGGGTTCGTCGATTTGGACCTGGGGCAGCGGGCGCGGCGTTTCGACGTTGGTGACCGTTTCGCCGATGGTGATGCCTTCAACGCCCGCAATGGCGAGGATGTCGCCGGGGTAGCCGACCGTTTCATCGACGCGCTTCAATCCTTCAAACGAGTAGAGCTTCGTAATCTTGGTTTTTTGCAGCGAGCTATCGAGCTTGGCGATGGCGACTTCGTCGTTGAGGCGGAGGGTGCCGTTGAAAACGCGGCCAATGGCGAGGCGCCCGAGGTAGTCGCTGTAGTCGAGGTTGGCGACGAGCAACTGCAGGGGGAGTTCAGGATCGCCGGGCGGCGGAGGAATGTGGTCGAGAATCAGGTCGAACAGCGGGCGCAGGTCGGCCGATTCGTCTTCGAGGTTGCGCTTGGCGATGCCGAGTTTGCCGTTGGTGTAGATGACGGGAAAATCGAGTTGGTCCTCGGTGGCGTCGAGATCGATGAACAGGTCGTAGACTTCGTTGAGAACTTCCTGAGGCCGCGCGTCGGGGCGATCGATCTTGTTGATGACGAGAATCGGCGGCAGTTTGGCTTCGAGCGCCTTCATCAGGACATAGCGCGTTTGTGGAAGCGGACCTTCGCTCGCGTCGACCAGCAGCATGACGCCGTCGACGATTTTCAACGCGCGCTCGACTTCGCCGCCGAAATCGGAGTGTCCGGGCGTATCGACGATGTTGATTTTGGTGCCGTGGTAGCGGACTCCGGTAGTTTTCGCGAGGATGGTGATGCCGCGCTCTCGCTCGAGTTCGTTCGAATCCATGACACGGTCGGCCACGTCTTCATTGGCGCGGAAAATGCCGCTCTGTTTGAGCATGGCGTCGACGAGCGTGGTCTTGCCGTGGTCGACGTGCGCAATGATGGCGATGTTGCGGGTAGTGGGGGTTGACATGCGTAAATTTCAGGATCGCACGTTGTTGCAAGATGAGGATGGATGAAGCGGGCAATCATTGTCGTCGCGGTTGTGGCAGCGGCTAGTGGGCCGTGGCTTGGCGCGCGATATTGGACCGGGCAGCGGGTAGCGGCGGCAGTTGATCCGCCGCGTCTCGAATTGCCGCTCAACGCCGGTTCGGTGCGTTTTGCGGTGATCGGCGACTTTGGGACGGGCGAGAGGCCGCAATACGAAATCGGGAGACTCCTCGAGAAGAGCCGTGAAGCCGCGGGGTTTGATTTTGTCCTCACGGTCGGCGACAACATTTATGGCAGCAGGGATCTGAGCGCGAAATTCGAACGGCCCTACGCAGCGCTGCTGCGGGCGGGCGTGACGTTCCACGCCACCCTCGGCAATCACGACGACCTGGCCGAGTGCAACTATGAGCCGTTTCACATGGGCGGACGCCGTTACTACAGTTTCCGGAAGAAAAACGTCGAATTCTGGGCGCTCGACAGCAACCGCATGGATGATGAGCAGGTTGAGTGGCTGCGCGGCGGGTTGGCCGCATCCGACGCGGAATGGAAGATTTGCTTCTTCCATCATCCGCTCTATTCAAACGCCCGGCGTCACGGACCGTCGTCGGATCTGCGGCGGATCCTCGAGCCGTTGCTCGTCTCGGCCGGAGCGAATGTGGTGTTGTCGGGCCACGATCACGTTTACGAACGGCTGAACCCGCAGCGGGGGATCTACTATTTCGTTGCCGGCAGTTCAGGGCAATTGAGGCCGCACGATCTGAAGCCGTCTGTCGAAACAGCGCGCGGCTACGACGAGGACTGCGCCTACCTGCTGTTTGAGATTGCGGGCGCGGAAGCGCACTTTCAGGCCATATCGCGGAACGGCAGGACGGTTGACGCGGGGATGATCGGCAAGCCTAGCGGCGCCGGTGGCGAATATCCGGCCAAAACTCGCGCAACACATTGAAGCCGGCATCGGCGGCAATGGCTATCCCAGCTGACGCGAACCCGCTCGCCAGAGTGGCCGTGCTTGGAGGTTGCCAGAGCCGTGAGATGAGACCGCTGCCCAAAGCGCCGGCGATTTCGCCCGCGGCCACCGTGCGCTCACCCGTGGTTGTGCGATGGGTGTAGACAGTGCTCAGGAGCGCGTAGCGCAGGCGGGGGCCCGCGCCCTCCAAATTCGATCGACGATAGCCGATCGCTTCATGGCGGAAATATGCGACAGGAAACTGAATGCCTGTTTTGACGAGGCTCTTGCCCAACCCGGAGGCGAAGCGCTTGCCGAATCCGGCAGTGCCCTGCCCCCATTCCGACGGCGTGTTGGTGGCGTGAGTGATGAGCGCGCCGGCAGCGGTGCGCGCGAGGGCACGCGGTCCGACCAGGTGTCGCGCGGCGCGCGGAAGGGTCGGCTGTTTCTCGGCGGCGCTGAGTGCCGATGAGAGCAAAACGGTGGCGACGATCCATTTTCGGCTCACGGCCGGATCGATGCACTCGGACGGCCAAAGCCGGAATTCAAGCACAAACGTGATGTCAGGCGGAAAGATTTACCGCTGGAGTGTTACCCGATTACAAGGCCCGCGGACGCCCCCACCCATTCGAGATTCTTGTTGTGGTCGACACCCATCATCTTGCCGCGGCCCATGCGAACAATGGTTGTGACGGCGACGGGCTTTTCGTCGAGCCACACGTACATCACGCGGATCTCGGCTTTGGTCGGGCCGAATGGAGTATCGATGAGCGGCGCGAACTCGACGCGTTCCTGAAGAATCCAGTTTTGGGGATCGGGGATGGCTTCGACCTGCTCGCGAGTCGGACCGACCACGACGCCGAGGCCGGCAAACGAATAAAGCGGCTTGAGCACATAGCCTTCGAGGTCAGCCGGGAGTTCGGCGATTTGGTGGAGGAAGCGCGTTGCCGGCACGCACGCGTGTTTGAGATACGGCAGCGAGAATTTGCTGATGCGGAAATACCAGTTGGGATGGCCGGCCCATTCAACATCGAGATCGTCGCGGAGGTCGAACCGTAAGGGAATTTGCCGCCGCTCCAGTTCATCGACGATGGCGCGGTTGTAAATGCGCGTGATGGGCCTGCCGTCGGCCCACAGGTTGCACCCACGTTTTTCGATGTGGCCGATGTTGACGACGCGGATGCCGAGTTGCTCGCGCGTGAGCAGGAAGTCGGCCAGGGTTTTCTGATGATAAGGATCCACCTCGACGAGCGCGACGGTAGCGGGGTCGTGACCGCCGACGATGGCGCGGCGCAGCAGGGTCCAATAGTCCGGGGCGAGCAGGCTGCGGCCCTCAACGCCGAAGATTTCGCGATACGTTTCGGCGAGCGCGGGCTGAAAAGCGTAGAGCGAGGGGAAGCCCTGAATCTCGACGAGTTTGGGCTCGAGGCTCGGGGTCAGGCCGAAATCGGCGCAGATGAACAGTGGGCGCGGCGTAACGCCGGCGGCGTTATATGCCGGCGGAATGGTGGCATCAGTGGCGGCCAGGTATTCCGAGTCCCCGGTCAACTGAAGGATCAGGTCTTCGCCGGCCCGAACGAGCTTGTCGATTAGTTGAGGCGAGAAGAAGCAGGGCGTCTCGCAGCAGCGAAATGGAATGTGCGTGCCGCAGCGCTGGTCGAGGCGGCGTAGAAAACCCTCGTATTTCGCCGGCGTGAACTCGCGGTTGAAACGAGCGCGGGCTTCGGGGATCATCGCTAAACCAGAAACTCGCCGCCGCTCATGATCTGCCGTCCATCCGCCCAGATGTCGAACTTACGGCCGACCACATCGATGTGTGTCGACGAGAACCATTCGGCGCCGGTATGCGCGCCATAGGGATTTCCGAACGCGATGTGGACACCGGGGATTTTTTCGTCCTGAAGAATATTGCCGATGACGTCGCGGACGCCGATGTTGGTGCCGATGGCGAATTCGCCGACGCGGTCGCTGTTTTCGTCCGTGTGCGTGTAGCGCCAGAATTCGGATTCGAGTTCCTTGTTCGCGCTGTGAACTTCGCGCACGCGGTTGGCTTCGACGCGAACGGTGAGCGGAGTTTCGCGAAGGTCGCCGTACTTGGCGCAGAGGTAATCGCCCACCACTCCGTCAATGACGAAGGTGCCGTTCACTTCGCCGGGCGTAGTGAAAATCTCGCCGCCGGGCAGGTTGCCCCACTTGTGCGGCGTAATGATGCCGCTGGTTTTGATCCAACGGTAGTTGGGGTTCATTTGGCCGGTGATGTCGGTCCCGGCGGGCGTGGTGGCGCGGATGGTGCTCGACTTTGAAGCGATGTCGAACACGCGCACGCTGAGCGCGTCCACTTCGCGGAAATCGGCGCGCATTCCCTCGAGCATGATGCGCTTTTCGATGTTGACCATGTGGGCGTGCCGCATTTTGCGGCGATTGACCACGTCCGTCATCTGCATACGCGTCTTGAGCTCGTTCGCCTGCGCCTGCACGGCGTAAATGCTGACCTGGCTCGATTCCATATCTTCGAGAACGGGCGCGGGCATCTCAACGAGCGGGCGCGGGGCGAGGTCCTCGAGCACAAAGGGCGTGTAGCGCACGCCGAGAAGTTCCAGTTCCTCGGCGATGCTGGCGGCGATCTCGGCGCAGGCGAGATCCGCAATGAGCGTGACCTTTTCATCGGGCTGAATCCGCAGGCACACCCGCACTGCGTTTCGCGCCCCGGGCGACAACTCGGGATCGAAGCTGATGTTGCGAATCGAGGTCACCGCGCCGCTCCGGCAGTGGTGCTCGACAGCGTGGATTGTTCAGTCTCCTGCACAATGTAATCGACGACTTTCTTCAAATCTCCTCCTGATTCACGGAAAACGCGCAACTGACGGTCAGCGCCGCTACCGGTTTCGAGCATGTGGCGAATGTAGTTGATCTCTTCGCGCGAGCCGAGTTCGTCGACGACATCGTCGATCAGTTGCAGGTATTCTTCGATGAGGTCGCGCATGGGGACCTCGATCTTCTTACCGAAGTCGATCAACTTGCCTTCGAGCCCGTAACGGGCGGCACGCCACTTATTTTCCATGATAAGGGCCCGGCGATAGAGGCGGAAGCCCTGGTTGGCTGCGTAGAGTTTATAGAGCTTGGCAACGGTCGCTTGAATCAGCGCCGCGATGGCGATGGTCTCTTCGATACGCATCGGGATATCGCACATGCGGAATTCGAGCGTGCTGAAGTTCGGATGCGGGCGGATGTCCCACCAGATTTTCTTGGCGTTGTCGATACAACGCGTCTTGACGAGCAGGTCGATGAAGCTCGTATATTCGCCCCAGCTCGGGAAGTAATCGGGGATGTTGGTGCGCGGAAATTTATCGAATACTTTGCACCGGTACGACTTCAGTCCCGTTTCCATTCCGAGCCAAAATGGCGAGTTTGTGGACAGGGCGAGGATGTGCGGGACAAAGTAGCGAGCCGCGTTCATGATCTGAATAGCGGTTTCGCGGTCTTCAACGCCCACGTGAACATGCAGACCGAAGATGAGATTGGCGCGTGCCACCATCTTCATGTCTTCGACGATGATCTGATAGCGCTCGTCGGGGTAGATCTCCTGGTTACGCCAGTCGGCGAAAGGATGCGTGCCGGCAGCGGCGACGCGCAATCCGTTTTCGCGCGCGAGCGTGATGATTGACCGGCGGAGTTCGGTGAGCTCGGCTCGGGCTTGCTGAATATTCACGCACACGCCGGTGCCGACCTCGACCACCGACTGATGCATTTCGGCCTTCACCGCTTCCTGCAGACGCGTTTTGCCTTTTTCGATGATTTCGGCGTCGATGTGCGAGCGCAGGTCGCGTGTTTCGGGATCGATGGTCTGGTACTCTTCCTCGATGCCAATGGTGAACGAGGGCGTCATGCGACGCCTCCGGCGCGCGAACGTCCGCCACCCAGGAAGGCGCTCCAGCGATATTCGGCGGGCTGCGGAGGGGCCACTGCTTTTTCGACGGCCATTTCCGCAACCGCGTTCACAATCCACTCGAAGTTCTCGCGGCCGACGGAATGAATATCGGCGTCGGGCGCGGGATTGAGAAAGTCGATGGCGTAAGGCACGCCGCCTTCGCAGGCGAACTCCACCGTGTTGAGGTCGTAGCCGAGGGCGCGGCAGAGCGTGAGGCAGTCTTTCACCACCCGGTCGTAGAGGGCGGTGTCGATGGGCGCACCGTCGCGAACGTAGCGCTCGTGATGGGGACGGCGCGGGTCGTAGCGCATCACGTGCACGTCCTTCTGGTTGACGACGTAGCAGCGGAAGTAATCGTCGAACTCGATGCCTTGCTGAAGCGTCATGCAGAGGTCGCCCGTGTCGTTGTAGGCTTCGAAGAATTCCTCGGGCGTGGTCACCTTGTAGACGCTCTTCCAGCCCCCGCCGCTGTGCGGCTTGAGGAACGCCGGAAATCCGATGTAGTGGAAGACCTCGGGCCAATCGATGGGATACATCAGATTGCGCATCGACTGATCGGTGGTCCCGGGCGGGTGATGTTTGTGAGGCAGAATGACGGTTCGCGGAACCGCTACTCCCAGTCGCGCAGCGAGAGCGTAGTTGAAAAATTTGTCGTCGGCGCTCCACCAGAACGGATCGTTCACCACGGTGGCGCCGTCGAGGACGGCGTTCTTGAGCCACGCCCGATAGAACGGGATGTCGTGCGAGATACGGTCGATGATGACGCGATAGGGGCAGCGCTCGTCCATGCGCACGGCGCCGATTTTCACGTGCTCGGCTGAGATGTCGGGCACCGACATCGAATTAATTTTGTCAACCAGTGCGGGCGGGAATGTAGTTTCCATTCCGTAAACAATTCCGATTCGTTGCATTGCGGGGAGCCTCAGTCCACGCTTATTTTAGCGTTTGCGGCACGCCGCGGTGTACGCGATTAGCGGGCGTAGAGGTCGCGGCCTTTGGCCAGGGCGGCGATTTTGCGGTCGGCTACGGAGCGTTTGAGCATCCAGAATCCGCAGTCTGGGTGGATCCAGGCGACGCGCCCGGGGCCGAACACCTTGTCGGCGGCTTCAATCCGGCGCGCGATTTCGTCGGGCGTTTCGACGTGATTCACTTTGATATCGACGACGCCGAGCCCAACGCCGATCTTCGAATCGAGTCCTCGCAGCGCATCAAGGTCAGAGGCGGGACGGTGCGCGAGTTCGAGCACGACATGATCGGCGTGGAGGGAATTCAGGAAACTGATGAGCGCGTCCCAGTGGCCTTTCTGGATGGTTTGTCCGCCGTAGTTGCCGAAGCAGAGATGAACGGCGCGCCGGCCCTCGAACGCGTCGAGCACCACGTTGATGGCTCGCGCCGCGAGCGGCGCATCGGCCGGGTTGCCCGGGATGTTGGCTTCATCCACCTGGAGCGTGTCGCATGGGAGTCCTCGCACTTGTGCGGCCAGCACGCCGGCGATGGCGAGCGCGAGCGCTTCAAAGTCGCGGTAATGAAGGTCGAGCACGCTCCGGGCAAGCATGTAGGGGCTGGTAACGGTGAACTTGAATGCGCCGCCGGAAACGGAAGCCGCGGCTTCGCAATCGGCCATCAGGTTGAGCGCTCCTTCGCCGAGCGGACCTTCCACTACAGCGGCAGGCTTGCGCCGCCACTTCATCGGATCGAGCGCGCGAAAGCCTTCCCAATCGGAACGCCCCATGCGGCTGCGTGCTCCGCTCATGCGGCAGACAAAGTAGTCGATCATGCCGTTGGTGTCCGGGTGGTTCAGGTCAAAGCGGTAAAGTTCGCCGTCGGTAGGAAGATCGATACCGGCTTCGCGCTGAATGTTAAAAACGACGCGGGTGGCATCGAGGCGGGCTTCTTCGGTGCGCGCCTGCGCCAGCCAATCGGGCATCGGATAAGAGCCGACGGTTGTAGTGAGAATGGGCACGAGGCCATTCTATTCGAGAGCGCGGGAACTTACTTTTTCCAGGCGAGCGTCACGCCGTCGCGAACCGCGAGCATGGATACGAACACTCGCGGGTCGGCGTGCAGAAAGCGGTTGAACTCGCGGATGCTCACGGTATCCGCATCGTGGACGGAAACCTCGGCCACCATGCCGCCCCACAGTACATTGTCGGCAGCGATCACCCCGCCCTTGCGAACCAGCCGGAGCGCGCGTTCGTAGTAGCTGAGGTAATTGTGCTTGTCGGCGTCGATGAAGGCGAAATCGAATGAGCCTTCACCCCCGTGTGCGAGGAGGCTGTCGAGCGTCTCGAGCGCCGGCGCGATGCGAAGGTCGATCTTGTGCGCGACGCCGAGTTCGGCCCAATAGCGGCGGCCAATCGAAGTCCAGGATTCGCTGACGTCGCAGGCCACCAGCGTACCGTCATCCGGCAGGGCTAACGCAACGCACGCGCCGCTGTATCCGGTAAAGACACCGATTTCGAGCGCGCGGCGCGCACCGGTCGCGTGAATCAGAAAGCGGAGAGTCTGGCCGATGTCGGGCGAGATCTGCATCGAGGCGTGCTCGAGTTGCGCGGTTTCGGCGCGCAGGCGGGTGAGCGGTTCCGGTTCGGTGACGGCTACGGAATAGATGTAGTCGCGCAGAGCGGGCGAAAGTTCCAATGCATCGGCCATATATACTTAGCTAGAATACCTTCCAACCGTTATGTCCAACAGCACACGTCGTGGTTTCTTTTCGCGCATCGGCACTGGGCTAGGGGCGCCGCTCATTCTGGGCGCAGCGAACAAGAGCGGATCGCGAAATCCGGTGATTGGCGAAGGCGCGCACAAGTACGAAGTGATTCACGATTGGGGCGAGTGTCCCTCTGACATTCGCTACGGCAATACCCATGGCGTAGTGGAGGATTCGCTCGGGCGCATCTACGTTCATCACACCGTTAACAAGAACACCGAGAAACACGATTCCATGGTGGTGTTCGATAGCAACGGGAAGTTTGTCAAGAGTTGGGGCCGCGAGTTCGAGGGCGGCGCTCACGGGCTCCATATTCGGCGCGAAGGGCGCGACGAGTTCCTCTACCTGTGCGACACCAGGCGCGCGGTTGTGGTGAAAGCATCGCTTGACGGAGACACGGTGTGGAGCATCGGCTATCCGGAAGAAAGCGCGGCGTACAAGCCCGGCGAGGACGGAAAGCGGCAGAAGTACAGCCCCACCAACCTGGCCATTGCGCCGAACGGCGACGTGTATGTCGGCGACGGCTACGGGTCGAGCTACATCAATCAGTACGACTCGAACGGCAAGTACATTCGCACCTTCGGCGGGAAAGGCAAGCAGGCCGGACAACTCGATTGCCCGCACGGGCTGATTGTGGACACTCGCGGCGCCAAGCCCGTGCTGGTGGTAGCCGACCGCGGCAACCATCGCATTCAGCGCTTCACGCTCGACGGGCAGCACATCGACTTCGTGGACGGCACGACGCTGCCCTGCCACTTCAACGTCTACAAGAACGGCGACGTGGTGATTCCGGACCTGGGCGCGAAAGTGACGTTGATGGACCGCGACAACCGGCTGATCGCGCATTTGGGCGATGACAGTGCGGCGAATACGTGGGGTCAACTGCGCAAGGAGCCGCGCGAGAAGTTCACGCCGGGGAAGTTCGTCTGCCCGCACGGCGCCTGCTTCGATCACAAAGGCAATATCTTCGTCGTCGAATGGGTAGAAGTGGGGCGGGTAACCAAACTGCGCCATGTCGGCTAGGGCCGGAAACCCAAACGGCAGGAATCAGTAAATTTGCGAATCCCTGGCAGACCGGCTGCTGCGGGCATTGCGGATGCTCCGTAACACCGGCGTCAGAGCCGGTACGGCTGCCAGGAGAAAGAAAGCGGGTTTGACATCGAGACCCAGCACCCGGACAGCCACGCCCCCTGCCATGAAGCAGCCCAACAGACCCGCCGCAAGCGAAAGCGCGAGGTCGATGCTTTCGTTCCGCTGTCTCTCATCGAGCACCTGCCGGAGCCGATACGCGGAGTAAAACGCGTACGCCGCGATCGTGGTCCCACCGCCGATGGCGATGCAGGCAGCTAATTTCGACGCCCCGGAGTAGTTCGCTGTGATTGCCGTGACCGCGGAGACGATCAGCAGCAAAAACGTGAAGAGACCTCGATTCGGCTCCATGCTTCAATTCTAAGACGGAGCCGTCCGGAGGGGCACACAGCTTGGCCGTCTTGAGGCACGCATGATTTAATAAGGGTCACGGAAGGAGCGAAACGGATGCATTCCTCACGGCGCGATTTTCTGAAGGCGGCGCTTGCGGCGGGGGCGTTGCCCGCTGTACCGGCATACGCGGCCAAGCGGTCGGCTACGGACATGGTGACGCTCGGCAACTCGGGCGTAAAGGTAACGCGGCTTGCGTTCGGCACGGGAACGTTCGGCGGGCGCGTGCAGCGCGAACTCGGGCAGGAACAGTTCACGAGGCTGGTGCGCTACGCTTACGATCGCGGCATCCGGTTTTTCGAAACCGCCGACGCTTATACTGGCATGCCGCAGATGCTGGCTACCGCGCTCAAGGGCATTCCGCGCGACTCCTACCGGCTGATGTCGAAATTCCGGCTGCGCGACGCCGAGGGCGACATTCCCGCGACAGTGGACCGCCTGCGACGCGACCTGAACACGGAGTACTTCGACATTCTGCTGATGCACTGCGTTCGCAGTCCGAAATGGCCGGAAGAACTGGCGAGGCTCGAAGATCATTTCTCCGAAGCCAAGCAGAAGAAGGTGCTCACGGCGAAGGGCGCGTCCGTACATGGTCTGCTGCCGCTGCGACGGTTCCCGTCCAACGACTGGCTGGACGTGGCGCTGTTTCGTGTGAACCACAAGGGCGTGAAGATGGACACCATGCAGCAGCGCGATACCGACGACCTGGGCGATGTGGACGAGGTGTTCACGCACGTCAAGGCGGTGCACTCAAAAGGCGTCGGCGTGCTCGGCATGAAACTCATCGGCGAGAGCCAGTTCACCAATCGTGACGACCGGAAGGCGGCGATGCGAAAAGTTTTCGGCTCGGGCGCGGTGGATGCAGTGACAATCGGCTTCAAGAATCCGGCGGAGATCGACGAAGCCATCGAAAACATGGAACTGGCGCTCAACGGCTAGGGAACCAGAATCAGAATGGAAGAGAACGCCCGCCCGCCGCTTCAGACCCTCGAAGAAGCCGCGCGGATGATCGACCTGGCGCTGGTGGCGCCGCACCTGTCCGACGATGATGTGGCGCGAGGTTGTGAGACGGCGCGCCGCTACGGCGTCCGGTCGGTCACTTTGCGCGCTGCCGATGTTCAGCTCGCGTCTAAGTGGCTCGAGGGGAGCGGCGTGTTGCCGGTTGCGGCCATTGCTTATCCGCACGGTGCGGCCACAACCGCGGTAAAAAACTACGAGGTGCGCGACGCGTTGCAGCGGGGCGCGCGCGGCGTGGAAGCGGTAGTGAGCCTGGGGAAACTGCGGTCGCGCAGCTTCCAATACCTGGAACTCGAGATTTCGCAGATGGTGACGGAGTGCCGTCGGGCGGGCGCCACGGTAACGCTCGACCTGGAACTGCCGGCGCTCGCGGCCGAGGACCTGCGCATCATCGCCGCTAAAATTGCGCGGCGCACGGAAGTGGACCGGGTTCGCGCCGCGTCGCTTTACTGCCCGGGCACGGTGACCGCAGCCGACTTTGAATGGCTCCGCGCCCGCATGCCGGACCATGTGGTGGTGGATGCAGGCCCCGCATCGGAGTTAGCGCACTTATTGGCGGCTTACGAGGCGGGAGCATCGGGCGTGCAGACCGTTGACGCGGCGGCGATCCTCGACGCGTGGCGAGAAGAGTTGAAGCGCCGCCAGAATGCGGCGGCGTCTTAAATTAGTCGGCGGATTCTTTCTTCTGCTTAGCGTGGAACGCAGCCCAGCGCTTCTTTTGGGCGGCGGCAATCCGCTTGCGGGCCGCAGCCGTCATGGCGCGCCGCTTGCGGGCGGCGGGTTGAGTCGATGCTTCCGGAGCAGCGGCGGGTTTCGGCGCGGCACGGCGTCCGCCTAACATGCGGCGGACCTCGGCTATCCGTTCCTCAATCTGCTTCTTTTGTAATTCGAAACCTTCCAACGCGGCTTCCAGCAGCGCTGTATCCTGAACGCCGGTCTTTTTAGGTCTGGGCATGTTACCGAAGAGTATATCGCAAAGTTACTTAACTTAGGTCACCGGGATTCGCAAATAATCGTCACAGGACCGTCATTCTCGATATGAACCAACATAGACGCCTGAAAAACTCCTTGCTCTACATTAAGCCCGCCGGAGCGGCAGCGTTCCACGAAGTACTCATAAAGCCGGCGTGCAACATCGGGCGGAGCGGCCGAATCATAACTGGGCCTGCGGCCTTTTGAGCAATCGCCGTAAAGAGTAAACTGAGAAACTACGAGAAGTGATCCGCCGGTGTCTCGGAGACTCAGATTCATCTTGCCGCCGGCGTCGTTGAAGATACGCAATTGAGGAATCTTATCGGCCAGGTAATCTGCCGCGCCTTCTGTATCTTCCTTCGCAACTCCGAGCAGGACCAGAATCCCCGCTTCAATCGCGCCCGCAACCTCGCCATTCACTTCGACGCGCGCGCGGCGCACCCGCTGCAACACGGCTCGCATAGGACGAGTGTTACATAATGGCTCTGGCATGGTAGAAACTTATGCGTACGCGCGAGCGGGGCTGCTAGGCAATCCGAGCGACGGCTATTACGGCCGCACCATCGCAATCATTGTGCGCAATTTTCGGGCTCGCGTCGTTCTCTATCCGAGCGCGCGGCTGGAAATCCGCCCCTCGAAGGCCGACATGCCGGTTTTTGAGAATCTGGACGACCTGTATTCAACGACGAGGTGGCGCGGATACTACGGCGGCATCCGAATCATTCAGGCGCTGATCGTGCGCTTCATGGATTACTGCCGCGCGCAGAACATCGAACTTCCGAATCGGAACTTTACCCTCGAGTATGAAAGCACGATTCCGCTCCGGCTTGGCATGGGCGGAAGCAGCGCGATCATTACCGCGTCGCTGCGGGCTTTGTCCGAATACTATGGCGTCGAGATTCCGAAGCCGGTGCAGGCAAAACTGGTCCTCGAGACCGAGACCGTGGAGTTAGGCGTGCCCGCCGGTCCGCAGGACCGCGTCATTCAGGTCTACGAAGGGTTGGTCTACATGGATTTCCGGAAGGAACTGATGACGACCCGAGGTTATGGCGAATATGAGCCGCTCGACCCCGCGCTGCTGCCTTCCGTTTACCTGGCTTACCGGACAAGCTTGAGCGAGGGCACCGAAGTGTTCCACAGCAACGTGCGGGAGCGGTGGCGGCAGGGCGATCCGGAAGTTACCGGCGCCATGCATCGGTGGGCCGAAATCGCCGCCGAGGGCCGGGACGCGCTGCTCACTGGCGACCGGGACCGGTTAGACGGGCTGATCAACGAAAACTTCGATCTGCGGGAACGGATTTACCGAATTAGTCAGGGTAATCTCGACATGATTCACGCAGCGCGGAATTTAGGAGCGTCGGCGAACTTCGCGGGGTCCGGCGGCGCGATCGCCGGGTGCTACAAGGGAGAAGCGATGTTCCAGGAACTCGGGAACGCGATGGCGCAAATCGGCGTGGTCGTGGTAAAGCCTCAGGTGTTACCTAAGTGATTCCCAGGCCCCTACCTAGGCGCTTCCCCTGGCTTCCATTCTTCTGTTAACAACGTATACTACCCTCGAGATGATCTACCGAAGGCGATCCAAAAACCACGCGCTGCCCGGAGGTCACTTCCACCTGGAGAGCGAAAAGAGTAAGACGCGCGTTCACGGCTTCGGCCATGGCGACCAGATCAAGCTGCAGGACGAATACGGTAATATCTGGCGTGGAATGGCCGAGCGGCGGGACGACGACGAAGTCTACTATCATTTCAGAGTTTCAGACGGGCGCACGTTAACGGGCGTGTCGAGTAACTTTGTCGTGGTGCTGCGCGATGATCGCGGCGAAACCTGGAAAGGGTTTGTCGATTAAGCGCCTGGACGCTCGAGAACGGCAAGCGGGCGCCCTTCGTCTTTCCATCGCTCGAATCCGCCCTGCAATGGGCGGACCCGCTCGATTCCATAACCCTTCAACGTAAGCGCCACACGGGCGCTGGTCGCTTCGTTGGGTCAAGAACAGTAGAGAATGATGTCGCGATCGCGCGGGATCTCGACGTGGCGCTCGTCGAGTTCGCTCCGGCTGTACCAGACCGCGCCGGCGATACCTGACGGCGGCTTGCCGAGTTCGACTTCGTGTCGCAGGTCGATAATCCACAGCGGCTGTCCCGTGGCGATTTGATCCGCGAGTTCCTGAGGCGTAATCCTGGCTGAACGGAGCGACAGTATGAAACGGCGCCGCTGGTAAAACTTGAGCGCCACGTAAAACGCCAGCAAAGCGACCGCGACAGCCAGGGCGATTGAGCCGAAGTGCGCCACCCAATCGATGGCTTCCCTCAACTGACGGCGGAACACCACACCCGTTAAGACGAAACCGGCTGACCAGACAACGCTGCCCGCGGCATCGAACAACAGGAACCGCCAGACCGGCATTCCGGTGACGCCGGCCATGGGCGGAGCGGCGGTGCTGAAGCCGGGCACGTACTTAGCGAACAGGAGCGCACGCGCTCCCAGGCGCGCAAACCAGGTCTTGGCGCTCGACACGCACGAGTCGGGCTCGAGCGAGATGCGGCATAAGAGATTGAGGATTGCCGGGCCGCGGCGGGCTCCCAGCTTGTACCACGCAAAATCCGCGATAAGGCTGGCGAGAGAAGCGACCAGAATGGCCGCGGTGGATGAGAATCGCGAGGCTCCGGCCAGGGCGCCGCCGGCAATGAGCACGGGCGATGCCGGCACCGGCAACCCGAGCTGTTCGCCCAGAACCATGACGAAGATGACCGCAAGACCGTGCTGTTCGAGAAGCTGAAGAATGTCGTCCACGTGCCCTTTCTCTGATTGTAAACGGCAGCCGGGAGCCTGCATTTGGGACGCTCGGCTATACTCAAAGTGCAATGGACATCTATGCCGAGATCGTGCGTCTGCGCGGCTTGGGGCAGAAATGCGCGCTGGCCACGATCGTCGAAGTGAACGGATCCATCCCCAGTTTCGAGTCAGCCAAAATGCTGATCCGGGAGGACGGCTCGATTGTGGGAACCATCGGCGGCGGATGTGTCGAGGCCGACGTGTGGAACGCCGCGCGCGAAGTCATGGAATCTGAGCGTCCGCGGAGCTTGAAGTTCAGCCTGGGGCAGGACGCGGCTTATGACAACGGCCTGATTTGTGGAGGGCAGTTGAGCGTGTTTGTCGAACCCGTGATCCCCGTGCCGCAGGCCGTCATTTTCGGAGCCGGGCACATTTCCAAGGCGATTTCAAAGATCGCGGCCATTGCCGGGTTTGAGACGGTGATCGTGGACAATCGCGAGCAATTCGCCAACCGGGAACGTTTCCCCGAGGCGGAGGGCATCCACGCCGCCGAGTACGAGGACGTGTTCCCCCGGCTCAACATCGGATCGTCGAGTTACGTGGTGATCGTCACCCGCGGCCATCGCGACGACATGCGCGTGCTGCGTTGGGCAGTGAACACGAACGCCCGCTACATCGCCATGATCGGCAGCCGGCGCAAGACCGTCGCGGTAATCAAGGAACTCGAGAAGGAAGGCATTCCGCGGGACCGCTTCGAGAACATCCACGCCCCAATGGGGCTCGATATCGGTGCTATCACGCCCGAGGAGATTGCTGTCTCCGTGGTGGCGGAAATGGTGGCCGTCAGGCGCGCTCCCGAAGGCAACTGGCGCACCGCCGCCAAGTCCATCTTTGCCGGCGAGAAACTGCCGGCGGTTCTCAAGTAGATGGAAGTGCACGGCATCATCCTGGCGGCCGGATCCTCCCGCCGCATGGGGAGTCCCAAGGCACTGCTTTCCTATCGCGGTGAAACGTTCGTCGCACGAGTGCGGCGGATGATGGCGGCGCACTGCCGGAACGTGGTGGTCGTAGGCCCGCCGGGCGCGCCGTGGACCGAGGTCGAGAATCCTGAGCCCGAACGCGGCATGCTGTCCTCGCTGAAGTGCGGACTGCGCACGTTGCCCGGGTCCGCCGTTGGCGCTCTGTTCACGCTGGTCGACCTGCCGTCCATACAGCCGGCCACCGTCGCATCGCTGATCGCGGCGGGGGATTCGGAAAAGGTCGTGATTCCGCGCTGCCGGGGACGCCGGGGGCATCCTGTTTTCGTGGGACGCGCGCATTTCGCGGCGTTACTCGAAGCGCCCGAGGAGGAAACGCCGAAAAGCGTCCTTGCGCGCTGTGCGCCGGTCTACGTCGATTGCGACGACGAGGGCATCGCGCGCGACGCCGACACTCCGGCCGAATACCAGGAGTTGCTCGCGCATGACTAGCAAACGGGTTGTTCGCTTTGTCTCGTGTGGAGTGGGCGCCGTGGTGTTGGCCGGATTAGCCGCGCCGTATCTGGATGCCGAAGGCTACCGCGAGCGCATTCAGTCGGCGCTCGAGCGTTCGCTCAACCGGAAGGTGAAAGTCGGCAAGGTCCGGTTCAATCTGCTGACGGGTCCTGGATTCAAGGTGAGCGACGTCGTGATCAGCGACGATCCGTCGATCGGCGTCGAGCCGCTGGCCTATGTGGAGTCGCTCGAAGCGCGCGTGCAGTTGAGCCGGCTGTGGTCGCGCAACCCGGCGTTCTCGAACCTCAAGATGAGGAACCCGGTGGTCAACCTCATCAAGTCCGATTCCGGTGTGTGGAATTTCCAGTTGCTGAACACCGCGGGAGACCTGCCGAGCATTCAGGTGCGCGAAGGGCGAATCAACTTTAAGTTCGGCGACACTAAGTCGGTTTTTTACCTGAGCGAGTCGGATCTCGACGTGACCCCGCTCGACGGCAACCGCGTCGATGTGCGCTTTGCCGGCCAACCGGCGCGCACGGATCAGGCGGCGCAGAGCTTCGGCCAGTTGCTTGCGCGCGGTATCTGGAAACGCGGCGAACAGGCCGAATCGGAAATCGAGCTGAACGCCGAACTCGAGCGCAGCGGCCTGTCCGACATCGCCAAGCTGATCGAGGGCCGCGGAATCGGCATTCACGGCCTGGTCGAATCCAAAGCCCACATCTCAGGCCCTGTGTCGAACCTGGCCATCACCGGGCAGTTGAAGCTCGACGACGTTCATCGATGGGACCTGATTCAGCGCGGTGGCGCTTCACAGTTGAACTACCGCGGCGTTCTCGATCTCAAGAACCAGCGGCTGGAACTCGAAACGCCGGAGAAAGAGAACCCCGGGCTGGCCGTTGTGCTGCGTTTCCGCGCTTCCGAGCTGCTCTCAAACCTGCGATGGGCCACGTCGGTTGATTTTCACGATTTGCCGGCGGATGCGGCGCTCGAAGCGGCGCGCCACATGGGCGCCGCGGTTCCGGCCGGGATGCAGGCCGAGGGGAAACTGAACGGCGCGGTAACGTACACGCTGCCGGGCGGATTGCAGGGTACGGTGGGTTCAGAGGAGGCGACGGTGCGCCCGCCCGGTGGTCCGCCGCTGCGGTTCAAGGACGCGAAGTTGTTGCTCGACGCAGGCGCCATGCGGCTGGAACCTTCCAAGGTCGAAGCTGAAAACGGGCAGACCGCCGAACTGGCCGGCGAATACGACCTCGGCTCGCGCACGCTCGACATCCGGCTCAACACCGCCGGGTTGAGCGTGGCCGAGTTCCGCAAAATGCCCGGGGCCGCCGTTCCCGCGCTGCGCGACCTTGAGCAGGGCATCGTGAAAGGATCACTCCGCTATCAGCGGACGGCCGACGCCGACGGCGCATGGACCGGCGACGTCGACCTGCGCGACGCGCGTTTCGAATTTCCCGGGCTGGCCGAACCGGTGAGCCTCGCCAACGCCGCGGTTTCCATCTCGGGCGCGCGGGTGACGCTGGCGCGCATGCGCGGAAAAGCCGGAGCGATCCGTTTCAACGGCGAATACCGCGCCGGTAACCTGGCACTCGACATTCCCGAAGCCGACCTGTCCGAGATCGAGCGGATTCTTATGCCGACACTGCAACGCAAGCAGGACCTGCTCTCGCGTTTCCGTCTGCGTGCCCCCGCCGCTCCCGATTGGTTGCGCGAACGCAAACTGACAGCGGCCGTTCGCATCGGCAAGCTTCTCGCCGCCGGCCAGGAATGGCAGATCAACAGCGCAACCCTCGACTGGAACGGCACGCAAGCCCGGATTGCAAACCTCAGCGCCCGGCAGGGCGACGTTCTAGCCGAAGGCGCCGTCCTGGTGGACCTCGCCGGCTTCGGTCCCGCTTATCGCGGACAGGGCAAGGTCGGCGGACTCGCGTGGAAGGGTGGCGCCATGGCGCTCGACGGCAAATTCGATACACGCGGCACCGGCGTCTCCACCCTTTCGAATGCTCGCGCCGAAGGAACCTTCGAGGGTGAAAATGTCGCGTTCGCGCCGGAAGCCGATTTCAAGACCGTCACCGGCGAATTCGATTGGACGGCTCCCTCGAAGCTGCGCGTCAAAAACCTGCAGGCGGCGCAAGGCTTCGAAACGCTCACCGGGCAAGGCGCGACGCAGGCCGACGGAAAACTGGTGCTGGATTTGACCAGCGGCCGCCGGCAGGTGAAGGCGGCCGGAACTCTTTCGGCTGCTCCGGGCCGCGAATTGCGCCCGTAACGCGCCGGACAGCAGCCTTCGATAACATAGTTAAGTTACCCATGGCCTTGCGCTTCTACAATACTCTCACCCAAAAGGTGGAAGACTTTACGCCGCTCAACGGCAACGAAGTCAAGATGTACACGTGTGGCCCCACCGTGTATAACTATGCGCACATTGGAAATCTGCGCACATTCACTTTTGAAGATGTTCTGCGGCGCTGGCTCGCGGCGCGCGGTTATCGCCTGAACCACGTGATGAACATCACCGACGTGGAGGATAAAATTATCCGCAACGCGTTGGCGCAGGGAAAGACGATCTTCGAGTACACCGACCAGTACACCAAGGCTTTCCTCGAGGACACCGCGACGCTCCGCCTGCAGCGCCCCGAGAAACTGGTGAAAGCCACCGACGAAATTCCGGATATGGTGGCGGCGGTTGAAAAGCTGGCCGAGAAGGGCTTCACTTACACGAGCGACGGGTCGGTTTACTACCGCATTGCCAAATTCCCCGAATACGGCAAACTGTCCCACAACGATTTTTCCGGTATTCGCGCCGGCGCTCGTGTGGACGTGGACGAGTATGACAAGGCCGACGCGCGCGACTTCGTATTGTGGAAGGCCAAGAAAGATGGCGAGCCGAGTTGGGATGCCGCGATCGGCGACGGGCGTCCGGGCTGGCATATCGAATGTTCGGTGATGGCGATGAAGTACCTCGGCGAGACGCTCGACATTCATGCCGGCGGCGTGGACCTCGTGTTCCCCCATCATGAGAACGAAATCGCGCAGTCCGAGGCGCTCTCGGGCAAGCCGTTTGCGCGGTTCTGGCTGCACGCCGAGCATCTGTCGGTGGACTTCACCAAAATGTCGAAGTCGCTCGGCAACATCTATACGCTGCGCGATATCGTCGGCATGGGCTACCCGCCTGAGGCGCTGCGTTACCTGCTCGCCTCGGTCCCCTATCGCAAGAAGCTCAACTTCTCCTTCGACGGCTTGGACGGCGCGCGCAGTTCGATTGAGCGTCTGCGCAACTATAAACTCCGGCTTGAAACCGCCAAATTCGAAGCGGGCGAGGACGCGCAGATCGCCGCCCGGACCGCCGAGGCGGTGTCGAAATTCGACGAGTCGCTCGACGACGATCTGAATACGGCTGAGGCTCTGGCCGCGGTGTTCGAGTTCGTTCGCGATACGAACACGCTCATGGATTCGGGCCAGTTCAAATCCGGCAACGTCGCGGCGGCGCTGAGTTTCCTCGATCACTTCGACAGTGTGTTCGACGTGCTGCGCCCCACCGTTCAACAGGGCGGCATGGCGGATGCCGAAGTGGAGACGCTGATTGCCGAACGAAACCAGGCCAAAAAAACCAAGAATTTCGGCCGCGCGGATGAGATTCGTAAACAGTTGACCGAGGCGGGCATTGTGCTCGAAGACACCAAGGACGGGGTTCGCTGGAAGCGCAAATGAAGATTCACACCAAGGCGGTTCACTCGGGCGACCGGAAGAAACCGGGTCCGCACGTTCCCGTCACAACACCGATCTACACCTCGTCGAGTTTTCTCTACGAGGACGTAGCGCAGCTTGACCGTATTTTCGCCGACGAGGAATCCGGGTATTCCTACGCGCGGTACGACAACCCGACCAACGCGGGGCTGCAGGAATTAGTGGCTTCGCTCGAGGGCGGGCACGGCGCGATTGCCTGTTCCTCCGGCATGGCGGCTCTGCAACTGGCAATTCTCACTGCGCTGACCGACCGACCGAAGCGCGTTCTCGCGGCGAGCGCTCTATACGGCGCCACGATCAAGCTGCTGATGAACGTCTTCGAGCCGCTCGGAATCGAGACCCGCTGGGTGGACATCTGCGACACCGCCGCTGTGAGCGCAGCGGCGGAAGAATTCAAACCCGGCTGCGTGATCATGGAAACGATCAGCAATCCGCTGCTGCGCGTGGGCGAGATGGACCGCATTGCCGCCATCGCCCGCGAGGCGCGCGCCGCTCTGGTAGTGGACAACACCTTCGCCACGCCCCTGCTGGTCCGCCCGCTCGAATTAGGCGCGAATTTTTCGGTGCACAGCCTCACCAAGTACCTGTCCGGACACGGCGACGTGCTCGGCGGCGCAGTGGTCTGCGATGAAGCTCACTTCATGACGCTGCGCACAATGAACCGTGTTTCGGGCTACAATCTCGGGCCGTTTGAAAGCTACCTGTCGATGCGCGGCATCAAGACGTTCCCTCTGAGGATGGAGCGCCAATGCGCCAATGCCTGCCGCGTGGCGGCCTGGCTGTCCACCCATCCCCGCATCGAGCGCGCTCACTTTCCGGGCGACCCGTCGCACCCTGATGCGGCCGTCGTCCGGCGTCTCTTCCCCGAGAAACTGTTCGGCGCGATGGTGAGTATTCAGATTGCCGGCGCCGGGCGCGATGAGGTGTTCGCATTCATGAACGCACTCCGGATGGTGGTTACCGGCACTTCGCTCGGTGACGTTCATACCATGGCTCTCTACCCCGTGATGGCCTCCCACCGCGACATTCCACCCAAGCAGCGGGAGCGGATGGGCATTCGGGAAAACCTGGTGCGGCTCTCCATCGGCATCGAAGCGCCCGAAGACATCATCGCCGACCTCGACCAGGCGCTGGTCGCGAGAGGACGCTAATGGCTTCTCGAGACGACCGGCGGTATCCGCAACGCCCGGTGCTCGGCGTGGGCGCGATCATTTTTCAAAAGGACCGCCTGCTTCTGGTGGAGCGCGGCCGCGAACCGCTGAAAGGCTGGTGGTCGCTCCCGGGCGGCGTTGTCGAAACCGGCGAGTTGCTGAACGCAGCCGTGACGCGTGAGGTGCGCGAAGAGACTGGACTCGAGGTCCAGCCGGTCGACGTTTTCGAAATCTTCGAGCGCATCATGCCGGACGAGGAAGGGCGCGCCGAATATCATTTCGTGCTGGTGGACTATGTGTGCCGCGTCACCGGCGGAGCGCTGCGCCCGGGCGACGACGTCAAATCCGTGGCCTGGGCCACGCGAAACGAACTACCCAGCTACCGGATCACAGAGGGTACGCTGGAAGTAATCGAACTCGCGTTTTCCCGCCGCAACACGGAATGAAGCACACTAGCGCCGAAATCCTCGAATACGAAGCCTTCCGCGAACTTCTGGGCCGGTACGTGTCGAGCGCGCACGGCAGGCGCGAACTCGAGCGTATGGAGCCCGGTTCCGATCGCGCTGCCATCGAAGCTGCGCACGCCGAAACCGCCGAAGCCATCGGCTACTATCGTCTGGCCAGCCAACCGCAGCCTTCCGGTCGCGGCGCCGCCATTCGCATTCGCTTCACCAACCTCCCGGACTCCGGGACAGCGGTGGCCAAACTGCGTATCGAGGGCGCCTCGCTCGAACCCCGCGAAATTTACGATCTGACACAACTGCTCGACGTTGCCGGCGAAGCGCGCTCGGTGATCACCGCGGTCGGAGAGCGCTTTCCTTTGCTCGCGACACGCGCCGAGCGTATTGCCGACTTCCGCCCTCTGCTCCGCGAGCTGGCCGGAAAAATTCTGCCCGACGGCTCGATTGCCGACGACGCGAGCGTCGCGCTTCGCCACCTCCGCAAGGAAATCGAAAAGCAACAGCGCGAGATTCAGAAATCGCTTGAGCGCTTTCTGCGCGCCCATCGCGAAGAGGGCACGCTACAAGAGGAGTTCGTCACCATCCGCAACGAGCGCTTCGTCGTCCCCATCGTCTCCGGGGCCAAGCGCAAGGTGGACGGCGTGATTCACGCCGCGAGCGCAAGCGGACACACGCTGTTTGTCGAACCGCTCGAAACCATCGACCTCAACAACGAACTGGTGCGGCTCAAAGATGAAGAAACAGCCGAAATTCACCGCATTCTGCTCGATTTGAGCGAGCGCCTGCGCCGTTACTCGGACGATATCCGTTACGCCGTCACCCTTATCGGCGAACTCGACTTCCTGTTCGCCAAGGCGCGCTTCGCCATCGAGTTCAACTGCGCGATTCCAACCTTCAGCCCCGACCTGAATCGCCGCCTGCACCTCAAGGAAGCGCGCCATCCGCTGCTCGAAGACGTCCTGCGGCGCCTGCGTAAACCCATCGTTCCCATTGCGCTCACCCTCGACGAGCGCTGCCGCACGCTGCTCATCTCCGGGCCGAACACCGGCGGTAAGACCGTTTCCATGAAAACCGTGGGACTGCTGGCGCTGATGGCCCAATCCGGAGTGCCCGTGCCCGCGTCTGAAGCCGAGTTCCCGATTTTCGAGCAGGTGCTCGCCGATGTGGGCGACCTGCAGTCCATCGAGCAGAGCCTGTCCAGTTTCTCGGCTCATATCGCCACCATCAAGAGCATGCTCGAATTCGTGGAGATGGATTCGCTGATTCTGCTCGACGAACTTGGCCGTGCGACCGACCCCGAGGAAGGCGGCGCGCTCGGCGTGGCCATCCTCGATGCGTTTCACCGGACCGGAACGTTCACCCTGGCTTCCACCCACCTGCTCTCAATCAAGATTTACGGCGCTAATACGGAAGGCGTGCTGAACGCCTCGATGGGTTTCGACGACAACACGCTCGAGCCGACCTACGTGCTCCGCACCGGCGCGCCTGGAAAATCGGCGGGCCTCGACATCGCCTCGCGGCTGGGGCTCGAGGCGGAACTCATCGAACGGGCGCGCTCCGTCATGTCTTCGTCCGAGCGCGATATTCAGAGGTTCCTCGCTGAACTGCACGAACGGATCGATCGCGTCTCCACGCTTGAAGCCGAACTCAACGCGCAGAAGGCGGCGCTCGCCGCGCGCGAACAGTCCCTCGAGAAGGAATGGGAACGGAAAGGCTCGGCCAAGATTCGCGAGGTGGAGCAGCGTAGCGCCGAACTGGCCCGTGAGTTTGAAGAGCAGGCCCGCCGCACGATTGAAGAGATCACCCGCGGCGCCGAGCAGAGAAAATCCGCCGACCAGGCTATCCGCAAAGTCGCCAAAACACGGCGGGAGTTTCTTGAAAAATCCGAGCAGGCGGTGCAAGCCGCGGCTCCGGAATCCGCTCCGGCGGTTCGAAAGTTGCCGGTTGAGGCGGGCGCGCGCGTCCGGCTAAGGGGCATCCGCCAACCGGCCCGGGTCCGCCGCATGCTGGCCAACGACATGATCGAAGTCGACGCCGGGTTCATGAAGATGCAAGTCTCGGTGGACGATGTGGAAGAGGTTTTGCCGGGCGACGGCGCGGGCGCCAAACTGCCCCGCAATGTGAGTTTCGAACAAGGTCCGCGATGGGATGTCTCTTATAAGGAGATCAACATCATCGGCAAGCACGCTGAAGACGCGTGCGAGGAAGTGGATAAGTTCCTCGACTCCGCCGCCCTGGCTCAAGTGAGCCGCGTTCGGATCGTTCATGGCCACGGCATGGGCATCCTCAAGAAGGCCGTCGCCGGGTTGCTGGCGCGGAATCCGCATGTGGGAAAGTTCTATCCGGCGACCAGCAGCGAGGGCGGTTCCGGAGCCACCATCGTCGAATTGAAGGAAAGTTAGGCCTCGCCTGACAGTTGAATATTTGCGGTATTCTGGAGTTAGCAACCCCCGCAAGTACCGACTGAAACCCTCATGCGTCTCTACATTCTTTTGCCCCTGATCGCCGCCTTGTCCTGTGCGGCTGCCGCGCAAACCGCGCCTCCTGCCAAGAAGGCTGCCGCTCCCGCTCCGGCCGCCGCGCCAAAGCCCGCTGCCGCTCCCGCCGCGCCGGCGCCCGTCTCCGACAACACCGTCGTGATGACGATTGGCGACCAGAAGATCACCAAGAAGGACTATGAATCGTTCGTCAACTCGCTGCCCGAACAGGTGCGCGCGCAGGCGAGCGGTCCCGGCAAGCGGAAGTTCGCCGAGCAGGTGGCCGAGATGAAGTCCATGGCCTATGAGGCGCGCCGCCGCAAGATCGATCAGGATCCGGAAGTGAAGCAGAAGGTGGCGCTGCAGGTGGATATCATGCTGGCCAACGAATTGGGCCGCTTGACCAGCCAGAATGTGAAAGCTGACGATAAGGCCGTCCAGGCTTACTACGACCAGCACAAGAGCGAGTACGAACAGGTTCGTGCGCGCCACATTCTGATCCGCTTCAAGGGATCCGGCGTTCCGGCGCGGGAAGGCCAGAAGGAATTGACCGAAGACGAAGCCTTGGCCAAGGCCAAAAGCCTGCGCGAGCAGATCGTCAAAGGTGCAGATTTCGCGGAACTGGCCAAGAAGGAATCGGACGATACCGGTTCCGGCTCGCAAGGCGGCGACCTGAATTTCTTCGGACATGGCGCGATGGTGCCGCCCTTTGAAGAAGCTGCGTTCTCGCTGCCGGTGGGCCAGATTTCCGAGCCTGTAAAGTCGCAGTTCGGCTGGCACATCATCAAAGTGGAAGAGCACTCCACGCAAAAGATGGACCAGGTGAAGACCCAGATCGAGAGCAAGCTGAAGGCGGAACTGGCCCGCAAAGCCGTCGAGGATCTCAAGAAATCGATCCCCGTCACCTACGACGACGCTTACTTCGGCAAGTAGGCGCCCCGAGCGCCTTCCGGACATTCGTCCCCGGCCTGAAAAAACCAGTTGACCCGTCAACCGCTGTAGGGTTCACACTGATTGAGGAGCCGATCGATGAACGTCACCGAGTTGGCGCGTGCCTGCGGGTTAAGCCGCGGAACCATTCTTCATTACGAATCCCTGGGGTTGCTGCCTCGGGCCGCACGGTCCGCATCCAACTACCGGCGTTACGGAGCGAGCGACCTCGAACGCCTCCGGCAGGTCTGCGTCTACCGGAATGCGGGGCTGAAACTCCGGGACATCGCCAGCCTGATCGGGACACCCCAGAACGGGGCCTGCGCGATTCTCGAACGGCGCCTCGAGGAAATCGATCGCGAGATTGAACAATTGCGGACCCATCAGCAGGCGATTCTGCGCCTGTTGTCGCGCCCGCCCCAGACAAGGAGGATCAAACCTGTGACTAAGGACAAGTGGGTAGAAATTATGCGGAACACCGGATTTTCGGACGAGGACATGCACCGCTGGCACATCGAGTTCGAACGCGCGGCGCCGGAAGATCATCAGAAATTCCTCGAGTTTCTGAGCATCCAGCCCGCCGAGATCACCGCCATCCGTCAGTGGAGCCGGGGTTGAAACTGCCGCGCAATCCGCTGCCGTGCGTCTTCCATCTCGCCTTCGCTATATTTTCGCCTTGGCCAGAAAAAGCCGCGTAGTCCGTCGCCCCGGCGGCGAGGAACGATGTGCACGTGCAGATGCGGAACACTCTGGCTGACCCGGTTGTTGATCGCCACAAACGTCCCTTCGGCCTCCATCGCCGTCTCCACAGCCGAACTCAACCGCCGCGCCGCCGCAAACAATGGCTCGATACGCTCCGGCGGCAACTCGGTCAACGTCTCCACATGCTGCCGGGGAATCAGCAGTACGTGACCGGGAAACAGTGGGCGGTGGTCGAGAAATGCGATGACGTTCTCGTCCTCGTACACCACCGCCGCGGATGCCCGTCCCTCTGCGAGTTCGCAAAACGCGCAGGTCATTTTCGCTTCCGCAGGTCGAAAATGTAGATGGAGTACCCGATCCGATCGGCGGGCGTCAGCCGGCGCAATCCGGCAAAATAGTCGTAGGGCACATACAAGCCGAACAGCGGCGTAGCGCTCACCACCGCCCAATTGTCGCAATCCTCCGCGCGAGCCTGGGGAAAATCGACGAAATTCACTCCGTACCGGCCCCAGTCGACATTGCCGAAATAATGCAGGCACACCAGCGGAATCTGCCGCTGCCGGAGATAACCGCCCAGGCGCTTCAAATCCTGTCCCCAATCGAGATTGGAATCGAGCAGGTATTTGTGCCCGTTCGCCGGCCCGCCCGCGGCTACATTGAAGAACGACAGGTAAAACGGATACACGGCAAACGATTCAGCCGCGAGCGCAATTACCAGCACGGTCGCCAGCCTCACGTGACGGCTGAGCGCGGCCCCCGCGAGGACGAACAAAAACGGAAGCAGCGGCAGCAGGTGCCGGTAGCCGATGTTGATTCTCGACGATAAGCAGAAGCCGGCAAAAACAACCGCCACAACCGCCAGCCCGGCCACATGGAAACGCGAAGCTTTCGTTCGCCAAATCAGCGCCGCCGAGAGCACTGTCGCAATCAGCGTCGCGAGCGGCGTCTTCACGGCGAACGCAACGGGAAAGTAGTACCACCACCCGTGATCCGAAAATTCGCCCAGCAGATAGGAAGGGTGCCCGACAGTGTTGTGTTCGGAAAGCCGGTCGAGGCCGATCAGGTAGGTCCAGGTGTGAAGGTTGTATTTGCGAGCCGCCCAAACCAGTGCATGTCCAAGCGACCCGGTCCCCGTCAGATGTCCAATCAGGCGATCACGGCTCTTCACGGCCAGTACTTCCGGGAAATACACGAGGCCCACCACTCCGATCGCAATCAGCACGGCGACGCTGGTTTCGCGCCATCGCTTGGCCAGCAATCCACTCCCGATAACGAGCGGAACCAGAAAAAGCGCCGAGTACTTGCTCGCTAGCGCGCCGCCGAGCGCCAATCCGGCCAGCGCCAGGCGCGCGCGGCTTGGCGCCGCGAGGTAATCCAGCCACAACGTTGCCGCGAGAAAAATAAACAGTGAAGCAATCAGGTCGGTGGTAACGTAGCGCCCGTGAGCGATGATGTTCGGGTCGAAGCAGAATAGCGCCAGCGCGATGAGCGCGGCCCGTACGCCGAACCGGGCGCGCGTCCACCAGGCAAGCCACCCGGCGAACAGCAGCGTGAGCGCCACCGAGACGCTCCGTCCCAACCCGAGCATCAGTTCCGGCGCAGCCCGATTGGCATAGAGAAACTCCAACCCGGCCGTTTGTTCCTTGGCGTCGGACCAGGACTGCTTATATTCGAGCCGCAGAGGAAGCAGCGGCAGTGCGGCCAGGATTTTTCCCAGAGCGGGATGCTCCGGGTTAAACGAGTAGTCGCCCGTCGTGAGGTATCCGTAGCCGGCAGCCAGATGAATGCCTTCATCCCAGGTCTGGTTTTCCCCGAGCATCGTCACGACTTGCACAATGCCGAGTGTGGCAATAAGCGCGCCTGCGGAAAGCCAGAATGCACGTGCTGACAAACTTCTATGGTAATCCGGCAAGCGCCTGGGCCGGCGTTCGCGACTTGCGGAGGTCGTACAGATAGATCGAGTAGCCGACCCGCGCGTCGGGCTTGAGCCGCCGCAGCCAGTCGTACTCGCCGGGCTTGGCGTAGAGCCCGTATAAAGCCGTGACACTCGCCGCGACTACGCAATCGGCTTCATCCGCATTTCGCGGAACCGGCCTGTATTCCACTCCGTATCGCAGCGGATCCTCGTTGCCGAAGTAGCCGAGACACACCCGATCGAGCTTACGCTCAGCGACCATCCGTGCCAGCCGTTTCATATCTTGACCCCAGTCAATATTGGAGTCGAGCAGGTACTCCGGCCCTTTTGACGGACCGCCCGCCGCGAAATTGAAGAAGGACAGGTAATGCGGAAAGATGGCCAGCGACTCTATCGCGAGCAGCGCCACCAGCGCGGCCGCAAGCCGCGGGCGCCGGCTGAGACCCAAACCGGTCAACACGAACAGGAACGCGTAAACGGGCAGAATGTGGCGATGGCCGATCGTAATGCTCGACCAGATACAGATGCCGAAAAAGACAGCCGGCACAATCGCCAGCGCCACCGTCAGCCGCCGGCGCCACGGCAGCACAATCAACGCGGCCAGAAACGCCGCGAGCGTTGCCACCGGAGTCTTCACCGCGAAAGCAACCGGAAAGTAGGACAACCAGCCGTGATTCGAAATCTGCCCGAGCAGGTACCCGGGCTCGCCCACGGCGTTCTGGTCGAGCAGCCGGTCAAATCCAATCAAAAACCCGAACCGCGGAAGGTGCAGCACCGTCGCCGTCCACTTGAGTGCCGCGCCGATGAACCCGTTGCCGGCGAGATGCGTCTGCCAGTCGCCGTCCCGGCCGATGCCCGCAAGGTCGGGAGCATAAACCAGGCTGACGAACAAAGCCGCCACCGTGAACATCCCCGCCGTGCCTCGCCATCTTCGCGCCAGCAATCCCGCCGCGCCCAGCAGCGGAATCAGGAAGACTGTCGAATATTTGCTCGAAAGCGCCGCACCAAGCGCGAGCCCTGCCAGAACAAGTCGCCTCGCCGTAGGCGCTGAAAGATAGTCGAACCACAGCGTGCACGCCAGAAAAATCGTGAACGCCGCAATCAGGTCGGTCGTCACGTAACGGCCATGCGCGATCACATTGGGGTCGAAGGCAAAAAACGCCAGCGCGATCAGGGCTGCGATCTCGCCGAAACGGCGCCGCGTCCAATGCGCGACCCATGCCGCGAACGCAAGCGTCAGGAGCACCGTCATGCTCCGCGCGACGGCCAGGATGACTTCCGGCGAGAGCCGGTTTCGGAAAACGAACAAGCTTCCTGCTTCGGTCACCGGCGGTTTCATGCGCGCCGCGTCGAACCAAAGGTCGAAGCCGAGCAACGGGAGCNCGAGCGGCGGATGCTCAGGGCTGAGTGAGTAGTCGCCGCTTCGCAGATACGTGTAGCCGGCCGCCAGGTGAATGCCTTCGTCCCAGGTTTGCGAGTCGCCGAGCATGGACGAAACCTGAACGCCTGCCAGCAGGCAGAGGAGTGCTGCAACGATCCAGCGGTAATGGCGAAGCAACGCACATTCTAGCGCCTTTGACCACCATGTTACATTCGTCCTTTACCATGAACACTGCCACTCTGACCCAGCCCGGCCGCTTCGACTGGGCCGACTCCGCTTTGCCCGATTCGCCCGGCGCCGGTGAAGTCCTGGCGCGGGTTCTCACCGTCGGGATTTGTGGAACCGACCTGCACGCCTTCGAAGGCACGCAGCCGTTTTTCAGCTATCCTCGCGTGCTCGGACATGAACTCGCCGTCGAAGTGCTCGCGTTGGGCGATGGCATTTCCGGACTCAAGCCCGGCGACCGTTGCGCCGTCAATCCCTACATGACCTGCGGCGAATGTGCCGCCTGCCTCCGTGGGCGCACCAACTGCTGCGCCAAAATGCGCGTCATCGGAGTGCATGCTGACGGCGGCATGCGCGACCGTATTCTGCTCCCCGCACGCCAGCTTTACGTTTGCGAGCGTTTGAAACCGGTCCAGATCCCGCTGGTCGAGACTCTCGGCGTCGGAATCCACGCCGTAGGACGCTCCGGCGCCGTCGCCGGCGATCGCGCCATTGTCGCCGGCGCGGGGCCCATCGGGCTCTCGGTGGTCGAGTTTCTCCGGTTCGCCGGAGTCTCGGATATCGGCATCATCGAGAAAATGCCCGAGCGCCTCGACTTCGCGGCGCGACACTACGGGCTGAAGCGGAACTTCCCTTCTCACGAGGAAGCGCGCCAGGAAACCCCGTCGATGCTCGTTTTCGACTGCACGGGCGACCGTGGATCGATGGAGAGCTCGATTCAACTCGTTGAGCAGGGCGGCAAACTGATTTTTGTCGGCCTGATCAACGACCACGTCTCATTGTTCGATCCCGACCTTCACCGCCGCGAAGCAACGATCCTCGCGAGCCGCAACAGCACGCCCGCCGAGCATCATACGGTGCTCGAGGCCATGGAATCGGGCCGCATCGATGTCGGCGCATGGCCAACCGACTTTGTGAAGCCGGGCGAGATGGCCGCACGTTTCCCCGCCTGGCTGCATCGCCAGGCGGGTGTCGTGAAAGCCGTGATCGATTGGAGCGGCGGCCTCTAGAAGATCAGCTTCAGCCCCAACTGCACGTTGAACGGCTCGCCCGCGCCGATGCCGGTTGCGCCGTTGTAATCGCCGATGGTGTCGCTGATTCGGCCAAAACTGCCCGATGAAAAATTGCCGTTCGAAATCGGGAGATTCGTCCGATTGAAGATGTTGAACATCTCCAGACGCAACTGCGCCTTCAGCCGCTCAGTGATGCTGGTGGTCTTGAAAACCGAGAAATCAACATCGCCGAACTTAGGCCCGCGAATCGAGTTGCGTTTTTCGTTGCCGAAGGTTCCGTTAGCGGGCAGCGCGAATGCCGCCGGATTCAGCCACTGCACGTAGCCGTTCTTGAGCGTGTGGTCCACCGCATAGGGGTCGCCCACGACATCCACGCGGTCGCGCCCTTCAAACGTTCCGCTGAAGTTCTTGCCCGCGGTGACCGTGTACGGCAGACCGGTGTAGTAGGAAATGAGCGAGTTGAACTGCCATCCTCCCACCAGCCAGCGCGGACCGGTTTTCGGAGTCGGCAATTCATACGTGATGTAGCTCGTGAAAGTGTGGCGCACGTCGAAGCTCGAATCGCCGTAGTCGAAACGCAGGTCGCGGCTGTTGGTGGGATTGGCGCCGCGAATCGATGAAGCATCGTCCATGGCGTGCCCCACCGTGTAGTTGAACTTCGCGGTCAGCCCGCGCCAGGATTGCGTGCGGAGGCTCGCGACAAAACCGTTATAGTGCGAATTCGCGCCCGTTGACACCTGGTTGATGGTGGCGTAGTTCGGAAACGCGGAATAATAGGGCCGCGTCTGGTTCTGCGCCGCGCGCGTCGCCGCGGTGCCGAGTGTCGAAGGCAGCGGCATGTTGATGTCGAGCGTAGTCAGCAGGTGATGTCCGAGGCTGCCCAGATAGCCGGCTTCGAGCACCATGCCGTTGCTCAACTGATACTGCGTATTCAGCGAATAGTTCTGAATGGACGCGTTCTTGAATCCCTGGTCCACCGAGAACACGCCGTAGGGCGGCGGCGGCAACTGCGGATTGCCGAACACCGGCTGCCCGCTCACAATCGTGTAGTTGCTGCGCGTGGTCGAGAAAATCGGGCTCGGGCCGGCCGGGTTGTAGATGATTCCGGTGGCTCCTGAGTTCGGCGGGCGGTTGTCGCCGAAGCCGTTCAGGTTCGGCGAGTCGTAGTAGATGCCGTAACTGCCGCGCACAACCAGCCGGCTGCTGCCCGCGTAGGCGAAACCAAAACGCGGAGCAAAGTTATTGTGCCGCGCCGGATAGATAGACGACAGCCCGTCCGGGATGAATGTGATTCCCTTGTTCGGCAGAAACACGCTGAACCGCTTGTCGTGGTCGTAGAACGGACCGAAATACTCCCACCGCAGTCCGTAGTTGAGCGTCAGCTTCGGGCTCACTTTGAACGAGTCCTGTACAAACCACGAGAACGAGTTCATGTAGTATATGTCCTGCATTTGGCCAACCTGAATGGACGAAGACGATACGCGCCCGGCCAGAAAATCGGCCAGGCTCTTCAGGTTGCTCGAGACCGACGCATCGTTCGCCCAGGGGCCCTGAGTGCCGTCGAAAGAGAACGTGCCGCGCGCGTTGCGCTGGTAGAACACGTCGAGCACCGCCCGGCGGTATTCGCCGCCGAAACGAATCTGGTGCCGGCCTGCCGTATAGGACAGCGTCTCTGTGATGTGTCCGGTGGTGTCGATGCGCCCGAGCGGCGGCGTCAGGCCGATTTCATCAAACCCTCCGATGGCGATGTCGGGAGAACCGAGCAGGCTGGGATTCGTGACGCCGGTGTTGAGCCCCGCCGCAACCGGATTGAAGCCGGTATTGAAGTCGTTGAAGGTCTGCTTGAAGTAGTTCACGCCGAGCAGCGTCTGGCTTACAAACCGCGGCGTCATCACGCTGTTGAAGACCACCGAGTAGTTCTGCATCCGGCTCGGCGCCACCTGATAGTAGTCCAGGCAGGGCGAACCCACCGGCGCAGTCTGCGCGCCCGTGCCGGCGAACCATCTCACCGCCACATTATTCCGGGCGTTGATCACGTAATCCACCTTGGCGATGCCGTTATCGCTGTAATTGTTGCTGTTGTCCGAGCTGAAGAAATTGTTGGTGGTTGCCGGACCCGTGCGCCCGCGCTGCGGCCAGAACGGCAGCAGGTTGGTCGATACCGGATTCACCGCGACACCATAGCGATTGAGTACCGCGGTCGCCTGCTGCACCCACGCATCCGACGGTTCCGTGGCGCTGGAGCCGTTGCCGACGATGAACTTCTGCCGCTCGTAGGTCACAAAGTAGAACAGCCGGTCCTTGATCACCGGTCCGCCGAGCGAAGCGCCGAACTGATTGTTCTTGAGCTTCGGCTTCGCCGACCCGGCGGGTGCGAACGGCGTGTTCGCGGCCAGAGCATCGTTGCGGTTGAAATAGTAAACCGACCCGTGCAGCGTGTTGCCCCCCGACTTGATCACCATGTTCACCGAGCCGCCTCCATTGCGCCCGGCTTCGGCGTTGGCGTTGCTCTGCACCGAGAACTGATCGATGGCGTCAATCGGCAGCAGCGTTCCAGCTACGCCCGAGACCCCGCCCTGGTTCACCGCCGCCGAGTTGTGCCATGCGTCGTTATTGTCGGCTCCGTCGATCTGCCAGTTGTTCTGAGCGGTCCGCGCGCCGTTGATCGAACCTGCGCCGTTCACGCCCGGTGCGAGTTTCACCAACTGCGTGAAGTCGCGTCCGTTGAGCGGCATGTCCTGCACCGCTTTATTCGGAATCACCTGGTTGATGGTCGCGGTTTCGGCGTCGAGTGTTACCGCTGCCGCCGTCACCTCCACGGTTTGGTTCTGCGAGGCGACCTTCATCGTGATTTTGAGGCTGGTGATTTTGCCCACCTCGACGTTCACGTTTTCCACGCGCACACGGTCGAACCCGGACTGAGTGACCAGGATTTCGTAGGCGCCCGGCGGAAGGTCGGGCAGACTGTACTCGCCGGCTGAGGTGGTCAAGGCTTCACGTTTGAGCCCGGTGCCGGAGTTGGTGACTTGAATGGTAGCGCCGCCGATGGCTGCGTTGGTGGCGTCCAACACCGTTCCAGCGATGCCGCCGCGAAAGGTCTGCGCCCAAAGCGCGCTGCCGGTCAGAACAACAAGCGCGGCAAAGCCGAAGTATTTGCCCTTCATGGACTGTTCTCCAATTTCGAATGATTTGTGCTGGAGCCGACTTGGCTCAGACTTGGCTACGCCCGTCAAACGGAGATGCCAGCGAAGGCAATAACATGAGCCCCCACCCAGATTTCATTTAGAATACACGATTTTGGCGTTCATCGATACTACCCCGCGCAAAATCTGAGGTCACGCCGGGAATGTTCATGGAAATGAAACACAACAGCTTTGGCATGTTTTATCCACAACTTTTGCACTTCCCTCCACAGGTCAAGTAACTGAAAATTAACGTGATAAAAGTCGAGGAAATCCCCGCGTTTGCGGGCACTTTGGTATTGACGTACTATCCCCTAAGGCGCATTATGAGGATGGTTCCAAGAGGTTCTGAGGATCAGTAAGCCGGATGGGCCGTAGCGGACCCCAAACGCTGATCCGTCGCTCGTGTTGAAAAGCAAAAGCGGCGGGGAGTAAAGGGAAATCGGGCGGCAAATCCAGGTAGACCTCTTTGGCCGATGGCTAGTCAAGCGCTTTGATCCGGCAAGGGTCCAAAGACCCTGAAGGGGAGCGGTGGCGAGCCAGTCAGCCAGAGTGACTCGAGTCGCAGGACCGGCAACGGGCTCAAGCGTTGATCTTCCCCGCCAAACCGGAAACGGAGCGAGGGAGGGAGCAAAAAGCCGAACGGGCCGGAAAAGCTCTCGAGGAGGAGTCGAAGAAGCAGGCGGGGAACGTTGATCCGGTCCCGGAGAGCGCCGCAAGGCGTGATTCGATGCCGGGGAGTGAAAGGCCGCTTCGAGGACACCAGGTTTTGGCGAGCCGGCAATGCGCAGGGCTCGGAAGCGTCTGATCCGGTGCCGGTTAAAGCCGGTATCGGGGAGCGACCGGGCGACCACCAAGCAGGCTTGCTGCCACGTTCAGTCCGAGCATGCCGGATGGAGAACAGGCTGTTCCGACGGGTCACTTGGAACCATTTCTCTGTAGCCCTCCGAACTAAAGAGAAAAAGGCCGCCGTCCTGGCGGCCTTACGTCTTTTTAGGCGGGTTTCTTTCCGGGCCACAAGCGCCAGGCAAGCAGCACCGTTGCCGCCTGCACTCCGACGATCATCGTCACCACTCCCGCCCAGCCGAACGATTTCCAGACCGGGCCCGGCGCCGCCGCGCCCAGGCTTCCCCCAATGTTGTACACCATCACGTACAACCCCACGGCCAGCGCGCGATTCGTCTTCGTCGCCACGCCGATAAAGCCGTTCGAACAGGCCTGCGCCACAAATACGGCGTTGCACACCAGCGCAAGTCCGGCGATGATCACGGCTACGTTCGGCACCAGGGTCAGCAGTGCGCCGCAGGCGCCCGCGGCAATGCCGCACACGAGCACCAAGCGATGGCCGTAGCGGTCGATGTAGCGGCCGGCGATGGGCGTCACCACCGCGCTTGTCAGGTAAACGAAAAACAGCGAGCCGAGAATCGACGTGGGCAGCGAGAATGGCGGCTGCGCCAGGTAGAAATTGATATAGGTGAACGTCGCAATCAGCGAGAAGAACACGCAGAATCCGACCGCATACGTCGCCACCAGCAGCGGATTGCGGAAATGCTCGGCCGCCGCTCGCGTAAAGCCGGCCGCGGCGGGCGCGGGTTTCCGGCTTTCGACCGGCATGAACCGCCAGATGACGAGCGTACTCGCCAGGTTCAACCCGCCGAGAACGACAAACACCATGTGCCAGTCGAAGTGCGCGGCGATAAAGCCCGCCAGAAAGCGCCCCAGAAAACCGCCTACCACCGTGCCGCCCACGTACGACGCCGTGCCCCGCCCCGCTTCGCTGGCGCCCCATTCGTCGTGGATGTAGGCGATGGTAACCGCGAAAATTCCCGGCGTGAACACGCCTTGCAGAAATCGCCAGAATAACAATGCCGGCAGCCCGTCGAATTGCGAAGTGGCGAATGTCGAGATGGCCAGCCCCAAGCCCGCCGCGACAATCGTCTTCTTGCGGCCGATATGGTCGGAAAGCCGCCCCGCAAACGGCGCAACCAGCGCCATGCCGAGCGTGCTCGCGGTCACCGTCAGGCTCGCGAGAAAAGCGTCTATGCCGAGCGCATGCCTCAGGACGGGCAGAATGGGTTGCGTGGCGTAGACCGTGAGAAAGGCCGAAAATCCCGCGAAGATGACGGCCAGCGTTCGTTCGGTGCGGCGTGAGATTTCCTCAGCATAACATTCACTCTCCGCGCCGGTGCGACACTGTAGTTTATGGTTCGCTTTTATGCCATGTTCGCGCTGTGCGCGTCCGCTGCGCTCGCGCAGAAACTTCCTTTTACCGTGGACGCGATGCTGAAGTTGTCCCGCATCAGCGAGCCTGCCCTTTCGCCCGACGGAAAAACAGTTGCATTTACCGTCCAGACCATCGACCTCGACAAGAACACCAAACCCCGCCAGATCTGGACCGTCCCGCTTTCAGGCGGCGCTCCGCGCCAGCTCACCCGCGACGGCAACAACGAGCGCCCCCGCTGGACCCCCGACTCCAAGCGCATCGTGTTTGTCTCGACACGCTCCGGCGGTTCGCAAATCTGGAGCATGGAACCCGACGGCGGCTCTGCCCGGCAAATCACCAATCTGCCGACCGAAGCCTCCGGGCACACCCTCTCGAGCGACGGCAAAAAAATCCTCTTCACCAGCGCCGTCTATCCCGAGTGCGCTGCAGCGGCCAATTACGACGCCCGCTGCAATCAGGACCGCATCGACGCCGAAACCAAAACCAAGGTGAAGGCGCGAATCTACACCTCCCTGCTCTACCGCCATTGGACCGAGTGGCAGGGCAAGCGCCGCAGCCACCTGTTCGCCGCCGACGCCGACGGCGCCAATCTGAAGGACCTCACGCCCGGCAATCGCGACGTGCCCCCGTTTTCGCTTGGCGACCCCGACGGCTACGCCATCTCGCCCGACGCCGCTGAAGTATCGTTCGTCGCCAATCTTGAACCCGACGCCGCTACCAGCACCAATTCCGATATCTTCGCCGTGCCGGTTGCGGGCGGCGAGCCCAAGCGAATCACGTCGAATCTCGGCGCCGACAACGCGCCGCTCTACTCGCCCGACGGCAAGTACCTGGCCTATCGCTCCCAGGAACGCCCCGGATATGAAAGCGACCGCTGGCGTCTCATCGTGCTCGAGCGCTCCACGGGGCGCACGCGCGAGCTCACCGAAGGCTTCGACCGTCCCGTGGGCTCCTTCACCTGGTCCCCGGACAGCACTCGCCTGTTCTTCGTCGCCGAGGACCGCGGGCGTCATTCGCTCCAGATGGTGTCGGTGAACGGCGGCGGACTGAAATCCATCATCGCGGGCTCGGTGAGCGTGGACGACGTACAGTTCTCGAAGGACGGCAAGACGATGGTCTACAGCGAGCAGAGCGGCTCGCGACCCAATGAAATTTTCCGCGCCTCCTCAGGTGGCGGAGCAGGCGTCGCCCTCACGCACCTGAACGACGATCTGATGGCGCAATACGCGCTCACCCCGCTCGAAGAGGCTTCCGTCGAGGGCGCGGAAGGCGCCAAGGTCTCTTATTTCGTGGTGAAACCGCCGAATTTCTCCGCCAACCGCAAGTATCCCGTCCTCTACCTGATTCATGGCGGACCTCAGGGCGCATGGGGTGAAACCTGGACCTGGCGCTGGAACGCGCAGGTGTTCGCCGCCGGCGGCTTTTTGGTCATCATGCCCAATCCGCGCGGGTCCACTGGCTACGGCCAGAAGTTCACCGATGAAATCAACGGCGATTGGGGCGGCAAGGTGTTCGGCGACGTGATGGCGGTCGTGGACGCCACCGCCAAACTGCCCTACGCCGACCCTGACCGCATGGCTGCAGCCGGCGGTTCCTACGGCGGCTACTTCGTCAACTGGCTGCTCGGCCACACCGACCGGTTCAAGGCTTTTGTCTCCCACGCCGGAGTCTTCGACCTGCGCAGCATGGCAGGCGAGACTGAAGAGCTTTGGTTCCCGCTGTGGGAGTTCAAGTCCATGCCCTGGAACGATCCGGAGATGTACGCCAAGTGGTCGCCGAGTTTCTACGTGAGCAGCTTCAAGACGCCGACTCTGGTAATCCACGGCGAACTCGATTTCCGCGTGCCCTATGGCCAGGGATTACAGCTTTTTACCTCGCTTCAGATGCAGAAGGTGCCATCGAAGCTGCTCGTATTCCCCGACGAGGGCCACTGGATCCAAAAACCTCAGAATACGGTCCTCTGGTACGAAACGTTCCTCGGCTGGGTAACCGAGTGGACCCGCGCAAAGTGAGGGACATCCATGATAAGTAGAAGTCAAGAGCAAACACACTTTTCCTAAGCGCGCTCTGCGAAGCGTTTCCGAAGCCCGGTGGGCAACCACGTTGAAGCGCCAGATTGGATTGAGTCAACGCGCGCCATCAGTGGCGTGCCAGCGTAACCAGACATCCATTTGCCTCATCGGATCGGAACAATCGTCGAGGAAGATTGAATTTAGGCGACCGGCCGGCCTCAAACAGCCTGTRTGGCGTATCCGGGTGTTGAGCCCATCGCGCAGTCCCTCTGAATAGGGAGGAACGGCCGGTTCTGGCAATCGTCGTAGTCGTCCTTTAATTCCTTTCCAACGTCAATCAGACCAGGGTCAGCAACTGTTCCTGGCTCTGAAGGCCAGGTTCAGGAGCGACGGGCGAAAACGCACGGCCTGAGCGATCTACCGCCAACAGATAAGCCACCAGTTTGCGCGCCACCGCCAGAGTGGCGCGGTTGGCGTTGCCGCGCAGCCGTTCGCGTTCATACACTGCCTTCAGCTGGGGATTCCACATCGGAGCCACTTTGGCRGCCTCAATCAATGTGGACTGCAGATGCTGATTTCTCATCTTGGAAATGGGTGCCCTGTGCTCTTTGCCAGCCGAGCTGATCTGCGCACTCGTCAGCCCGCAATAGCTTTGCGCATTTCCCACCGTGCGAAAACGCTGTGGTTCGCCGACCTCCAAAGCCCATGTCAACGCCAGAATCTCCCCCACGCCACAAATACTTCGCAACCTGGTGACGCGCTCTCTGAGAATGTCATTCCTCAGCAATCCCAGAATCAGCCCTCTCTGGGCGTGCTCGAAGAGATCTCGCGCTGCCCGGCTCATCCGCAGCAGTTGCTTCACTGATTCCGGCACATGCGCCACGCTTTCCAGTAAATCCTCAAAGTACGTCCTGGTATCCAGCTTTTCCTTGCTGTACTCCGCGCCGACCTCCAGTAACAGCCCGGCCGTTTTGTTCTTCATCCGGACCGCCTCCCGCACCATCAAATTGCGGTAGCGCAGTAGCCGTCGTAGTTCGCGCAGCTCAGTTGGCGCCATGTAACACACCGGCACTAGATCGCACCGCACGAGATCAGCGATCTTTCGTGCGTCAACCTGGTCGTTCTTCTTTTTGGAGGCCGCGATGGCTTTCAGCATGGCCGGATGCGCGACTTCCAAGGACTGCCCGTAGGGTTTCAGGAAATCGTAGATCCACCCGGTAAACAGCGTCGCCTCCAAAGCGCCCTTCCACGGCGTCGGCAACTGCTTGACCCATGCSGTCAGATCCTCACGTTTAGCTTTCACGCTGCCCTCGCACACGATCTTGCCCGCGGCTGATTTCAGGCAGTAGCTGATCGTCTTCTTGTGCACGTCCAGTCCCAGATAGTACACACTGTCCATTAGGAGTCCTCCTCTGAAGTTTGCTTCTGAGCCAGTTCTCTGGTCTCAGCATTATGCCTCTGGTGGACTCCTACTTATTCATTCAAACAGCCTGAATAGACACGCTCGAAATTCGCTGTTTGGGACACCCGCCGCGCTGATTTACGCAAATTCTGCCAATTCGGCTCGATTTGCGGACCTGCGCCACCGCCGTCCGAAGCGGACCCCCAGGTCTTCGACGAAATCCTCTTCCCCGAACGGCCGACCGGCATAGGTGCATTTGCGGAGCTCCGGAACCCGATCGGCCAGTGGTTGACCGCTGTCGAACATTTGCCGCCACGTCTCCGCTCCGCCGGTCTTTTGCCAAAAATCGAGATCCAGGATGCCGGTCCGGTCCCGCTCCCCGCAGCAAGTGGGCCGCTGCGCTCGACCAGCGATACTCGGCGGCCGACTCCACCAGGCCGGCCCGGCAAGGATTCTCCTCCACATAGCGAAGTCCAATCCACAGATGGGTTTCCGACATCGGACAAGAGAAGAATCTCGCTTGCCACAGATGTCCACAGCGTCCTCTTTCGATGTTGAGTGCCTGCGCGAATCGCCCGTTGGCGCGGCCGAACAGGACGCTCAGCGAGTCTTCCCGCTCGGGGACGACGATGAAGTGCACATGGTTGGACATGAGGCAATAGGCCAGCACCTGCACTCCTGCCTCCTCCTGGCTATCGCGAATCAAGCGGAGGTATAGCTTGCGGTCGCCGTTGGTATAGAACACCTTCTCGCGGTTGGTACCCCGCTGAGTGATATGGTAGGGAAGCCCCGGAGCTACTACTCGTGCATTGCGCGGCATTTCAGTGCATAAGTGGGAATTTTTTGGAGAAATTCTCATTTGGGACACCCCGGGCTGGTGCAATCGAGTTCGCCACCTCAGGCTGTCCCCACTGTCCCCCACTGTCCCCGGCTGCCGTTCAACCGATGTATTGCACTTCTTCCTCAAGCTCGAAGCCGAACATCGCGCGGACCCGCGCCTTCAGCTCGGCGATGATCTGCTCAATCTCGGTCGCCGTGCCCAACCCGGTGTTGTAGATCAGGTTGGCGTGATACGAGGCCACTTCGATACCGCCGTTGCGCATACCTTTCGCGCCCGCCTGCTCGAGGAACCACGCCGACGGCACCTTGCCCTCGCGCACCACCGCAGCCGGCACTCTCGACTGCACCCTCTCCGGCAACTCGGCCAAGATCAGGTTCTTAAAAATGCTGCCGGCACATTTCATCTCGGGCGGATACTTTGCGTTCCGCGTGCGCAGAATCCCGTCCGCCTCAGTCCGCAGAGCCTCACGGTCGCCCGGCACCAGGTCCACGGTAGTCGAGAAGATCACCCATTGCTTATGCTTTTTGAAAACGCTCTCGCGATAGGCGAACGCGCACTCCGGGTTTCCGATCGTCCGAATCACCGAACCGTCAAAAAAGCGGACCGCGCGCACGCTCTCTGAGATCGAGTGCCCGTACGCTCCCGCATTGCCGTAGACCGCCGCGCCCACCGAGCCGGGAATGCCGGTCATCGTATGGAGACGCGAAAGCCCGCTTTCGATGGAGAGATCCACCAGATCCTGCAACGGAGCGCCCGCCCCGGCAGTGATCGACGCGCCGTCAACCGCCAGGCTCGAAGCGGTGAATCGCAGCACGACGCCGCGGTAACCCGCATCGGAGACAATCAGATTGGTCCCCATTCCGATCACCACCCACGGCGCCCGCGCCTCCTCCACCGCCGCAACCGCCGCCAGAAATGGGTCCTCGGCGTCCGTTTCAACCAGCAGCGCCGCTGGTCCGCCGACGGCGAAGCGGGTATATTGGCTCAGTGGCACGTCGGCCGCGAGGCGAAGGCCCGGAATCGCCCGGAGCCGCGCGGCAAGAGATGTCGTCATTCAATTCGATTATAGGAGACGCGGTTTTGTCGACCGACGCATTTGCGGGATTTCCAGCGGAAGGATTGAAGTTTCTCCGCGGACTCGAAAAGAACAACAAGCGGGAGTGGTTTCAGCCGCGCAAAGAAACGTTCGACAGCGCGGTGAGGCAGCCCATGGTGGAGCTGGTGGAAGCGCTCAACCGCGGACTCGCGCGCTTTGCCCCCGAGTACATCACCAGCCCGTCGAACGCCATCTACCGCATCTATCGCGACACGCGCTTCAGCAACGACAAGACTCCATACAAGACGCACATCGCGGCGTCGTTCTGGAAACGGGGGCTTTCGAAACACGCCTGCGGCGGACTCTACTTCAGCGTTTCGCACAAGGAAATCGAAGTGGCGGGCGGCGTCTACATGCCCCAGCCCGAGCAACTGCTCGCCATCCGGCAGCACATCGCCGCCAACCATAAGCGCTTTGAAAAACTGATCGGCGGCACAAAACTCGTGAAGCTGATGGAGAACCTGAAAGGCGACGAATTGCGCCGCCCGCCCAAGGGCTTTCCAGCCGACCACCCGGCAGCCGGGCTCATTCGCAAGAAACAGTGGCTCTACTACGTGATGCTCGACCCCGCGCTCGCCTCGACGCCGCGGCTCTACACCGAAGTGCTCGACCGCTTTCGCGTGATGACGCCGTTTCTCGAATTCCTGAACGAGCCGCTTAAGACAGAAAAACTACGAATCGAGGATCTGTTGAGCTGATATGGATCTAGGACTCCGCAACCGTGTCGCCGTGGTCGCCGGCGCAAGCCAGGGAATCGGCCGCGCCATCGCCGAAGCGCTCTCCGCAGAGGGCGCGAAGGTCGCCATTTGCGCCCGCAACGCCGGACCGCTCGAGAAAGCCGCCCAAGCCATGGGCGCCTACGCCGAACCAGTGGATGTGACCGACGAACAACAGGTACGCGCTTTCTTGATGCACGTGGAACAGCGCGTCGGTCCGGTGGACATCTGCGTCGCCAACGCCGGCGGACCACCGCCGCGCACCTTCGAGACCGCCACTATCGCCGAATGGCGGACCGCCGTCGAACTCAGCTTCATGAGCACGCTGTTTTTCGCCCACGCGCTGCTCCCCCGCATGAAATCGCGCGGTTGGGGCCGGTTTATCGCCATCACGTCGATTGCAGTGAAACAGCCGCTCGAAAACCTGGTCCTGTCGAACGCCGTGCGCGGTTCCGTGCACGGACTGGTGAAAAGCCTGGCCAATGAATACGCTCGTCACGGCGTGCTGGTCAACAACGTGATGCCGGGCTACACCGCCACGGAACGGCTAAAACAGGTGCCGGGCAGCTATACCGCTCAGATTCCGATGGGCCGCGCCGGACAGCCGGAGGAACTCGCCGCCCTGGTCGCATTTCTCGCCTCCGAGCGCGCCAGCTACATCACGGGGCAATCCATCGCCGTCGATGGAGGGTTTTTGAAGGGCACCTAGCGCCAGAAGGCGCCCGCCGCTGCTATCATAAGTTCAGATCTGGAGGTACCACTTTAATGGGTCCCGTGGGATGGCAGGAAATGGTGATCATTTTCGTCGTCGCTCTGGTCCTCTTCGGCCCCAAAAAGTTGCCGGAGTTAGGCCGGACGCTCGGCAAGGCGATCACTGAATTCCGCCGCGCGTCGAACGAATTGAAGTCGACGTTCGAACGTGAAATGCAAGCGCTGGAGCGGGAAGGCGAATCGATCAAGGATGCCACTCGCAGCTACATGGGGGAGATCGACTCCTCCTACAATTCGCATGGTTCGGGTTCCGGCTCGGGCTATGATACGAATTACGGCTACGATCATTCTTATGACTACGGCGCCTATGGCGTTGAGTCGCACGACGCCACCGCATCGAATCCAACCACAGTAGGCGAGTCCGCAAGTCAGGACGCCGAATCACATGGCGCTGAGGCGCCGGCCGACGGAACGCACGGTGTTCCGGGTACGGTCGCGCGCGGCTCGGCTCCCGAAGCCGCTTCTCATGAGGCGGGCGCGGAGCCGGCCGAACATCGTCCGGAAAAGACGGATGTTCCCCAGCACAGCTAGCAAGGAAACCTGAGCCGACAAGATGTCCGCAGATGAAACCAAGGGCGTTCCAACGCCCGGCGGTGGACAACCGTCTGTTCCGCCCGCAGGGGATCCGTACGGGTACTCCGAAGACCCGTACGCCTCCTCGGGCTCTCGCATAGAGACTAAGCCCGCACCGCCCGCCAAGGCTCCTCCCAAGCCGCCCCCGCCCGCGCCGCCCTCGGGCGACGACGGCGAAGAGGAAGAAGACGGCATGCTCCGCATGTCATTTCTCGAGCACCTCGAAGAACTGCGTTCGCGCATCATCAAGGCTCTGGCCGGACTCGGCGTCTCGTTCCTGCTCGCGCTCATCTTCGCCAACGAACTGTGGCGCATCGTCAGCGAACCCGCCACTCAGGCCTTGCGCAATCTGAATTTCGACGACAAACTCGCTCAGCTTGCGCCGATGGAGACATTCTCCACGGTCTGGGTAAAGCTGCCGCTGCTCGCCTCGATCTTTATCGCCTCGCCCTGGATTCTCTACCAGGTTTGGGCTTTCATCGCCCCGGGGCTCTACAAACGCGAGCGCAGATGGGCTGCACCGTTTGTTCTCGTCTCGGCGGGGCTTTTTATCTCCGGTGGACTGTTCGCCTACTTTGTGGCCTTCCGCTACGGACTTGAATTTCTGCTCGGCATCGGACGCGACATCAATATCAAACCGGTGGTCTCCATCACCGAGTACTTCGATCTATTCGTGAACGTGACGCTCGGAATTGGCCTGGTTTTCGAACTTCCGATTCTGATCTTTTTCCTGACCCTGCTCCGCATCGTCACGCCGTCGTTCCTCATCAGCCATTCGCGCTACGCCATCCTGGCCATCGTCATCATCGCCGCGGTGGTCACGCCGACGCCGGACGTATTCAATCTGCTGCTGTTCGCGATTCCAATGTGCGCGCTGTACTTCGTGGGCGTGTTCGCCGGATGGATTCTCGTGCTCAAGCGCGAGAACAGGGGCTTCCCCTGGAGAGGCTTGTTCCTCATCCTGCTCGCAATCGCCGCGGTGGCCGCAATCGGAGTGTGGGTTGCCGTCAAGTGGTACGGATTCAAGCTGGTTCAATACTGGCCGTTTCTCATAAAGTAGGCCAATTTAATCAGCGGTTTCAGTCCGATTCGCGATAAAAAAGGACTCGCATTTCGTTTAGCACTCGGTTAAACTGAGTTTCACCCCTGTTAACCGGGTGCAACGATTGTGGATCTGTCCAGAACCATACAGGAACTTCAAAAGGAAAAGCGCCGGCTCGACCAGGCTATCGTCGTTCTCGAACAACTGCTCGACCACGGAACCGCATCGATACCCGCCGGAAGGCGTGGCCGCAAGAGCATGAGCGCGGAAGAGAGGCTGCAGGTGTCACAACGCATGCAGCGCTATTGGGCGGCTCGCCGGGCCGGCAATCAGGCAATGGCCGCGGTGGCCGGAGCCGAATCGGTTGTCGAGCGCTAACTATTTTTTGAAGTACCAGAGCCAGAAATACTGTCCGCCGGCTCCATGGCGGTAGCGGGGCTCAAACCCGCAGCGGTACGCCATCTGCACCGCCTGCTGATCCGAGAATGGAACTCCCAGCCACGTGTCGTCCGGACCGGTTTCCATCGTCGCGTCGCCCTGAACCTGAAATTTGAAAAGAGCGCCGGGGCGGAGCAGTCGGTACACCTCGCGGACGTAGTTTTCGATCACGTCGCGGCTCGGGATGTGCTGGAACACGATCGTCGAGAAGGCGAAATCGAACGGTTTCCCATCCGGAATCACCGACAGGTCCGTGCCGTTGTTCTGATAGACAAAGGCGTTGGGGATCTCGTGCAGGGCTTCCCTGGCGCGAGCCACCATCTCGCCGCTCACGTCCACCCCGTGCACTTCGCCGAACCGGCGGGCGAGGGCGCGCGTCACCCGCCCGGCGCCGCAGCCGATTTCAAGAACGCGCATCTCACGCGGCTCGAGCCCCTGACAGATGTTGATCATGTCGGTCTCGATTTCTTCGGCAACGGTCTGCTCGCCGGAAGCGAAAAACTCTTCGTCGGTCCAGTCCTTCTTCAGCGTGGCGACGTAGTAGCGGGCGTTCTCGCGGGCGCGAGCGTCCCAATCCTGTCGCATTTTGTCGAGAATACGGGGATCCATGAGCGTACGGAATCCTTAATTGTAGCGAACCGCCCGGCCTGCGCCCTCAGTAAGCAAAGCTCCACTGCCCGCGCTCGTTCCGGCGCGCTCCGGCGGCGGAAAGCAGCGGCTCCACGGGAAGGTCCGAAACCACCAGCAGGGCTTCGTCCTGCGGGCTCTCACGCAAGTACATTCTCACCTGCCCAAGCCACTTGGACAACTCAGCCGCGGTGCGGCCCTTCACCGACTTGGCATCGAGCAGCGGCGCGTAGAACGGAAACACGCGCAGCGAAGGCTCCTGGATGCCGGGCAGCAACAAGCCCTTGTAGTAGTCGAGCAGGTTGGGAACCGGCACCGCCGGAACCAGCGATACCACCATCCCGGTGCCCATCAGGCGGTCGAAGGCATCGGCTTCCGCGCCGTTGCCGGTCAGACGGAACAGCCGGTAATTGAGCGGGACCCGTTCGCCGCGCGCCATGCGGAAGATGTCGGTGGTTTTCCAGAGGCGCGGTGCTTCCCGGTCGGGCCAGACCCCGAGCCCTCCCGAAGGCCCCCATTGCTGCAGGTGGGCGTTGAATTCGGTCTTCCCGTTGGCCAGGTATTCGTATTGCAGCAGGACGGCGCGCGGGAGTTTGCCGCCGGTGGCTTGTGCGAGCAGGGCGGCGGCGAAAGTTCGGGAAGCGGATTTCGCCGGATCGCTGAGCGGGTATTTCGCCGTCCGAACCAGGAAGGCAGCCCAGGGCGGCTGCGCATTGATGATCTCGATCAAAAAGCTGTTCATTGGCTGCGCCTGTAGTCGGGATGAAAATGCCCGGCCTCCATCATTTCATTGACCACCGGACGGAGAAGTTCGAGCAGCGGCTTTTTGGAGGCAAGATATAGCCCTTTGTCCGCCGGGCTCTCCCGCCAGAAGAGGTCGAACAGTTGGAACCACTTCTTTCGCTCGGCTTCGGGTTGGGTGAAGAAGTCGCTGGTTTCGAGCAGCGGCAGAATGAAAGAAATCCCTTCCCAGGAAGGTTCCTGCTCGAGCCCGGCGCCGAACAGGTTTTTACTTTCGGTCAGGAACTTCTCGCGCAGACCGCTGGTCACGTTGGTGATGTGGTTGAGCTTTGCGAAGTCGATCTGCGGAAACGTCAACTTCAGTTCGTCCATGTAAGGGATTTTGGGCGGGGCAGCCGCCGGGTCCGGCGGAAGATAGAACATCGACCCGCCGCCGTAGCCGAAGAATTCGCCGAGCAATTTAGCCAGGTCGCCTCGCAGCCAGAAACACGAATCGGGGAAAAACTCCTTCACGTCGTAAGGCGCGCCCTTTGAAATGTCTTCGAGCCGTTTTCGATCGGGCGCACCGGGCGGCACGGTGTTCGGACGGCGCGAGAGCCCGGCCCACGGCGCGGTTTCGATCACCAGGCGCCGGAACGTGCGCTCGAGTTCGATCACCGTCTTGAACTCGAGGAAGAACTCGCCGCGCACCGCAATTCCGGTCTGCGCCGCCTGGGTGAAACGCAGAATGAACTCGATGAGCCAGGCGCGGTGAGCCGAAGGCATCGGGAAAGCGGGCACGCCGATCCACAGCAGTTCGCAATCGGCGTAGGACTCGGCCTTGACGAACGGCCAGTATTCCTTGCTGGTGCTGGTTGCGGGCATTTTCGTTGCGTTCTCCTTAGGTCGGGGGGAATCCGCAGTCCACGTCGACTCCGGCATTGCAGGACGCCCGCGCCGACACCTGGGTCTTGGCTTCGGCGCTCGCGGCGGTTCCTTCGGCTTCAGCCAGTTTGAGCGCCAGCGTGAGCGGCTTCAGTTCGCCGTGGCAGATGTGCAATTCCGCGTGCCAGCCTTTGTACTCCACGTCGAACGCCGCTGCGATTGTCGCGCATATGCCCACCACCACGTTCAACTGAAAGATGCCCACGTAATTGATCTGCTCGCCCCAGACCATCTTGTTGTCGGTGGGGACGACGGCCATGAAATCATCGCCGCCCTCGCTGTGGTGGCTGGCGCTGTAGGTTTCCGATACGTTCTGAAAATAGAGCCGGTTGACGCCTTGATGCTGCTCCTCATACCAGCCGCCGTTGCAGATCAACGTGTAGAGCCCGGTAACCGTTTCGGTAAAGGTGCCGTTCACGGTCTCGTTAAAGTTCTGCAGCACCGTCCGGGTCTCGTTGCCGTTGATCTTGACCGTGACGTCGCCCACCACGTGCACATTCGCCGGTCCGCCCATGACGAACTCCTTGCGAATGCCGTGAACGACTTTCACATCGGTGCCCGTGGAATCGCCGCCTTCGGCTCCCGCCGGTTGGCGAATTCCGGTGTCGCTATTGATGGCGCCGTAATTGAGCAACCGCCCGGGCGGAAGCGAATTGTCCGTCCCCGGATCCTGGTTGGCGAGGACGGTAATGCCTACACTGTCGAATACACCCATGCCGATCCTCCTTATCCGTTCCCGACTTCCTGCGAAAAGTAGGCTGCCTGAATGTGGACGCGGCCGTTCGGGGCGGCCAGCAGTATATCGCCTGTCGAGTACAGGCTCAGCATCGTGCGCCCGGTTTCGGCCGCATTTTCGATCAACGTGACTCTGGCCGAGTTCGGCGTCGAAAGGACGATCGCCTCATGGCCCGGCTTGTCGACGATCTGAATGCGATTGCCGCTCTTGGTGACAATGCGCTTCACCCAGTTGGAGTCCATATCCACTTTGTCGGCGTAGAACTTCTGGCGCGGCGCCTGATCCACGCCGTTCCACACGCAGCCGAGCACCACCGGACGCTCCGGGTCGCCATCCTCAAACCCGACCACCACCTCGTCGCCCACCTCGGGCATAAACATGAACCCTCGCCCGCCGCCCGCGTGCGGCGTCATGCAACGTGCCCAGTGCCCGTCGCCGTCCTCCTGCCAGAAGTAGCGCACCTTGATGCGGCCCATCTTTTTCGGATCGTTGTGCTCCACCACGCGCGCCGGAACAAGGCCCGCGCTCTCGCGAACCCGCGGCGGGAGTTCGCTGCGGTACGATTTCCAGGGCGTGCATTCAAACTCGTTGCTGTAGCCGTTTGTCGACCAGACGTGGGTCACGGCGATCAGGCCGTACGTGCCTGCCGCGGCGATGGGACCGGTGATGTCCACCGTATCGCCGGGCTTGAGCCGCGGTTCCAGGCTGACGCCGAATGCCGAAACCGCCGCGCCCATGGAGCGCGCCGCTTCGTGCTTGAGCCGGTCCTCGAAGTCGCCGGTGCTCTTGGCCCGCGACCGCTGATCGACGTAGCCCGGCGGAATGCGCTCGTTTGACTGCTGCTTCACGGCGTCCACCAGTCCGTCGACGCCGCCGAAAAAATCGGGATCGTCGCTTACCGCCGTAAACGCGGCGCTCTTCATCTCGTGGTGATCGTAGTGATGGCCGTTGAAGGACGGTGAGGCGAGCCGCGCGCGCGTGCGGAACGATTGCAGCCCGAACTCGGTGCGCCACTCGAGTTCGCAGCCCGGCTGAAAATGATCCGAGATGAGGATGCCGTCGGCTGTCGGCCTGATCCAGGCGGCATGGTCATCGGCCATGCGCCTGAGAAAGTTGAAATCGCTCTCGCCATATTGCACGTAGTTGAGCGGTTTGCGGTCGGCGCAACTCAACTCCACCGCCAACCCGTCGTCGCCGCCGAGCGCCGACGCGATCGCGCTGAGCGGTTTGGCGAGAAAGTAACGGTTCTGGGGCGTCACCTCGAGCTTGTAGGATAGCGACACCGCATGAATGACCGCCGTGAAGGAGCCCGTGATTTCGTATTCCAGTTCGGTTTCGAGGATGAACCCTTCGAACACCGTGATCTCTTCGCCCGCGTGGTCCACGGTCGAAATCTTGAGGTCCTTGCCGATGATCTGGTCGATTTGAATCGGCTTGTCAGGAGTGCTGCGGATAACGACGCGGCAACTCGTATGCTCGTTCAATCGCTGGCTGACCGTGACTTCCGCCAGAAGCGGATCCGGGACGAACTCGTTATTGATGGAGATGTAGCTCGCTGGCATCGCCGACCCTCAGGCTGCAGACTAGCATAGTGTAACGTCTAAAGCGACCGTTACAGCGCCGTTTTCGAAATCGGGATGTTATGATAAAAGTAGTCTTCGACAGTGGGCGGCTAGCTCAGTTGGGAGAGCACCGCGTTCGCAACGCGGGGGTCGTGGGTTCGAATCCCATGCCGTCCACCAATCCTGTCCCTGCCGGGTCGCTTGACCCTGGCGCCCTCCGGCTTCTACAATTAAATCAGTAGCATCAGAAAAGGAGCCCACATGCTGAGAAATATCGGCCCTATGGAGCTTCTGCTCATCCTGCTCGTCGCCGTTCTGCTTTTTGGTGGTAAGAAGATTCCAGAGGTGGCAAAGGGTTTGGGCGAAGGCATCCGCAACTTCAAGACGTCGTTGAAGGGCGAGGAGAACGCTGACGAGAAGAAGCAGGCATAGGCTTCGAGCAGGCACTCGCAATTTGAGTGGCTGACATCTTCGGCTCTTCTGATCCGCTTTGAGCCCCGCTCTGGCATCCCGCCGGGCGGGGTTCTGCATTTCAGGACACAAAAAAACCCGCGACCGGGATCAGCGGCCGCGGGGTCAGTGGGTGATCGCCCGTGTTTCTTGTGGGCTGACCAGAAAACTACTTCTTTTTCGGAGGAACGATCGCGTCCTTCACCGCTTTGGCGATGCGGAACTTCACGACCTTCTTGGCCGGGATCTTGATCGCTTCGCCGGTGGCGGGATTCCGGCCGGTGCGAGCCTTGCGTTCCTGACGCACCAGGCGGCCGATTCCGGGGATGATAAACACGCCGTTTTTCTTGGTTTCTTTGACGGCCAGTTCGCCAAGCGACAGGATGAATTGCTTTGCGACTTTGTTGTTGACTCCGCAGGCGCCGGCGAGTTCCTTGATCACCTGGGTCTGCGTCATCTTTGTGGCAGCTGCCATGGGTCTGTTCTCCTTAAGATCCTCAAAATCTCGCATCTAACGCTTGTTCAGGCGCGCACGCCGCTTCAAACATTTCCATGCGGTTTTGTTTTACACTCCGCATCATAAGGGATTCAGCGCCTCATGTAAAGGGCAAAACGCCTGTTTTGGCCATTTTTTCGGGTTTTTTTGCATCGAAGTTCGTCTGAGCCCCTATTTTCAGGGGTTCGGGCGCTTGCCGGATCGCCGCACCCCCCAATTCAGGCGATTTGGGCCGCCGAAAACATCGTGTCTTCGCTAGCCGACGGCTTCATTTCAGCGCCTTCGAAGCCCAGCGCCCGGCGCAGTTCGGCGTCGATCCGATCCCGCAAAGCTGCGTTTTCCTTGAGCGCCAGCCGAGTGCTCTCCCTGCCCTGCCCTAGCCGCTCGCCCCGGTAGCTGTACCACGAACCGCTCTTTTCGATCACGTTACGGGCGGTACCGAGATCGAGCAGGTCGCCTTCGCGCGAGATGCCCTCTCCGTACAGGATGTCGACCTCGGCTTCGCGAAACGGCGCCGCCAGTTTGTTCTTGACCACCTTGATCCGGGTCCGGTTGCCGATCACCGAATCGCCATCCTTCAGAGCCGCGATGCGCCGTACCTCGACCCGCATCGAGGAGAAAAACTTCAGCGCCCGCCCGCCGGTGGTCGTCTCCGGACTGCCGAACATTACGCCGATCTTCTCGCGGATCTGGTTGATGAAAATCAGGCAGGTGTTGGTGCGCGATACCGCCGCGGTGAGTTTCCGTAGCGCCTGCGACATCAGGCGCGCGTGCAAGCCTACGTGGCTGTCGCCCATCTCGCCCTCGAGTTCGGCTTTGGGGACCAGCGCGGCAACCGAGTCGACCACCACGATATCCACCGCGCCGCTGCCGACCAGGGTGCTTGTGATCTCCATCGCCTGCTCGCCGTAGTCCGGCTGCGAGACCAGCAGATTGTCGATGTCCACGCCGAGCTTGCGGGCGTAGACGGGATCGAGCGCGTGTTCGGCGTCTATGAAAGCAGCCGTTCCTCCAGCCGCCTGCGCGCGCGCAACCACCTGCAACGCGATCGTCGTCTTCCCGGAAGACTCCGGCCCGAAAACCTCCACCACGCGGCCGCGTGGAAATCCGCCCACCCCGGTTGCCGCATCGAGCGAGATCGAACCGCTCGGGATTGTTTCCACCATCTGCGCGGCACGCGAACCCAATCGCTGCACCGCGCCCTTTCCGAACTGCTTGTCCATCTGCGCGATGGCCGCCGCGATGGCCCGTTTCCGGTCGTTATCCATGGATCAGAGCTCCACAGGATAGGTGGGAATCGGGCCGGAATCCTCTCAGGGAAAGTTTAGGATGCTTTCAGGTTGACCGGGTCCCAACTCACCGGGCGGCGCTCAAAGTAGCTCGTATTGGCCAGCACAGCCGGAGCCGCGGCACGCAAACCGAACAGCGGATCTTCCACCACCGGCTTGCGGCTGCGAACCGCTTCGGCGAATACGGCGTGGTGTGCGTATTGCGCGTCGCGCTCAGTGAGCGGGAAGCGCTCTTCAGTCGACGGCCGCAAGGAATCGGCCGTCGGCGGACGCAGTGGATACTTCTCGCGGTACGCGCCGATCCAGGCATCCTGCATGGCTTTCGAGAAACTGTCCACCATGATTCCGGGCTCGGCTTCCTTGGGCCGTTTTGAAAGCTGCAAGCCGTCGCTGCCGAAGGTGAGGATGCCGTCGCTGCCGACAAAGCGGAACGACGACGAGTTCTGCCCGGCGATGAAGTTGACGCGGAGGGCGACGTGATGAGCCGGATGCCGGTCGGTCTTCGGATAGTCGAACAACCCGAGCATCACGTCAGGCACGTCGCGCCCGTCCTTCCAATAATGGAGCCCGCCGGTGGCCCAGATGCGCTCGGGGCCGAAAGAATCCGTGACAAAGTGGATGCCGGTGAACAGGTGCACAAACAGGTCGCCCGGAATGCCCGTGCCGTAATCCTGATAGTTGCGCCAGCGGAACAGACGGACGGGATCGAACTCGCGCTTGGGAGCGCGGCCGAGAAAGCGGTCCCAATCGATGGTAGCGGGCGAGGCATCGGGGGGAATGGCGTATTGCCACGCGCCGAGCGACGAATTGCGATCGATGTAGGCCTCGACGACGTTGATCTCGCCGATGGCTCCCGAGCGCACCAGGTCGCGCGCCTTGAGGTACATCTTCGAGCTCACGCGCTGGCTGCCCACCTGAACGATGCGCCCGGTTCGCTTCCAGGTTTCAATCACCGGAATTCCGAACTCGACCTTCTGCACCATCGGCTTTTGCACGTAGACGTCCTTGCCCGCCTCCATCGCGTCAATGGCGATGCGGTCGTGCCAGTGGTCCGGAGTGGCGATGATCACCGCGTCGACATCCTTGCGCGCGAGCACCTCGCGGTAGTCGCGGGAACAGAACGCGTCCTTGCCGTGCAGTTCACGGAAGCGCGTCATGCGCCCGTCGTAAATGTCGGAAACGGCTACCATCCTGACGCCGGGCACGGTGGACGCTGTGGCGGCGTCGCCGTGGCCCATGATGCCGTAGCCGATTGAAGCCATCTGAATCCTGTCGTTGGCGGCCATGTAACAATGATGCCATGCGTTTTGGCGTACTCCTGCTACTCGCCTTGCCGCTCATCGCCTCGCCGCTCGAGGACCGCATCGCGGCTTTCAAGGGCCACGTCTATCTCTACGCGCGCAATCTCGACAGCGGCAAATCCATCGGTATCGACGCTGACGAGCGCGTGCGCACGGCAAGCACCATCAAACTGCCCATCCTGGTGGGGCTCCATGCCGCCGTCACCGCCGGGCGCGTGAAGATGACGGACCTGCTGACGCTCACCGGCGCTGACAAGGTGAGCGGCTCGGGCGTTCTCCACGAGTTTTCCGACGGCGTGCAACTGCCGGTGCGCGACGTGGCCAACCTGATGATCGTGGTGAGCGACAACACGGCCACCAACCTGATTCTCGACCGCATCACCGCCGACGCCGTCAACGTGGAGATGGACAAACTCGGCCTGCCGAACACGCGCTCCAATCGGAAGGTGCGCGGCGACGGCGCGCAACTCAAGCCGCCAAGCGGATGGAGCGAGGCGGGAAAGCGCGAGGAGAACGCGAAATTCGGCCTCGGCGTGAGCACGCCGCGGGAAATGGTCACCCTTCTCGCCCTGATCGAAAAGGGCGAAGTGATCAGCCCCCAGGCTTCGCGCGAGATCCTCGCCCTGCTCAAACGGCAGCAGGATCAGGATTGCATCCGCCGCCGCATGCAGAAATACGAGATCGCGAACAAAACCGGCGCGCTCGACGCGCTGCGCAGCGATGTGGGAATCGTCTATACACCCAAGGGCCGCATCGCCATCGCCATCACCTGCGACGGCATTCCGGAGGTCGACTACGGCCCGAACAACGCCGGCGCGCTTTTGATTGCCGACCTCGCGCCGATGCTGGTTGACCTGCTCGCCAATTAAAATAGAAGCGTGGCGTTCGTCAAGGCCGGTCCGCTCGCGATGTTGCCGGAAGGTTCGGTGGCTGAGGTCCGGGTGGAGGGCCGGACGGTGGCGCTGTGCAATTCCGGCGGGACCGTGTATGCCGTGGACGGAATCTGCCCGCACGCCGGCGGTCCGCTCGGACATGGAGCGCTGCACGGAACCTGGCTGGTCTGCCCCTTCCATGCCTGGGAGTTCGATTGCCGCACCGGCGAGAACGATTTCGACGCCTCGATTTCCGTGCCCACCTACGCGGTGAAACTGGAAGGCGGCGATATATACGTGGACGTAACTGCGCGTGCCGGAACTGCCTGAAGTCGAGACGGTCGTCCGAAGCGTCGCGCCCCACCTGGTTGGGCGGACCATCCTCGGCGCATCCTTCACTTCGCGATTCGTCACCCCCGGCGACCGCGACGCACTCGCCGCCCATCTCGCCGGCGCTGTCATTCACGGCGTCGAACGGCGCGGCAAATTCATCGTCATCGAACTCGATGGCGGCACCCTCGCCATCCACCTGGGCATGACCGGCAAACTCCTGGTGGACGGCACACGCGGCCCCCACGCGCACGGGATTTTCGAACTCGACCGCGGCACGCTGATCTACGACGACCCGCGGCAGTTCGGCCGCATCGAGTTCTCCGAGCACCTGCCCGAGCGGATCGCGCGCCTCGGTCCCGAGCCGCTTTCGATCGGAGTGGAGGATTTCGTGCGGGCTTTCCGGTCGCGGCGCTCACTCGCCAAGCCGCTGCTGCTCAACCAGCGGTTCCTGCGGGGACTCGGCAACATTTACGCCGACGAGGCCCTGTTTCAGGCGCGCATTCATCCGCGAGCGAACTCGTCGCGGGTAAGCCACGCACGCGCCGCCGCGTTGCATCAGGCCATTCGCGAGATTCTGACGCTCGCCATCGAACATCGCGGGTCGTCGATCTCCGACTATGTCGACGCCCAGGGCGAGCGCGGTGGTTTTCAGTTGTTGCACCGGGTTTACGGACGCGAAGGCGAGCCCTGCCCGAACTGCGGGCGGCCGATCCGGAAGATTCTGGTTGCGCAGCGGGGCACGCATTACTGTCCTGCGTGCCAGCGCGCCTGAGATCTATTCGCGGACACTCGCCGCGATGGCATCGGCCACCTGAATCGCCGGGCGCATCGCGTGAACGTCGTGCACGCGCACCATGTGCGCGCCATTGAGGATGCAGGCGGTGACAGCGGCAGCGGTGGCGAACTCCTTCGCTTCCGGGTCCGGGGCAGCCAGAAACTGCTTGCGCGAAGGACCGGCAAGAATGGGGCGCTCGAGCTTCGCGAGTTCGGCCAGGCGCGCGATCAACTCCGAGTTCTGCTCGCGCCGCTTGCCGAACCCGATGCCGGGATCGAGAACGATACGCTTGGGATCCACGCCGTTTTTGCGCGCGCGGCCGATGGCGGCATCGAGTTCGGCCACGACGGTAGCGGCGGCATCCTTGAGCGGCGAAAGCTTGGCCCACATGTCGGGCGTGCCGCGCATGTGGTTCAGAACAAGCCCTACATCTCCATTAGCCGCGGCGCGCGCCAGGTGAAGATCGAAGGTCAGCCCGCTTGGGTCGTTGATGATTTCCGCGCCGTATTCAATGGCTTTCGCCGCCACAGCGGCTTTGTAGGTGTCGACGGAAATGGGAACGCTGAGCTGATTGTGCAGGCGCTTCAAAACCGGGATCAGGCGGCGCAACTCTTCGGCTTCGGAAATTCGGGTTGAGCCGGGGCGTGTGGATTCGGCGCCGATGTCGATGATGTCGGCGCCCTGTTCCTCGAGTTCGACGGCACGGGCAAAGGCGCGGTCAGGGTCGGCGTAGCGGCCTCCGTCCGAAAAGGAATCGGGCGTCACGTTGAGCACGGCCATTATCAGCGTGCGCTCACCGAGGCGCAGGGATCGTGTGCGGAGCGGCCATTCAAAAGGTCTGCGAGTCATTCGTACCTGAGACACACGATGGGGTCGAGATTCGCAGCCCGGTTAGCAGGATAGTATCCAAAGAACAGGCCGACGCCGACCGACATCGCCACTCCCAGGGTAACCCAGAGCGGGGACAGTGTAGCGGGAATCGAGGGCAGCAGCGTCCGGACCGCGAGCGCCACAAGGCCGCCGAGCGCAATGCCGATGACGCCGCCTGTGCAGGTGAGCAGGCTGGCTTCGAGCAGGAACTGGATTCGGATGTCGCGCTTGCGCGCGCCCACGGCCTTGCGCACTCCGATTTCGCTGGTTCGTTCGGTGACCGAGATGAGCATGATGTTCATCACGCCGATGCCGCCCACCAGCAGTCCGATGGAACTGATGATCCCCGTGAGGATTACGAGCGCACCGGTGAGCTGGCTCCACAGGCTCGACAGAAAGTCGGACCCGGTGACCTCGAAATCGTTCTCGCCGCCGGGCGGGATGCGGCGGATGCGGCGGAACGCGTCGATCACGCGGTCGAGACCCGCCTGAGGGTTCACGTCCTTGCGCAGCATGAAGGCCATCATGAGTTCCTTCACCTCGGGGTAAAGCTTGCGGAAGGTGGCGAAGGGAATGATGGCGAACTGATCGACACCCGGCCCGCCGAACAGCCCGGGCTCGCGCGCGAACACGCCGATGACTTCGAAGTTGAGCCCATTGAGGCGGACCGTGCGGCCCAACGGATCAATGGAGGGAAACAACGAGTCCGCGATATCCGCGCCGAGCACCACGACGAAGCGGGCGTGATCTTCGTCGAAGCGCGCGATGTAGCGCCCGTGCTCGACGGCAAACAGCGGAATGGCTTTTTCGTACTCCGGTCCCGCGCCTCGCACGAAGATCTTGTCGACCAGATTGGCCTCGTAGCGGATCTGGTTGCTCTGGTTGGGATCGAAGAACGAGGCGCGCGTGCCCAGAATTGAAACCGTTTCGATCGCATCGGGCGCGGCGGCGCGCAGGCGGTCGGCGTAGTCGCTTTCAAAATAATGGCGGGCACGGACCTTCTCGGTCTGCCGTCCGAAGTTCTGGGGTCCGACGGGGATGCGGGTCAAAAAATACGTGTTCGGGCCGAAGGCGGCGACCTTGCCTTCGACGTAGCCGTTCAGTCCGGTGATAATGGCCGCCACTGAGATGACGCTGGTGACGCCGATCACGATGCCGAGCACGGTGAGCGCGCTGCGGCCCTTGTGCGAACGGAGCGTGTCAAGCGAGACGTTCAGGCTTTCCCGCAGATCGATCATTCAGTCAGCCCTCAACGCGGTGACGGGATCGAGTCTGGCGGCGCGCGTGGCCGGGTAGATGCCGAAGAACAGCCCGATACCCGAACTGAGCACGACGCCGAGCAAGGCTACCCAGCTTTGGACCGCGGCAGGAAAGGCAGTAAAAGTTCGCAGAAGCACGGCAAACAGAAAGCCGGCCAAAACGCCAACCACGCCGCCGACGATACATTGCAGCACGCTTTCGGCGAGAAACTGCCGAAGAATGTCCTTTTGCGTCGCGCCAACCGCGCGCCGGATTCCGATTTCCTTGGTGCGCTCAGTCACGCTGACGAGCATGACGTTCATGATCACGATTCCGCCCACCACGGCCGAAATCGAACTGACCATGATAAATACGCCGAAGAAAGCGCCGCTGATGCTCTGCCAGAGCGCGATGTAACTATCCTTGGTTCCAATAAAGAAGTTGTCGGCCGCAGTCCCCGTCACATGACGGCGCGCGCGCAACAGAAGGCGAACCTGATCCTGCGCGTCCTGAAAACGGCGCTCTCCAACAGCGCGGATGTTGAGCGTGAGGCTCGAACGGTTGCCGCGCAGTTTCAAAAAGCCGTTCATCGGGATGACGACGAATCCGTCCTGATCCTGCCCGAGCACGCTGCCGATTTTCTCGAAGGTACCGATGACACGATATTCCCCGCCGGCGATCCGGACATTCTTGCCGACCGGGTCAAGCCCGGGAAACAGCTTTTCGACGATGGCGGCGCCGGCGAGACAAACTGCCGCACCGTGCTCGTCCTCGACCGAGGTGAAATAACGGCCCTGTTCAACGGTCCTCGTATCGATGTCGGCCATGTTGGGGGTGTGGCCGATGATGTTGACGTCCTGCAGTTCATTGTTCTCGTACTTCACGTGTCCGGTGAAGCTGGCCGACGCGCCCACCTCGCCGCAGCGGGAACACTGTTCGGCGATGGCTTTGTAGTCTTCGTACTCGATGTGCTTGTACTTGAGCGCTTTGATGACGAGATCGAAGTCGGTGGCGGCGAACGGCGTGCGCGCCACCTGAAAGACGTCGGTGCCGAGATTGGCGATCTTCTTCTCGACATAAACGTTTGCGCCTTGAACCAGGGTCATCACGGTGATGAGCGTGGCCACTCCCATGGTGAGACCAAGCACGGTGAGCGCGGCGCGTAGCTTATGTGCGCGCAGCGCGTCCACGCTCTGTGTCAGGTTGTCGCCGACGTTTAGCATATGCGGACGGACGGTGCGAATGGTGCAGAAAAAGGAAAACGCCCGGAAGCCCTCGTCAGGCTCCCGGGCGTCATATCTCGATACGATCGATTCGTCAGGAACGCTTGCGGCGCGCCGCGAGAGCAAGTAAAGCCCCGCAACCCGCGAGCATCAAGCCGACCGAGCCCGGTTCAGGGACTGCAACCTGGAGTTTCAGCGCGAAGTCCTGGAAATCACCCTGCCCTTCGATCGGGTTCAGGCCGTTCCAGAACAAACTGTCCTCGGCACCGATGATATACCCGGTGGAAGTGGGCGTGGTTGTCTGGAAAATCGCAAAGTGCTGGGCCTGCTGCTGGGCAAACACTACATACTTGGGTCCGCCGTTCACGGTGTTGCTGCTGGTGTTGGTCGAATTCTGCGAGTTGTAAGTGTAAACCGATGCCGTCAGGTCGGTTGGGCAACCTGTGGGACAGGTGTACTTTACATCAATATAGAACCCGTAAGGACCTACGTGAGAAAATGTTGAGCCGACCAGCGCCTGGACTGAATTCACGTTGCTTGTGCCGTCCGCCTGGTACAGCGCTGTCCTGATATGCGTAAACGGATCGTAAATCCCAAATGCGATTACGTTGGCGGTTGCATCCAGCAGGACCGTAGCCTGATACTGAACGCCCGTACCCATCATGTAGAAATCACCCTGCCCGCCGGGACTTGAGGTTGCCCAGGACAAGCCCGACAGATTCAGGCTTTGAGTGGTTCCGTACTGCCCTGACACCAGGCAGCCGATATTGAAGCAACCGGTGCCATCCACCGATGCGTTATTCCAGTAGGCAGGACCGGTATTACCGAATGAGCCGTTCACGATGTAATCACCGAAAGCTGAGCCTGCGGTTACTACAAAGAACAGCGCGAGTCCTCCGACACGTCTGTACATTAGTACCTCCAAAATCCCGGTTGCTAAGGATCTTACCATAGTCCTAGAAGGCCAGAAAAGCTTAAAAGTTCTAGAGCCTAGAAAATAGTACCTTTAGTACTAGTAGGCCATCTTCTTTAAGCGGACGCTCAAACTCTCAAGCGTCTGTACCTAATCTATCGACCTAACCCAGATTAGCCTTTAGCCCTGTAACTGACGCCCTATAACGATGTGGCGTACAAGATCACGGTTTCAATTCCCGAGAACAGATTCGGCAGGTGGAACTTCTCATTGGGCGCGTGAAGATTGTCGTCGGGAAGTCCGAAACCCATCAAAACACTTGGGATCCCAAGATATGTGTCGAAAACGCCAACAATTGGAATCGAACCGCCCGAACGAATATAGACGGTCGGCTTGCCGAATGCCGCCTCCAATGCCTGAGCCGCCTTCGCAATCATCGGATGATCCGGATCCACCAGCGACGGCGCTGCGGCGTGAATGACCCGGAACTCGGCGCTGATTCCTTTCGGACAGACCGCCTTCACTGCGTCCTGAATCTGGCGTACTGCTTCGGTTGGATCCTGGTCGGCCACCAGGCGAGTGCTGATTTTTGCCACAGCACGGGCTGGAATGACGGTCTTGGCACCCTCGCCGGTGAAGCCGCCCCGAATGCCGTGGACTTCGAGTGTCGGCCGGGCCCATAGCCGCTCGAACAGCGGAACCTCCGGTTCCCCGACCAGAGCCGTGGCGCCCATTTCGTGCTCGCGATACTGATCCACGTCGAAGGGTAGCCGCCCCCAGGCTTCGCGCTCCTTGGCAGTAGGGGGGCGAACGCGGTCGTAGAAGCCGGAAATCAGGATGTGGCCGTCCCGGTCCTTGAGCGCGCACAGAATCTCGGCGATGGCCTGGAGCGGATTCGGCGCCGCGCCGCCATAGACACCGGAGTGAAGGTCGGCACGGGCGCCTTGTACGATCAACTCGCCGTAGACGATGCCGCGAAGTCCCACACAGAGGGTGGGCAGTCCGGGCGCGAACAGCTCGGTGTCGCAGATGACCGCGGCATCTGCTTTCAGTTCAGACGGGTGATGCTTGACGTACTCTTCGATGTGCTCCCCGCCCACCTCCTCTTCGCCCTCGATGAGGAACTTCACGTTCACGGGCAGGCGTCCATCGCGCTTCATCATGGCTTCGACGGCTTTGATCAGGATCATCACCTGACCCTTGTCGTCGGCTGCTCCGCGGGCGAAGATGTCCTCGCCGCGGATTTCGGGTTCGAAGGGCTTCGATTTCCACTCGTCGAGCGGGTCCGGCGGCTGCACGTCGTAGTGGCCGTAAAGCAGAAGGGTCGGCTTACCCGGTGCGCCCATCCACTCGGCATAGACCAGCGGATTGCCTCGCCCCTCGACCAGCCGCGCGCTCGCGACTCCGGCGCGCACGATGGCGTCGCGCACCCACTCGGCGGCGCGGCGCACATCGCCGGCGTGCTCGGGCGCCGTGCTGATGCTCGGGATGCGCAGAAAATCCTTCAGCTCGTCAATAATGTGCTGCCGTTTGGCGTCGTTCATAGAAGAACCACTATACTCCCGCCGCGCTCGTGATATCGCTACAATTGAGTTTCGATTGCCATGAATTCGGTGTGGATGCGGCTGGTGCTCACGTTGGAGGTTCTGCTTGCTGTGCCGGCCGTATTTACTGCCTGGAGCCAGGTTGGAGGGCAGGGCCATCTCGACCTGATGCCCTGGTCTCTGAAGCTGGTCCTCGGCGCGGCGGCGTGTTTTTCGATCGCCGGATTCACGGCCGCGACCCTTCGGCGGGAGCGGTTCTGGACGTTTCGCTCGGCGGCCTGGGCGCTGCTCATCCTGCTCGCGTTCGCAGGCATGGGCCTGGCGACTTACTACTACCATCTGCAAGAGGGCGCCGATGATGGACCCGACGGAGAGAGCACGACCGCGGCGCTGCTCCTAAAACGCCAGCCGGTATTCGTTGCTCTTTACGCCGCCCGCCGTCACCACCACGGACTGTGACCCGGAAGGCACGCCCGCCGGCACTGCGACGTTAATCTGATCGAGGCCCGGAAACTGCGGTTGGCCGCTATACAGCACGCGCGCCGGAATTCCGGCTACCGTAACCTCCGGCGTGGCGCCGTTTAAACCCGTGGCGTAGATTTCGAGCGCGGTTCCGCGGCTCACTACCGCAAAAATGCCCGGCGAAACCTGCTTGAGCAGCACCCGGTACTCGATGGAGGATGTGGCGGGAGTGACCATGGTCACCCGCGCGACGGAACCGGCGATGCCCTCGGGAACCCGGAAATTCAGCTGTCCCGCGGATACATAACTCAGAGCGGCAATCTCGTCGTTGACGAGCACTTGAACCGTATCGTCGAGCGCCGCGCCGAAGATGGTGCCGAACGCGCCGGGCGTGATGCCGTCGGCATAGGACGCGGCGTTCACGGCGGCGTAGAGAACGGGGCGGTTGAGAACGGTTTGTGCTCCCTCGATCGTCACCTGCGTGGTGACCGGAAGAGCCGGGCTGAAGGTGGCCGAGCCGTCCGGACCCGTTGTCGCCGCCCGGTCGCCCGCGCGCAGACGAATGCCGGAGTAGGGCAGGCCGTTCACGTCTGAAACCCGGTAGGTCGCGCCGGGGACGATGGAAGCCAGGCGCAACGAATCGGGCGAATTTCTCACTTGGATGCGAGCAAGAACTGTCTCGAAACCCGGGTCAGCCGGGCGAACGGTGAACTCCTCAACACCTTCCCGGGATCCATTGAACGCGAACGAAACGCTCGTCGAACCGGCTGGAACCGTCACCGATGCGGATTGCGGATTCGCGATTCCGGCGGGCGCGTCAAGGAAGAACGTCACGGGTGTCTTCGCCGGAGCATCGAGCGTCAGGGTGGCGGCGCCGGGGTAGTTGCGCAAAATGCCGGCAGCAGGCCAGGCGCTCAGATGAACCGCTCGTTTGAGCGTCGCATCAGCGGTGGCGTGTCCCCCGGACGCCTTGGCGTAGAAGCCCTCGAAAGCGGCGCGGTACGCTTCGACTTGCGCCAGTTGATTGGCGGCGGGTGTCGCACCCGGCGGCACAATCAGCACGAAACCGAAGCGGAAGCGGCGTTGCGCAACCGTCGAATCCGGCGTGCGGCGTCCCGCAACGGCGATAACGTCTTCTATTTTCACGTCGTGGCGCGCGCCGTCGAAGCTGACGCCGGTCTGCGGAATCCGCGCCAGCGGATAGCGGGAACCCGAGACATAAAACGTCGGCGGCACCTGCTCGGGCGGAATGAAGCCCATCAGGTACTGATCGAGCGGGGCGTAGCCTTCAACGGTCTTGGTGGTGGTGAAGCGCGGCGACGCCGTCGCGCCGTTGTCGACAATGCGGTTGCCTTCAAGCAGCGAGGCCTCGGAGTTGAAGGTGAAAGCCCAGTGGACGTTCGCCGTGCCGAGCATCGGTTCGAGTTGAGGATTGGCGGGGTCGGCGACGCTGACAAAAGCGAGAAACAGGTGGCCGGCTTCATGCCCCAGGATGGAAAGCGGCGTGTCGCCCGCGGGGCGGCGAAGGTCGACGGTGCCGGTTGGATTTACCGGGTACTGCTCGAGCGGACCCATGTTGAGCACCGCCTGAAGCCGCTGGGCCGAGCCGTATTCC
>BFBZ01000011.1_pt55 | contig 97553 bp, 80 predicted proteins | sample 1888401 | NCBI WGS metagenome assembly BFBZ01 (sample SAMD00112614, study PRJDB3348) | symbiont metagenome | host: Chara braunii
CCTCCACGTCCTCGCCCTCCGGCCACAGCTCGAACGCCTGGCGCCACGCGCGGGCGGCGTCGCGGTGGGCGTGCACGGCGACGAGCTCGTCCGCCGCCCGCAGCAGCGCGGGGCGCGCCCGGGCCGGCTCGCGGGCGCCGGTCCAGTGCGCGGCGATCTCCATCGAGGGGGCGCCGGCGGCCTCCAGCGCCGTCGCGAACTCGCGGTGCAGGGCGCGGCGGCGCAGCCACGGCACGTCGGCGTAGAGCGCCTCGCGGGTCAGGGCGTGACGGAACGCGCCGCGGCCGTCGCCGTCCTCGCGGGCCCAGCCGCGCTCGACCAGCTCGGCCACGCCGTCGGCGCAGGCCACGTCGGCCACGAGCACCAGGTCGAACGTGGTGCCGGCGACGGCGGCCGCGTCGGCCGCGGCGCGCCCCTCGTCGGACAGCTCCACCGCCGCGAGCAGCACGGCGTCGCGGACGGTCTCGGGGACGGGGACCTCGCCCTCCCCGCCGATCTCCAGGCCCTGGGGGCCGGGGACGAGCGCCCCGGAGGCGCTGAGCGCCCGGGCCAGCTCCTCGGTGAAGAACGGGACGCCCTGGGCGCGGTCGTGGAGCGTCCGCGCGAGCGACGGGGACGGCGCGTCGCCCAGGACCGTCGCCGCGAGGTCGGCGGTCTCGTCGGGGCCGAGGGGGCCCACGGCCAGCTCCGCCAGGCGCCCCCGGCGGCGCAGCTCGTGCCGCAGCCGGCGCATCGCGTGGTCGCGCGGCAGCCCGTCGGAGCGGTACGCCCCCAGCACGAGGGCCGGCACGTCGGCGAGCGGCTCCGCGATGCCCGCCACCAGTTCCAGGGTGGCGTCGTCGCACCAGTGCAGGTCGTCGAGCACCAGCAGCAGGGGGCCGTCGGCCGCGGCGGCGGCCAGGACTCCGCGGACCGCCTCCGCCAGCGCGGGCGGGTGGGGCTCGGCCGGCGGCGCGCCGAGCTCGGGGAGCACCATCGCCAGGTGGTCCCGGAGGCCGCCGGCGCCGTCGACCACGTCGGGATCGGTGCGCAGGTGGGCCCGGAGGGCCTGGGCGAGCGGCGCGTACGGCGAGCCGCCGGCGGCGTCCGCCCGGCCCCGCAGCACGGTCAGGCCCGGCCGCGTCGCAAGGTCGTCGGCGAGGCGGGTCTTGCCGACCCCGGCCTCGCCGGCCAGGAGCACCACGCGCCCGGCGCCGGCCCGCGCGCCCTCCAGGGCCTCCTCGAGCCACCGCTGCTCGGCGTCGCGGCCGACCAGGGCGGGACGGGTGCGCATGACGGCGAGACTAATGCACTCGGCCCGCCGACGGCCGCGGGCGCGACCGTCGGCGGACGGGGTCGTCAGGCCGTCGCCGCAACGGGGTCCGGCCGGAGGATGACGGTCTCGAGGACGGGGATGATCTCGTCGCACGGCAGGCCGGAGGCCTCGGCGTGACGACGGACGGCCTCGGGGCTCTCACCCTGGTAGATGCAGACGGTGCCGACGTCGCCGGCCTCCTCGTCCAGGGCGTAGCTGCGGATCCAGCGGACCCCGGAGCCCGGCCGGTCGCCGACCTCGGCGGAGCGGGCGCCCGCGATCTGCAGGTCCTCGACGGTGGCCCAGCCGTTGCGCCGCATGATCACGTACAGGTTCATGACGTCCTCCAATCGGTGCGTTCGGTGTGCAGAGGACGCTACGAGCGGCACCGGGGGCCGGGCATCCGCGGTACTGCCGTATGGCGCGGTGCCGTATGCCGTACTTCGCGCCTGCCGCCAGGCCCGCGAATCGCCCGGGTGATCGGGTTCCGTCCGCCCGGTGGGCAGGTGAGGCCGACGTAGCGTCGCCTCCATGGATCCGGCGGAGGAGGCGACCGTGGGGAGCGACCAGGTGACGGCCACCATGCCGGCCGGCGGGGACGCGGCCCCGCCGCACGCCATGGACGGCGCCGAGGTCGTGGCCGGGCTGAGGACCGACGCCGCCGCCGGCCTCGGCAGCGCCGAGGTGGCCACGCGGCTCGGGCAGTACGGCCCGAACGCGATCGCCGCCGAGAAGCCCCCCTCCATCTGGGAGATCGCGCTCGTCCAGCTCCGCGAGCCGATGAACATCATGCTCATCGCGGTCGTCGTGGTGAGCCTCATCATCGGCGAGGTCTCGACCGGCGTCGTGGTGGGCCTGCTGATCCTGCTGAACCTGGTGCTCGGGACGCGGCAGGAGCTGCAGGCGCGGGCGAGCATCGACGCCCTCTCGAACCTCCAGGTGCCCCAGGCGCGGGTGGTCAGAGGCGGCCACATCCTGCTCATCCCGTCCACCGACGTGGTGCCCGGCGACATCGTCCAGCTGGAGGCGGGCGACATCGTCCCCGCCGACGGGCGCATCCTGCGCTCCGCGACCCTCGAGACCCAGGAGGCGGCCATCACCGGCGAGAGCGCGCCCGTCGCGAAGGAGGCGGGGCCGGTCCTCGACCCGGACACGCCCGTCGGCGACCGCGCCAACATGCTGTTCCAGAACACCGCCGTGACCCGCGGGACCGCGACGATGGTCGTCACCGCGACGGGCATGGACACCCAGATGGGCCAGATCGCGACGATGCTGACCTCGGTCACCCGGACGCGGTCGCCGCTCCAGCGGGAGCTGGACGGCCTGACGAAGGTGCTCGGGATCGTCGCGTGGGCGGCGGTGCTGATCATCGTGATCGTCGGCGTCGCCCGCGGCGAGTCGTTCACCGACGTCGTGCTGCTCGGCACCGCGATGGCCATCTCCGCCATCCCCACCGGCATGCCGGCGTTCGTGTCCGGCCTGCTGTCGCTCGGCGCGAAGGAGCTGGCCGAGGCCAAGGCGGTGGTCAAGAACCTGACCGACGTCGAGACGCTCGGCGCCACCAGCGTCATCAACACCGACAAGACCGGGACGCTGACGCTCAACGAGATGATGGTCTCGCTGATCTACGCGAACGGGTCGTACTTCCCGGTGGAGGGCGAGGGCTACCGCAAGACCGGCGAGGTCACCTCGGTCGCCGGGGTCCCCGTCCCCGACTTCACCCGCCTCGCGCTGGGCATGGTGCTCGACAGCGACGCGACCGTCGCCGACGACGGCACCGTGGTGGGCGACCCCACCGAGGCCGCCCTGGTGGTGCTGGCCGCGAAGCTCGGCGTCGACGCCGGCGAGACGCGCCGCGCCTACCCGCGCCTGGCCGAGGTGCCGTTCGACTCGGACTACAAGTTCATGGCGACGTTCCACCGCATCGAGCTCGACGGCGTCGAGCATCTGGTGCAGCTCGTGAAGGGCGGGCCGGACGTCGTGTTGGCCCGGTGCAGCCACGCCGGCGGTGCCCTGAACCCCGACCAGGTGCCGATCGACGACGCGCGCGCGGGCATCGACGCCGCCAACGCCCGGATGGGCGGCGACGGCCTGCGCGTGCTGGCGTTCGCGGCCCGGCTGGTGACCCAGGACGAGCTCGACGCCGCGGCCGGGGACCCGATGAGCATGGTCCACGACCTCTCGTTCGTGGCCCTGACCGGGATCATCGACCCGCTCCGGTCCGAGGCGAAGAGCGCCGTCGCGACCGCCCTGGGCGCCGGCATCGACGTCCGCATGATCACCGGCGACCACGCCGTCACCGCCCGCGCGATCGGCGAGGAGCTGGGGCTCGGCCCCGGGGCGATCAGCGGGGCGGAGCTCCAGGCGCTCGACGACGCCGAGGTCACGCGCCGCCTGCCCGGCCTCCACGTGTTCGGGCGGGTCACGCCGCAGGACAAGCTGCGGCTCGCGCGCCTCATGCAGGAGCAGGGCCAGATCGTGGCGATGACCGGCGACGCGGTGAACGACGCCGCGGCGCTGAAGCAGGCCGACATCGGCGTGGCGATGGGCAGCGGCAGCGAGGTGAGCAAGCAGGCCGCGCGGATGATCCTGACCGACGACAACTTCGGGACGCTGGTGCACGCCGTCGAGATCGGGCGGCGCGTCTACGACAAGGTCGTCTCGTACGTCCGCTACCAGATGACCCAGCTGCTGGCGCTGGTGCTCCTGTTCCTGGCGGCGACCGCGTTCGACATCAACGACGGCGTCGCGATGACGCCGCTGATGGTGCTGTACCTGCTGTTCTTCGCCACCGCCGGCGGCGTGGTGGTGATCGCCCTCGACCCGGGCGACCCGGACGTGATGCACCGGCCCCCGCGCGACCCGTCGCTGCCGATCACCAACAAGATGGCCGTCGCGATGTGGCTGCTGTACGCGGCGGTCCTGTTCGTGGCGGCGCTGATCCCGCTGATCGCGGGACCCGACGACCTGAGCACGGACGCCGCGTCGGCCTCCATGACGATGACGTTCGTGGTCATGGGCCTCGGTACCATCTTCAACGCGGTCACCAACCGCCGCGATCCGGCGCCCGGCCTGACGCCGCCGATCCTGAAGGCCGCGGCCGTCTCGGTGGTGATCCTGGTGATGATCGTCCTGGCCACCGAGCTCCCGGGCCTCCAGCACGGCCTGCTCACCACGTCGCTGACCGGCCGCGAGTGGATGGCGTGCCTCGGGCTCGCCGCGCTGCTCCCGGTCACGATCGAGGTCGCCAAGTGGGTGCGACGCCGCGACGCCGCCACCCCGCCGCCCCCGATCGACGCCCGCGAGGCCGTCAGCCCGGGCCGGGCGCGGACGTGACGTGACCGCCGCGGCGACGGCGGCGCCCGGCAGGGCGGCCCGCCTCCTCCCGATCATCGCCTGGCTGCCGCGGTACGAGCGGCGCTGGCTGCGGGGGGACGTCGCCGCGGGCATCGCCGTGACGGCGCTCGTGGTGCCCAAGAACCTGGGCTACGCGGGGATCGCCGGCATCCCCCTGCAGAACGGCCTGTACGCCGCCGCGGCGGGCGCCCTGATCTACGCGGTGTTCTGCACGTCGCGGCAGATCTCCACCGGGCCCAGCTCGTCGCTGGCGGCCGTCGCCGGCGGCGCCGTGATCGTGACGGGCGTCGGCGGCGAGGACGCCGCGCAGCTGGTCGCGGCGATCGCGCTGCTCACCGGTGTGCTGTTCCTCGTCATGGCCGTGCTGCGGATGGGGTGGGTCGCCCAGTTCCTGTCGAAGGCGGTCGTGACCGGCTTCCTGGCGGGCGCGGCGATCGACGTGGTCGTCGGCGAGCTGCCGAAGCTGACCGGCACCTCGGCCGACGAGACGGCCGCGTGGTCGGAGATCGGGGCGTGGGCCCGGACGCTCGGGGACATCGACTGGGCCACGGTCCTAGTGGGCGCGGTCGCGCTGGGCGCCATCCTGGCCCTGCGGTTCACGGTCCCCGCCGTCCCGGGCGCGCTGGTGCTGCTGGTGGGCGGGCTGCTGGCCTCGGCCGCCCTCGACCTGGGGGCGCACGGCGTCGCGCTGGTGGGGGACGTCCCGCGGGGCCTCCCCTCGCCGGAGGTCCCGGACCTCGGCCTGGTGGGCGACCACGCCGGCGTCGTCGCGGCGGCGTCCGTGGCGCTGCTGCTGATCGGCTTCTCGCAGACCGCCGGCGACGCGCGGACGTTCGCGGCCCGGCACCGGTACCGGGTCGACCTGAACCAGGAGTCGGTGGCCCAGGGGATGGCCAACGCCGGCGCCGGCCTCTTCCAGGGGATGCCGGTGTCCACCAGCCTGTCGGCCAGCTCGCTGAACGAGTCGTCGGGCGCGCGGACGCCCGCCGCCTCCCTGGTCACCGGCGGGTTGGTGCTGGCGACGCTCGTGGTCCTGGCGCCGCTCTTCTCCGACCTCCCGAAGGCGGTGCTGGCGGCGATCATCATCGACGCGGTCGTCTTCGGGATGATCGACGTCGCCGAGTTCCGCCGTCTCCACCGGGTGTCGCGGTTCGACTTCTGGATCGCGGCCGCGGCGTTCGTCGCCGTCCTGGTGGCGGGCGTGCTGGCGGGCGTCGTGGTGGGCGTGGTGCTGTCGCTCGGCTGGCTGGTGTACGTCGCGACCCGCCCGCCGATGCCGCTCCTGGGCCGGGCGGGCGACACCCACGTCTTCCGTGNCCGTGACCTGGACGAGCACCCCGACGGGGCGACGCTGCCGGGGGTCGCGGTGCTGCGCTTCGACGGGGGGCTGTTCTTCGCCACCTCGGAGGCGCTGGAGAACAGGGTCCGGCGGATCGTGGACGCCGAGGCGGCGCTCACGACGCTCGTGCTCGACTTCGAGGGCGTCAACTTCGTCGACGCCCAGGGCGCCGCCGCGGTCCGGGAGGTCCACGACCTCCTCGCGGACGAGGGGGTCGCCCTCCACATCGCGCGGGGCAAGCCCCAGGTGCTGCGGGTGCTGGACGCGGACGGTGCGCTGGACCACATCGGCGCCGACCGCGTCCACCCGAGCCTGCACCTGGCGGTGGACGCACAGCGCCGGGACGCGCCGACGGCGGGGGTGACGTGATGGGAACCGATGGGATCGTCCCGCGCTGGGAGTGGCGCACCTTCGACGAGGTGGAGGCGGCAGCGGCCCGCCTCGCGTCGGAGACGCCGACGGAGGTCCTCGACACCGACGAGCTGTACGTGGTGTCGGCGCTCGGCGAGGACACCGTGAAGGTGCGCAACGGCCTCGTGGACGTGAAGCGGCTGGAGGAGATCGACGACCACGGGCTGGAGCGCTGGCGGCCCGTCCTGAAGCGCCCGACGACGTTCACCGCCGAGGACGTGGTCACACTGATGCAGGCGTTCCACGCCAACCTCGGCATCGTCGTCGTCCACAAGCACCGCGCGCGCTACACGGTCGACGGCTGCGCCACCGAGCTGGTGGACCTGGTCGTCAACGGCGCGCCCATGCGGACCTTCGCGATCGAGTCGGAGGACCGGACGGCGATCATGCGGGTGCTGCGCGAGATGGGCCTGGCGGGGCACCCGAACGTGAGCTACCCGCGCCGGCTCAGGGGCCTGACCGGGCTGCTGCCGCCGCGCGCCGCGGCGATCGACATCGGCACCAACTCGGTGAAGCTGCACGTCGCCGAGCGGGACGGCGCGGGGTGGCGCCCACTGGCCGACGTCGCGGCGGTGACCCGGCTCGGCGAGGGGCTCCAGCCGGGCGGCGACCTGGCGGCGGCGCCGATGGCCCGGACGGCCGAGGCGGTGTGCGCCATGGTCCTCGAGGCCCGGCGGGCGGGGGCGCCGGTCGTGGCGGTCGGCACGGCGGGCCTGCGGATCGCCGGCAACACCGAGGCGTTCGCGGCGGCGGTGCGCGAGCTGTGCAGCGTCGAGGTGGAGGTGATCCCCGGCGAGGAGGAGGCGCGGCTGGGGTTCGTGGCGGCGACCGGCGTCACGGAGCGCGACGGCTCCATCGTCGTGTTCGAGACCGGCGGCGGCAGCACGCAGTTCACGTTCGGCGCCGGCGGGCGCATCCTCGACCGCTTCAGCATCGACCTCGGCGCGGTGGCGATCACGGAGCGGTTCGGCCTGGACGGGGCGTGCTCCCCCGCCACGCTCGGGCTCGCCGGAGCGGCGGTGAGCTCCCACCTCGGCGACCTCGACGGACGCCCCCGGCCGGACGCGGTCATCGGCATCGGGGGCGTGTTCACCAACCTGGCCGCCGTCATGCACGGCCTCACCGCCTACGACCCCGCCGTGGTCGAGGGGACCGTGCTGGACCGGACCGAGATCGACCGCCAGATCGGCCGCTACCGCACGATGGACGCCGACGCCCGGCGCGGAATCGTGGGCCTCCAGCCCGCCCGCGCGGAGGTGATCCTGGGCGGCGCCGTCATCGTCCGCGCCGTGCTCGACGCGCTCGACCACGACGCGGTGACGGTCAGCGACCGCGGCCTGCGACACGCGCTCGTCCTGGAGCGCTTCTGAGGAGGGGCGATGTCCCTGAAGACCGTCGTATCCGGGCTCCCCGCCCGCCTGCGCGAGCACAACACCACGCTGGTCGCCGCCGGGGTCGCGTTCTACGCGTTCCTGGCCCTCATCCCGGCGCTGGTGGCGCTCATCTCGGTGTACGGGCTGGTGGCCGACCCCGCTGATGTGCGGCAGCAGGTCCAGGACCTCAGCTCCTCCCTCCCCGCGGAGGTCGAGGACTTCCTCGTCTACCAGCTCACCCAGATCATCAACGCCAACCGCGGCGGCCTGTCGGCGACCCTGGTGGTCGCGGTGCTGCTGGCGCTGTGGAGCGCGTCGGGCGGCACCGCGGCGATGATCACCGGCATCCACGTGGCCCGCGACCGCGAGGAGCCGAAGGGCTTCGTGGCCAAGAAGGGCAAGGCGCTGCTGCTGACGCTCGCGGCGATCGTGTTCCTGGTGGTCGTGATCTTCCTGGTGGCGGCCGTCCCGCCGCTGCTGGACAAGGCCGGCACGGGCGACGCCGGGCGGGTCGCCTTCGGCATCCTGCGATGGCCGGTACTCGCGATCGTGATGCTGCTCGGCATCGGCCTGCTGTACCGGTTCTCGGTGGGGCCGCACGCCAAGGCCCGGATGGGCGTCATCACCCTCGGGGCGGTGCTGGCGATGGTCGTCTGGCTCGTCGTCTCCGGCCTCTTCGCCGCGTACACGGCCGGCTTCGCCAGCTACGGCAAGACCTACGGCGCGCTCGCGTCGATCATCGTGGTGCTGCTGTGGCTGTGGCTCACGTCCCTCGCGCTGCTCATCGGGGCGGAGGCGGACGGCGAGGACGAGGGCTGACGGTAGAGGCCTGACGGGCGGGGCGGGGGCGTCAGTCCCCGCCCTTCGGCCCCTTCTCGTGCCCCTTGCCCTTGGCCTTGCCCTTCGCCTTCCCCTGCCCCGGGCCGGCGACGGGGGCGGGCGCCGTCGCCGTCGCGGACGCGGTGACGGTCCGGACGACGGTCTGGACCGGCGGTTCGGCGTCCGGCGGGGGCGCCGCCGCGTCGCCGTCCCCGCCCATCGTCGTCGCGGCGATCGCCGCGCCGGCCGCGACGGCGGTGATCGCGACGGCCGCCACCGCAACGCGGCCGCGGCGGCGGTGGGGCGAAGGCGCGGCCGCCGGCATGACGGCGGTCGTCCGGCCGGGGGCGCCGAGCGCGGCTGCCAGGGCGGCGGCGAACCCGCTCGCGTCCGGGAACCGCGCGGCGGGGTCCTTCGCCAGGGCCCGCGCCAGGACGCCGTCGGCCGCGGGCGGCATCGCGGGATCGCGGTCGCGCGCCCGGGGCACCGGGGCCCCCGCGTGGGCGGCCAGCTCCGCGAGGCCGGTCCGGGGCGCATAGGGGCGCGCCCCGGTCAGCAGCTCGAACGCGACGGCGGCGAGTGAGTACTGGTCGCTCGCCGGCGTCACGGGCAGCCCCTGCGCCTGCTCCGGCGAGGCGTACCCGGACGTGCCGACCACGGTACCCGCGGCGGTCAGCGTGGCGCCGTGGTCGCCGAGGACCCGGGCGATGCCGAAGTCGGCGACCTTCACGCGCCCCGCGGCGTCGAGCAGCAGGTTCGCCGGCTTCACGTCGCGGTGGACGACCCCGGCCGCATGGGCGGCGTCGAGGCCGGCGGCCGCCTGGGCGATCCAGTCGAGGGCGACGGCGCGCGACGGCCGTCCCTGCGCGAGACGGTCCGCGACCGTCCCTCCCGGGACGAGCTCCATGACGATGAACGACCGGCCGTCGTGCTCGCCGACGTCGTGGACGACGGCGACGTTGGGGTGGTGGACGCGCGCCGCCGAGACCGCCTCGCGGCGGAAGCGGCGGCCCGCGGCCTCGTCGCCCGCAACAGCGTCCGACGGGACCTTGACCGCGACGTCGCGGCCCAGGCGCTCGTCGTGGGCCCGGTAGACGGCGCCCATGCCGCCGGCGGCGATGAGGACGGGGTCCCGGTACCGGGCGGGGAGCACCCCGCCGGGGCGCCCGGAGCGCCCGCTGGGGTCGGGTGGGTCCACCTGGTGAACCTGCCCGCCGCGACCGCCCGCGACACCCGCGCGTGGCCCGGGTCAGCGCCCCCTGGTGCGGCGGCCGGGCCGCTCCGGTGTGGGCTCGCGGCCCCAGTCGTGCACCACCGCGGTGCTCACGACCAGGTCCTGGACGGACGCGGACGTGCGGCTCACCACGGCCCACAGCAGCCCGATCGGGAAGATCACCACGAGAACGGCGCGGACGAACGCGCGGGGGTACGACAGGTCGCTGCCGTCCTCGTCGAGCACCCGCAGCCCCAGCATCAGCTTGCCGACGGTGCGCCCGTCCAGCCCCCAGCCGTAGGTGAGGTAGGCCAGCAGCAGCACCACCGCGCCGACGCGGACCGGTATGCCGGCGACGAAGTCGACGTCGAACCCCGTCGTCCAGAGCAGCCGCACCGACGCGATCACCAGCAGCAGCAGGAGGCCCAGCAGCACCACCACCAGCGAATCGATGACCGTGGCCGCGAGGCGCGACAGCAGGCCCGCCCGGCTGACCGCGGTGCCCGGCGCGGGGATGACGGCGCCCCGCGGCTCGCGGCCCAGCACCCGGTCGGCGCCGTGCTCCACGGCCCGGTCGGCCCGCATCGCCTGCAGGCGCGCGTCGCGCACCACGTCGCCGCCCAGCCCCATGGTGGACTCGCGGACGATCGCGCCCAGGTCGAGCCCCTCGATGGCCTCCCGCGCCACGGCCCCCATGTCCACGCGCTCCACCACGCGGTCGATCTCCACCCGGTCGAGGAGGGTGTTCGGGTCGACGCGGTCCAGGAGGGCGTCGACGTCCACGCGGTCGAGCACCTTGTTCACGTCCACCCGCTCGAGGACGCCGTCGACGTCCACCCGCTGCACGACCGCGTCGACGTCGATGCGCTCGATGACGGCGGGCGCGATCCGCCCGATCACCGATCCCGCGACCTCCCCGATCCCCCGCCACGGCTCGTCCTCGTGCGGGGGCGGCTCCACCACGACGGGGAGCGACGGACCGGCCCCGGCCCGGGTGGGCTGTGTGGGCGGCGTGGGCTGTGTCGGCGGCGTGGGCTGCGTGGGCGCGTCGCGCTCGGCGGGCGGCCGCACGACCCGCTCCGCGACCCCCATCATCGCGTCCGAGAGCATCGACCCGACCGCGCCGACCGCGCCCTGACCGCCAGCTTTCCGTCCCTCCGCCATGACGCCTCCGAACGCGGTGACCGCGACGCATACGTACCACGCCGTCGGATACCGTGCCCGGCGTGCGCGACTGGCTCCTGGGGGTTCTGCTCGTTGCCCTCGCCTGCGCGGCCGCGGCGTGGAGCCCCTCCCCCGCCTCGGCGGCGCCCGCCGCGGAGGTCGCCCTGGCGCGCGAGTACGCGCCGGTGGTCCGGCTGACCGACCGCTCAGGCGGCTCCTGCGGGATCGACGTGCCCTACCGGCCGGTGGACGTCGCGGACCTGATGGACAACGACGAGATCGCGCTGCGCGGCCCGTGGGACCGGACGAACCTGGTCGGGGTGGCGCCGGGCGCGGACCGGCTCGCGCGCGGCCTCTGGGACTACCACCTCGACTTCCCCGGCGACGCGCTGCGCCCCGGGTGCACGTACGAGGAGTGGGCCGAGCGCCTGGCCTCCGCGCCGACGACGTACGCGCACGTCGTCACCGACCCCGGCGTCCCGGGGAGGCTCGCCCTCCAGTACTGGTTCTTCTACGTCTTCAACGACTGGAACAACACCCACGAGGGCGACTGGGAGATGATCCAGCTCAACTTCGACGCCGGGACCGCCGAGGAGGCGCTCGCCCGGAGGCCCGTCGAGGTGGGCTTCAGCCAGCACTCCAGCGCGGAGCGGGCGGAGTGGGGCGACGAGAAGCTGGAGCTGGTGGACGGCACGCACCCGGTCGTCCACCCGGCCGCGGGCTCCCAGGCGAACTTCTACGGGTCGAAGCTGTACCTGATGCGCAGCGACGCGGAGGGCCTGGGGTGCGACGACACCCGCGGGCCGCTGACGGAGGTCCGGCCGGCCGTGCAGACGGTCCCGTCCGATCCCGCCGCGGCCGTCGCCGAATTCCCGTGGCTCGGCTTCGACGGGCGCTGGGGCGAGAAGCACGCGGCCTTCTTCAACGGGCCGGTCGGGCCGAACCGCACGCTCCGCTGGACGCACCCCTTCACATGGGCCGAGCAGAGCTGGCGCAACACGAGCTTCACCGTCCCGGCGAGCGGCCTGGTGGGGACCAACGCCACCGACATCTTCTGCGGGAGCATCGAACGCGGCTCCACCGTGCTGCGGCAGATCAAGATCAACCCGGGCCGCACGGCCCTGGTGATCGCCGGGATCGTGCTGCTGCTGCTGTGGCCGATCACGCGCACCCGCTGGGCCCCCTCCACGCCCCGGCCCCTCGCCGCCCGCCGGGCCTGGGGCCAGATCATCAGCGCCGGGGCCCGCGCCTTCGCCGACCGGCCGCACGTGTTCATCGGCATCGGGCTGGTCTTCATCCCGCTGGGCCTGCTGATCACCGGCCTCCAGTGGGTCCTGTTCCGGGCGACGGCCCTGGCGCCCCTGGTGGACGACGCCGGGGAGCGCCACGCCTGGGTCGACGCGATGGCCCTCGGGCTGGGCCTGGTGCTCACGCTGATGGGCTACGCCGTGGTGCAGGCCGCGACCGCGCGGGCCCTGATCGACGCCGAGGCCGGCCGCCCCGTGAGCCCGTTGGCCGCCTATCGCGCGGTGCTGCCGAACCTGGGCCCGCTCGCAGTGGCGGTGGCGATCGCCGTCGTCGTGGGCATCGTGGGCACGTTCAGCCTGATCCTGATCCCGATCGCCGCGTACGTGATCGTGCGGTGGTCGCTGCTCGGCGTGCTCGCCGGCGCGGAGGAGCACACGAAGCCGGGGATCCTGCGCCGCAGCCAGGCGCTCACCCGCGGCAACTGGTGGCGCACCGGGACCATCGTGCTGGGCCTCACCGGCCTGGCCCTGCTGTCGGGCCCGGCGGTCGGCGTGCTGGTGCTGCTGTTCACCGGCGCGGCGTTCGACTTCGTGAACCTGATCGCCGCGGCCGTCTACGTCGTGGCGCTGCCCTTCGCCGCTGCCGTCGTCACATACCTCTACTTCGACCTGAGGGTGAGATACGAGGAGGCGCCGGCCGAGGATGCCCTCCCCACCGGCACCGTCCCGCCCGTTCCGCCGACCGCCTCCTGAGCGACCTCAGCGCACGCGGGCCGACCGCATCGTGGTGCGGACGAAGGCGTCGCCGTCCCAGGTGGTTCCCCGCACGGTCACCGTCGCGTTGACGCTCCCCGGGTTCGGCGAGCCCGGCATGCTCGCGACCAGGCGCGTCGGTCCGGGCGGAGCCATCGTGAGCACGCCGCGCACCGGGAACGACGCGAGCGGCCGCCGCAGCGCGGCGAGCGCGGCGGGCGCGCCGTCCGCGTCGGCGGTGACCACGCCGGTCCCGCCCCCGACGGGCACGGTGACCACGCCCCCGCCGACCGGCACGGTCACCACGCCCCCGTTGCCCGGCGGCGAGACCACCCCGCCACCTCCGCCGCCGGTGGGCGGCGGCGCCATCGTGCGGCACGCCGTCCGATAGGGCACGATCGGCCGGCCCTCCTTCGCGAGCCGGCGCTCGGCCGCCCACAGGGCGCCGAGGTCCTCGGGGATCGCGTCGCCCCGGGTGCGGCGGGCGGGCCGCACGTCCCGCAGCAGGGTGACGAGCTCGCGCGGCGGCTCGGTCAGGCGGATCCGGGGCACCTGGATGCACGCCCGCCCCGTGAGGTCGGCGACGGCGCGGGTGCCGTCCCAGACGTCCACCGCCACCTGGAGCGGCGAGCGCCGAACCGGCGCGCGGGGCGTGACCTCCAGGTCGACGCGGATCGGCGAGCGGACGAAGCCGCCGACGGTGTAGGGGGTGTGGTCCGGGCGCGCCGTCTCGACCTCGACATACCACTGGCCGGGCATCGGGTCGTCGAGCGTGAACCCCACGTAGCCGGCGCCCTCGCGGCGCCGCACGGTCGGCTCGGTGGCGCTCACGAGCTTCCCGTTCGGCGCCCGGAGCCGGACCGACACCTCCTCCGGCTTCGCGGGCGCGCGCGGGACCCAGCCGATCCCGGTGTCCGCCCAGTTGACGAGGAACGTCGCCTGGGTCGCGCTCCGCTCCACCCACGCCCCGACGCGGCTCGCCGAGGCCGTGTGCTGCTCGTTGACGATCAGCCCGGTGCCCGTCACCCGCTCCCGGATCACGTTCAGGATCAGGAACAGGTCGTCGATCGTCGGCATGAACATGTACCGGCCGCCCGTGGCGTCGGCGATGTCCTCCAGCAGCTCCTGGTCCGACAGCGGGCCCATCGCGCACGTGTAGACGTCGACGTCGGCGGGCAGGCCGCCGGCCACGGTCCGGGCGTCCGGGGTGCCGTTGTCGAACCCGTCCGACATCAGCACGACCGCCTTGCGGGCCCCGCCCGCGGGAAGCATCCCCGCGGCGAGCTGCAGGCCGGGGCCCATCTCGGTCATCCCACCGAACGTGATCCCGTCGACCGCCGCCTTCGCGGCGTCACGGTCCCCCTGGCCGGCGATCGTCCGCAGCGACGCCGGCGCGGTGGCGGGGAACTCGTCCACGGCGTCCGACCCGAAGCTCGCGATGCCCGCGGCGTCGTTGATGGCGAGCAGGTCGAGGAAGCCGCGCGCGGCGGTCCGCGTGACGTCGACGTAGCCGGACCCGATCATGGAGCCGGAGCGGTCGAGGGCGAACGCGACCCGCGTGGGCTGGGTGTCGGTCAGGTCGGCGTTGTCCAGGACGATCGCGAAGTCCTGCCAGGGGGTCGTCGCGGCGAAGGGGGGCCGCGCGTCGGCGCGCAGGGCGCTCGCCGTGACCCGCACCTCGTGGACGCCCGCCGACGGGTTGCGCAGGTAGACGCACTCGACGTTGTTGAGCGTGTCCGCGGTGCCCCCGGTGGTCGAGAACCCGTTCGTGAAGACGTTGCCGCGGAAGACGCTGCCCGTCGCCACCTCGGTCACGCTCAGGTCCAGGTCGTTGACGAGCGCGGGGCTCCCCCCCGCTGCCGCGGGCGAGTCGGTCCAGGCCAGCGTGATGCGCATCGGGCGCGTCGTGTCGAACGGGGCGACCCGGATCGTCCAGCTCTGCCCCGCCGCGTCGAACCCGAGCCGCTCGTCGATCACCCGCCGCGGACCTCGGTCGGAGTCCGGCGCGGCGCGGAAGAGGTTCTCGAAGCTCACGCGGCCCCACCCCTGGTCGGCGTTGGGGACGTTGGTGAGCGGCGTCGGGTCGAGCGCCGAGATGTTGACGCTCGTGGCCGAGCCGTCGAACGGCGCGCCGCCCGAGGTCGTCTGCAGGGTGATCGTGTCGGTGGCGGCGGTGTAGGCGAACTGGCCGCCGGCAGTGACCGCCGCGGCGTTCGCCACCCGCGTCATGGCGGTGAACGCCCCGCCCGGCGGGCGCTCCAGCACCTGGGCGGGGTCGAAGCCGCTGCCCGACAGGGCGAAGCGCCCGCCGCCCAGGGCCGTCCACACGCGGAACAGCCGCCGCCAGTTCTGCCCGCCCTGGAGGTCCTCGGCGGTGTTCACCAGCAGCGCCTTCACCAGTGCCGGCGAGGGGTCCTGGCCGGTGCGGTTGCGCCACCACTCGACGAGCAGGGCCACCAGGCCAGAGACGTGCGGGGCGGCCATCGAGGTGCCGGTCAGCGCCTGGTGGTCCGCGTGGGAGGTGCCGCCCGCGTCGACGTATGCGGCGCCGGGACGCTGGACGCCGGCCGTCCCCGTGTCGGCGTCGACCGTCGAGCGGGCGGCGACGATGTCGGTGCCGGGGGCGACCACCGTCGGCATCGTCCGTCCGTCCGCCGCCGTGCCGCGGCTGGAGGAGGGCGAGATCCCGCGGATGTCGTCGGCGGGGAAGAGCTCGCCGGCGCGGGCGTTCAGCGAGTTGCCCACGACGATCGCGTTCTTGCACTCGTGCGGCGAGGTGATCGACATCGGGAAGCCGCCGTTGTTGCCGGCGGCGAACACCACGGTGAGCCGCTCGAGCCGGGCGGTCGCGGGGTCGGGGTCCCGCACGCCGACATCCACGTCGCGGCATTGCGAGTCGTAGCCGACGTTGCTCGTGCTGCCGCCCCACGAGTTGTTCATGACCTGGGCGCCGTTCTGGGCGGAGTTGGCGACCTGGTCGGGGAAGTCGATGGCCGCGGAGAACGTGGGGGGCGTCCCGAGCACGTTGAGCGAGCCGACGTCCGCGCCCGGCGCCATCCCGAGCCCGAGCACGAAGCCGCCGGGGTCGGTGTCGGCCGTGGTCCCGTCGCCGGCGGCGATGCCGGCGACGTGCGTCCCGTGGCCGTTCTGGTCGGTGGTGCCGGCGCCGGACGTCTGGTCCAGGAAGAACGCGAGCCGCCCCCGCAGGTCGGGGTGGAGCGTGGCGCTGGCGTGGTTGTCGATCCCGGTGTCGACGATCGCGATCGTCACCCCGGTCCCGTCCAGGCCCACCCCGGTCAGCTCGGTGTTGTAGCCCGTGACCGGGACGGCGGCCGCCCCGGCGCCGGTGGTGGACTCCGCGACGATCTGGGCGGAGCGCTCGTCGTCGGGGCTCACCGGCTCGTCGCGCTCGACGAAGCGCACGGAGGGGTGCCGGGCGATCTCGCCGCGGGCGGCGGTCGCAGGCAGCGTGGCGCGGATGACGGCGTACCGGCCGCCGCCCGCGGGCCGCGCCGCCCCAGGGTCGGGGACGGCGAGCCGGTCGACCGTGCCCCCGGCCGCCGCGACGGCGCGCGCGACGTCCTCGGCGTCCGCCGGGGGCGTGACGCCGATCCGCACGGCCACGGTGCCCTGCTCGCCGACGAGTGTGGGCGCGACCCGCCAGGCCGGCTGGAAGGGGCCGGCCCAGGCGACGAAGTCGAGGGCAGCCACCTGCGTCATGGTCTCCGCGTCGGCCAGCACGAACAGCCCGTAGGGCCCGACCGGCTCGACCACCTCGGCGCCGAGGTCCTCGATCGCCCGCGTCCATTCCGGGATGGGGGGCCCGTCGAGCTGGACGAGGTGGTGGGGCCAGGAGGGGGCGAGCGCCTTCGGCACCCGCGCCTGGGTGGCGACACCCTCGAGCGGGTCGGCCGCCTCCACGTCGATGACGTGGCCGTAGATGCGCAGCAGGTTCGTGTCGGGCAGCAGCTTCACGTCGTCGCCGCGCTCCGTGAGCGTCCGGAGCGTCCGCTCGCTGGCGGTGACGATCGCCCCGGCGGGCGTCTCGTGCTGCACTCGCACCGGTCCCGGCGCGTCGAGGCCCGCGACGTCCACGCGGTCCGTCCCCGGCTCCCGCCGGATGATGGCCTTGTCGCTCATCGCGAACCCCCCCGCTGTCGTGCCGACTCGGCTGGTTCGACGCTATGGCGGATCCGGACGTTCACGCCATCCTGCGGCGGCGCGCGTCGCACCGTGCGAGACGTGTCGATGAGCAGCGCCGCGACGCTGGATCGCGCCGCCGACGGGATCGGCCTAGCGGACGCGCACCACCCGGATGGCGCTCCGCGGGCCCTTGCGGGACACCCCCTTCTCGGTGGTGCGCAGGACGGCGGTCGCGCCGGCGCGGAGGCCCCGCACCTCCACCGTGAGCGTGGCCGCCCGGCCGCGGGGGATCGCGTAGGCGGCGCGCCCGGCGACCGGGCCCGACAGGCCTCCGCGCCGGATGACCATGGAGCCCCGGCAGGTGGTCCGGGCGTCGGCCGGGCAGGTCAGCCGGACCAGCGCGGTGCCGCCGGGACGGACCCGGAGGACGCCGGCGCGGAGCCGCGCCGGCGGACCGTCATCGGTCGCGAAGGAGGAGATGGACTCGCAGCCGCTGAGCTTCACGGGATCGAGGAGGTCGATCACCGCGCGGTCGTTCGCGCCGGGCCCGCAGTCGATGCCGGCGTCGCGGATGCCGTCGCGGGCCTCGAGGACGTCGTCGCCCTCGCCCCCGATGAGCGTGTCGGCGCCGGTGGCGCCGACGAGGGTGTCGTTCCCGCCCGCCCCGTCGAGGCGGTTCGCGGCCTGGCTGCCGCGGATCGAGTCGCCGGAGGCGCTGCCGGTCACGTTCTCCGTGTCGAACTGCACGGCGTCGTTCTCGCCGGGGGTGCCGTCGGGGCCGTTCGCGTTCGGGTCGGCGGGATCGAGGATGGTCACCGTGACGCCGGACCCCTTGAGGGCGTAGGTGGCGGTGTCGTTCCCCTCGCCGCCGGCGAGTACATCGGGGCCGGCGCCGTCGAGGCCCCCGTGGAGCGTGTCGGCGTCCTCGCCGCCGTTGAGGAAGTCGAGCCCGTCGCCGCCGCGGATCACATCGTTCCCCTGCCCGCCGTAGAGCTCGTCGCGGCCGGCGCCGCCGCGCAGGAGGTCCTCGCCGCCGAAGCCCTTCAGGTCGTCCCCGTCGTCACCGCCGAGGAGTGTGTCGGCGCGAGGGCCGCCGCGCAGGAGGTCGAGCCCCGCCTCCCCGTCGGCGGTGACCGACCACTCCACCGAGCCCGCTTGGGCCTGGGTCGGCGGACAGGGGGACTCGACCGTGAGGGTGTCGCTGCCGCCCCCCAGCTGGACGGAGGCCGTCAGGGGCGTGGCGGTGCCGGTGCCGGGGAAGCAGGCGTCCGCCTGGGCGGTCCTGCCGCGCAGCGTGACGCGGTCGTTGCCGCTCCGCGTCGTGATGGTCGCACCGGAGCGCCCCCCGGCGCACACCACGTCGTTGAACACGGGGTTCGCGACGCAGTCGGTGTCGGACGTGGTGATGGTGGCGACTCCGAGAGCGTCCTGGCGGACGCGCCATCCGTCGCGGAACTCGTTGATGAACGACTCCACGATGATCCCGTGGAGGGCGGCCTCGTCGGATCCGGCCTCGACGGCCACGACCAGCGCTCCGCCGCCAGAGCCCACCCGCGCGACCCCGAGGGCGGACGGCGCGCACACCGCGACGAGCAGCGCGGCGGCGGCCGCGCCGGCCGCACCTCCGATTCGCCGGCGCCTCACGGCGCGACGGTCTCACGGGCCAGATCGCAGGCGCAATGCGGCCCGAGGAGCGTGAGCGAAGACTCACTCGCAGACCAGCGGAATCGGCGCGAGGGACGGTCACTGACCGCCGCGACGCCGGCCGCGCTACCGGAGAACGGCCGCCAGGATCACGGCGAGCACGAGCAGGGCGATCACGACGTAGACCCAGCGCAGGGATCTGCGGTAGCAGATGAGCTCGTTCCTGATCGCCTGACGCCGGGACTCCAGCGCCTCTGCGTCGCGCTGCGCCTTGCGCTCGTCGGCAACGGTCATGACGGACCTCCTCTCGGCCTCGACGGCCTGTTGCGAGGGTAGGACGGCGATCGTCGCGCCGCAACGGAGCGCTCGCGCCCGTGGAGAGTCACGGCGTTCGCGGAGCGAGGATCGCGGCGCGGTCGATCTCCTCGGGCTCAAAGGCGTCGAGCGCGCGGCGGTGATGGATCTGATGGACGTAGGCGGCGGCTGCGCCGACGATCGCCCCCGTCGAGACCGTGACCGCGAGCGAGGCGACACCGAGGCTGGTGAGCAGCAGGCCGGCGATGGCGCCGATCACGATGCTGTTGACGACGGCGACCATGCCCGCCGTCGTGAGCATGAGCTGCCAGCTGCTCGGGCCGGGCCGGGCACCGAGCACCGCGGGGTCCGTCGGCCCTGGCCGCACCACGAGCACGTACGGCGCGAGCTGAGGCGCCACCACGAGGTAGAAGGCTCGCAGGCGGCCGATCCGCTGCGCGTAGGCGATGTCCTCGATCGAGGACTGCACGGTGCGGTGGAAGGTCACGACACCGACGAACGCCAGCACCGGCAGCAGGATCAAGGCGAACGCGTAGAAGGGCGTCCCGAGATCGGACATCTGCCCGATGAATGCCAGCGCGATCAGATTGCCGGAGAGCGCGGCCAGATAGATGCTCGCGCGACCGTTCGCCTCGGAGATGGTGGCCGCGCGAGCGGTCTGGAGGTTGAAGTGCTCGGTCGTCGCGAACGTGACCGCGGGTCCGAGGCCATCGCCCAGGCGCTGCACGAGCGATTCCGCGCCAACGCCGGCTTCCGGGTGCACATCAGACCCCTCGAGGGCCGAATGGCCGGCTCGTACCGACATCACGCGCGGCCGGTCTGCAGCAGCCGGTTGCGGATCATCAGGGAGCCAGCCCGGCGCCGTTCACGCGTCGGAGGGAGTTTCCTCGGCGGCCGCCTCGAGGGACTCGAGGAGCTCGCGCGCCTCCGCGAGCCGCTCCTCGGGCACGAGGATCTCGCACACCCCGGCGAAGAAGAGGGGGTCGTGGCCAGGCGGCCGCTGGAAATGGACCGGGATCCCCTGCTGGGCGACGAGGTCCGCGAGCAGCTCCGCCTCGGGCTCGTTCGCTGCCTGGGTGAGCACCGACCATGGCGACTCCGGGTTGGCACCGAGGCCGAGCAGGCTGCGCACGGTTCGGCGGGCCATCGCATTCCTCCTGGTTCGTGGTGTTCTCTGGAGACGGTCGCCGACACGATGACCAGCTTCACGCGTCGCGGCGCCCGTCGCGCCCGTGGAAGTCCCTGGTCTCCCCCCGGGGTGCGCGCGACGCGGTGCGCCGTCATGACCGGTTCGCCATCGCACCGCGGGCCGACGTCCCGTCACGCGCATCGAGTGATTCGAGGCGCCCATGCGCCTCTGCGGCGCGAACGACCGCGGCGAGCGAGCCGATGTCGTACGGCCCGTAATGGCGGCGCCCGTTGATGAAGAATGTCGGCGTCCCCGTGACGCCGCTGACGTCCGCGCCCTCGACGTCTTCCGCGATGCGCCCCGCGCCGACGGACGCGTCGATGTCGTCGACGAAGCGCTGGACGTCCAAGCCGAGCCGCGCTGCGTAGCCGACGAGGTCGGCGGTGTCGAGCGCGTCCTGATGGGCGAGCAGAAGGTCGTGCATGGGCCAGAACGCGTCTTGCGTCGCGGCCGCCTCCGCTGCCCGGGCAGCCATCTCGGCGTGGGGGTGGACGTCGGAGAGGGGGAGGTGCCGCCAGACGTACCGGACGTCGGAGAAGTCGCGCAGCAGCTCGCGGACCGCGGGTTCCGCCCGGCCGCAGAACGGGCACTCGAAATCGCCGTACTCCACGACGGTGACCGCCGCATCGAGCGGGCCGCGGATGTGGTCGCGGGCGGGATCGACGGCGTCGGCGAGGTCGACCAGCGGGGCGGCGCCGCCGATGAGCGCCCTGAGCCGGCGCGGCCAGGGCAGGAGGTCGGCCCCTCGTATGACCATCCAGGTCAGGGCGGTCGCCAGCGCCGCGGCGGCGAGAAGACCGAGCTTGGCCTCCTCGAGACGGGCTCCGGTGAACGCGAGGCTTGCGACCAGCAGCGACACGGTGAATCCGACGCCCGTGATGGTTCCCGCGCCGATGACGGCCGCCCAGCCGACCGGAGGGCGCAGCCGCCCGCGCGAGAGGCGGGTGACCGCAAGCGACGTGCCGAACATGCCGAGCGGCTTGCCGACGACGAAGGCCAGCAGGACGCCCACCGTCACCGGGGATCCGGCGGCGCGCCGGAGCACGTCGCCGTCGATGGCGATCCCGGCGTTGGCCAGCGCGAAGAGCGGGACGATGGCGTAGCTCGTCCAGGGGTGGAAGAGGGCGAGCAGCCGCTCATTCGGAGGGATGGCGGCCCGTAGTCCCCGACGCGCCGAACGCTCGAGCTGCGGCGTCGGCTGCTCCCGGAACCGGCGGAACCGCTCGGCGGCGCGGTGCAGCTCCGGCGTGCCGACCGGACGAGCCCCGATCAGCAGTCCCAGCGCCAGGCCGATGACGACCGGCTCGACCCCCGACTCGAGCAGCGCCACCCAGCCGGCGATTCCGAGCAGCACGTACGGGATGCCGCTGCGAAGGCACAGGGGGCGCACGGCGGCCGTCATCGCAAGGAATGCCGCGGCCCACGCCAGGGCGGCCACGTCCAGGTCGTCCGAGTAGAACACTCCGATGAGCGCCAGCGCGACGACATCGTTGACGACCAGCAGCGTGAGGACGAACGCGCGCAGGCGCTGCGGCGCGCGCGGCGCTGCGACCGCCAGAAGGCCGAGCCCCAGGGCGGTGTCGCTCGCCATCGCGATCCCCCAGCCGGCGGCGGAGGGGCTGCCGACGGTGACGGCGAGGTAGACCGCGACGGCCGCGGCCATTCCGCCGACGGCCGCGAAAAGGGGCAGCACGAGCCGTCGACGCTCGCGCAGCTCTCCCAGATCGAACTCGCGGCGCGCCTCGAGACCGACGACGAGGAAGAAGAAGGTCATCAGTCCGCTGTTCACCCACTCGCGCAGCGACAGGTGAACGCCCGCGTCGCCGACCGTGATGGCGACGGGCGTCTCCCAGACGTGTTCGTACGAGCCGCCCGAGTTCGCCCAGACCAAGGCCGCGAGCGCGGCCGCGATGAGGACCGCCGCACCTCCGGTCTCGGTACGTATGAACCGACGGAGCGGCGTGAGACGGCCGACCCACATGGTGCGCTCGGCGAACCAGCCGGATGAGGCCGCCAGGGAAACGGATTGAGAAGGTGTACCGGTCATCGGGCATGTCCGGTCACCCGAACGTGAATGAGTACGCCTCGGCCCCCGGCTCGAGGAAGGTGATCTCGAGCGTCCGCTCGCGGACCGCGTCGTGCGCCCGGACGAGCTGGTAGAGGCGGCCCTCCCGGAGTACGCCTGCACCGTCCTGGTCGACGTCCACGCCGTCCGACGCCCCGGTGGCCTCGCCGTCGAGGAGGATGCGGAACCCGATCGGCCCTCCCGACCCGGAGCGCATCACCAGGTTCGCGTCGCGCGCCTGGAAGCGGAAGGCGATGCCCCCGCCCGCCCGGTCGAGCGCCGCGCTCTCGCGCCCGACCGTCCACTCACCGGCGAGCGCCCATGTGTTCGGACGCAGGCGCTCGGGGAACGCATGGGAGCGCCGCTCGTCGAATCCTGCGCGGCGGGGGGATGCGAATCGCTCGGCCCGGTCGTAGCCGAGATACGTCTCGGGCGTTTTCAGGCGGTCCCAGTCGGCCTCGGCCTCGATGCCGACCCCCTCGACGGCGCCGAGCTCGCGCTCGACGCCGAGCAACTCCTGGATGACCCGCTCCGACCGCTCGTAGCGACCCTCGCCGAAGTGGCGGTCGCGGATGACGCCGTCCCGGTCGACGAAGTAGAGCGCCGGCCAAGAGTGGTTGGAGAAGGCGCGCCACGCCTCGTAGTCGTTGTCGACCGCGACCGGGTAGTCGATGGCCCGCTCCTCGGTCGCGCGCCGCACGCCCTCGGCGTCATGCTCGAACGTGAACTCGGGCGTGTGAACGCCGATGACGACCAGCCCGTCGTCCCCGTAGGCCTCCGACCAGGCGCGGACGTACGGTTCCTGGCGCAGCCAGTTGATGCACGTCCACGTCCAGAAGTTCACGAGGACGACACGGCCCCGCAGCCCGGCGGGGGTCAGCGGCTCGGAGTTGAGCCACGCCGACACCCCGCCGAACGAGGGCATGTGGGGATGCCCGTACACGGTCGACTCAGCGAAGCGAGCTGAAGCCCGCGCGCAGCTCGGAGGCATACAGCTCCGGCTGCTCCCAGGCGGCGAAGTGCCCGCCGCGTTCGAGCGCGTTGTAATGGATGAGATTCGGGAAGGCCCGCTCGGCCCAGCTCCGCGGAGCCTGGACGAACTCGTCGGGGAAGAGGCTCACGGCCACCGGGACGGTGACGTTCCGGACGCTGGCGAAGCTGCCGTACTTGAAGTACTCCCAGTACAGCCGGCCCGAGGAGACCCCGGTGTTGGTCAGCCAGAAGAGCGTGATGTTGTCCAGGATGTCGTCACGCGTCAGGTCGCTCGGCTTCTCCAGACGCCCCTCCAGAACCTGCTGGACCAGGCCGGGCTTGCCGCTTCCGTCGCCATGGTCGAGCATGAAGGCCGCGAGCTGGACCGGTGAGTCCGCCAGTCCGTACATCGTCTGGGGGCGCGTCCCCAGCTGCACGGCGTACGCAGTGTTCGCGGAGGTGGCTCCGAGCTGATCGATCGCCCGTCGCTCGTCGGCTGAGAGACCGGGTGGCTGCTCGCCACCGGTCTGGATCGTCTTCTCGACGCCGCGCGGGAACACGCCGGGGAAGGTGGTGTGGATCCCGAGCAGCTCCGGCGGCGCCGGCTCAGGCTCGGATGGGGCGTCGCGACCGCCGGCCATGTACTCGACCAGCAGCGCGCCCCAGTCGCCGCCGGCGGCGACGAACCGCTCATAGCCGAGGCGATTCATGAGCTCGACGTAGGCCTTCCCGATGCGCACGAGGTCCCGGCCGGGGCGCGTCGGCTTGCCGGAGAACCCGTATCCGGGCATCGACGGGATCACGACGTGGAAGGCGTCCGACGCGCTCGCGCCGTGCGCAGTCGGATCGGTGAGCAGGCCGATGAGCTTCATCTGCTCGATGATCGATCCCGGCCAGCCGTGGCAGATGACGATCGGGATCGCGTCCTCGTGCTTCGACGGCACGTGGATGAAATGGATGTCGAGCCCGTCGATCTCGGTGATGAAGTTCGGCACGGCGTTCAGCCGCGCCTCGCAGGCGCGCCAGTCGTGCTCGGTCGCCCAGTAGCGTGCGAGGTCCTGCATCAGCGCCAGCTGGACGCCCTGCGAGTCATCCTCGACGGTCTCCTTCTCGGGCCAGCGCGTGGCCGCGATGCGGGCGCGCATGTCGTCGAGGTCCGCCTCCGGAACCTCGACCGAGAAGGATCGGATCGTGGCGTCGTCCACGGGCCTTTCGACTGCGGTGGCCATTGCGTCCTCCTTCGTGGGGAAATGCTGTCCAGTGCGGCACTGAACCTCGTCGCCCTCATGTGCATCTCGCACCCGTGGAAGACACTGGGCCGGCTCCCCGGGGTGCTCTCCGCGCTTCCCGGCTCCCCGGGGACCGTTCGGTCCGAACGAGCCGCCCACGGGTCGTGGATCCGCTCGTTACGCGCGCCGCGACCCCTGACGCGTCCCGGTGCGCGCTGAAGCCCACCGCTGCCTGCCGGCTATGCCACCCATGGTCGATCCGGGACGAGGCGCCGGGCGCGGGGTCCGGCGTACCGTTCGTCGTCGGCGCCGCGCTCCGTGGCTCGAGAGCTACCGCGGAGCTCCTTGCGCGAACTGATCCCGAGCTTCATGAACACTCCCCGCAGGTGCCACTCCACCGTGCGCGGGCTGATGAAGAGCTGCGCACCGATCTCGGCGTTCGTGGCGCCCCCGGCGACCAGCCGGACGATCTGCGCCTCCTGCGCGGTGAGGCCTTCACGCGCCTTCGGGCCGCGCCTGCGCACCGTCTCCCCGGTGGCCCCCATCTCGCGACGGGCGCGCTCGGCGAAATTGGCCACGCCCATGTCCAGGAACAGGCCATGCGCGATCCGGAGCTGCTCGCGCGCCTGCCCGCGCCGGCGTCCGCGTCTCAGCCACTCCCCGTAGACCAAGTGCGCACGCGCAAGCGAGGTCCGCACCCGTGTGCGACCCAGCCGCTCGATCGCCTCGCGGTACAGGCTCTCCGCCACCTCGCCATCGCTGACCAAGGCGCGTGAGCGTCGCTCGACGCCGATCGCCCAGTCCGTGCCGGCGGCGATGCTGATCTCCTGGAGCCGTCTCAGCGGGCCGGCCGCACGCTCCGGGTGGCCGCTCCGTGCGGCCGCCTCGATGAACTCGGTCTGCGCCCACGTCGATGCGCCGAGCTCGTGGGGGTGGCCGATGGCCTGCTCGGCGGCGGCCAGCGCATCCTCGTAGCGACCGAGGCCATTGAAGAGAAAGGCGCTCGCCCACTCGGTCGCGAGAAGCCAGAGCCCCTCGCCGCGGTGCACCACCTCGCGGCGCCCGGCGTCGATCAGCGCAGTGGCCTCCGCCTCCTCTCCGCGCAGGGCCGCCAGAATCGCACCCTGAGGCGCCAGGCGGCTCCCGGTCGCCGCCGCCACGGCCTCGGTTTCAACGACCAACGCCTCCGCTGCAACGAGATTGCCGAGGAAGAGCTGCAAGCTGAAGCGCTCCGCCAGCGCGATGGAGAGGAGCGACAGCTCGCCGGCCTCACGTGCGAGGCGCACGTGGCGCTCGGTGAACTCGTCGCACGTCACCTCGTCTCCGAGCGCGCGGGCGGCGCGGCAAGCGAGCCAGAGCCAGCGCAACGCGTCCTCGTCGGACATCGGCTCGTCACGGAACGCACGGAGCGCGCGCTTGAGCGTCGGCGCCCCGGCCGCGTAGCCATCGATCGTGACCACTGCGATCCCATCCAGCAGGAGGTCGCACGCGCGGGGGGGACCTCGCGACGACTCGCCCCAGTCCGCCGCCAGCACCGCTTCGGCGATCTCGGGCACGCCGCTGCCACGTGTCAGCCGGTCGGCGAACAGCGCCGCGGCGAATGCATCCAGGTACGTCTCGCGCGCGAGGGTGCCGTCCAGGGGCTCCAGCCGCTTGGCGGCCTCGAGCAGCAGCTGCGGTGCATCGCCGCCCCGGGTCACCGCGAACGTGACCTGGGCGCGAAGCAGCTGCGCGCGTGCTTGATCGAACTCCTCGAGCGGCCCGGCCTCGGCGAGCGCGAGGAGCCGCAGCGCCGCATCCGGCGCGCCAGCGCGCTGCTTGCTCTTGGCCGCCGCGAGCGCACGGTACGCCCGCCGCCCAGGCTCGGGCGTCAGCTCCGCCGCACGCTCGAGGAAGGCTGCAGCCGCTGCGAGACCGCCGCGGCTCTTTGCGCGGCCGGCCGAGCGCTCGAGCTCGGCGGCGACGTCCTCGTCGGATACGGGAGTCGCGTGTGCACGGTGCCACGCGCGCCGGTCGGGCTCGGCCCCCGGGTCCGTCGCCTCGGCGAGCGCCCGATGAGCGCGTCGGCGCTCCTCCGGCGCTGCCGCCCGGTACACCGCGGATCGGACGAGGGGATGCCGGAAACGCACCTGGACGCCCAACTCGACGAACTCCGCGGCCTCGCCTTGGGCCGCGGGCTCCACACCGAGCGCGCGCGCCGCGCGCCACACCGGTACCGGGTCCCCGACCGGCTCGGCTGAGGCGACGATCAACAGCGTCCGCGTGGAGGGCGCGAGCGGCGCGAGCCGGCGGCGAAAGCTCTCCTCGATGCGGTTCGCAAGGGACGACGCATCCGGAAGGCCGAAGCCGCCGGCCATCTCTTCGGGCGTCAGCCCGCGCGGCAGCTCGAGGAGCGCCAGTGGATTGCCACATGCCTCGGCGATGAAGCGGTCGCGGACGCGGTCGTCGAGCGGGCCCGTCAGGGCCGACGCGAGCAGGGCCCGAGCATCAGGCTCGCCGAGCCCTTGGATGACGAGCTCGTCGAGCTGGACGAAGTCGTCCTCGCGGAGGCCGGCGCGGACCGCAAGGACCATGGCGACCGACTCCCCTCCGAGGCGTCGTGCGACGAACGCAAGCGTCTGGAGCGAGGCCTCGTCGAGCCACTGGGCGTCGTCCACGATGCAGAGGAGCGGCATCCCCTCCGCCGCATCGGAGAACAGGCCGAGGACCGCCAGTCCGACGAGGAACCGGCTCGGTGCGTCGCCGCCGCGTCGTCCGAATGCGATGTCGAGCGCGTCGCGCTGCGGGCCGGGCAGGCTCTGGATTCGCTCCGTGAACGGCGCGCAGAGCTGGTGCAGCGCAGCGTGGGAGAGCTCCATCTCGGACTCGACGCCGGCCGCCCACGCGACCCGAAAGCCTGAGGCGCTTCCGGCGAGACGCTCGAGCAGGGCCGTCTTGCCGATCCCCGCCTCGCCGCGGAGGACGAGCACCCCACTCTCGCCTTTCCGCACCCGTGCGAGCAGCTCGTCGAGAACCTCGCACTCTCCGCGCCGGCCGCGCAGCCCGGGCTGCATCAGCTCGCCGGCCCAGGCCTGAGCACAGGCTTTCTCAGGGCCGGATCCGTCCCGTCGAGCACGCGCGCCATCCCTTGCAAGGCACGGCCGAGCAACTGGGGGCGGACACGACGAACTCCCTCGGACCACAGATCCCCGGGGTCTGGGGGGCTCGCGGTGCAAGCTACCTCCCCGCCCCACATCGCCGCAACCGCCGTGGCGTCCAGTCCTCGTAGTTCGCGGCGCGCCGCCTGCCGGCCCGGGTGGCGAGGGACCGGTCGGAGAGCACCCCGGGGAGCAGACCCCGTGCCTTCCACGGGTGCGAGGTGCACGTGGGGACGACGAGGTTCGGTGCCGCACCGACCAACGTCTCCCCCGAGAAGGAGGACCACCATGGCTACCGCGGTCGAAACGGGAGCGGGGACCACCGCCATCCGGCCGTTCACGTTCGTTGCGCCCCAGGCCGACCTCGATGACCTGCGGGCGCGGATCGCCGCGACGCGCTGGCCCAACAAGGAGCTGGTCGACGATCGCTCCCAGGGCGTCCAGTTGGCGACGATCCAGGCGCTCGCCCGCTACTGGGCGACCGAGCACGACTGGCGCGCCTGCGAGGCGCGGCTGAATGCGCTGCCGCAGTTCATGACCGAGATCGACGGGATCGACATCCACTTCATCCACGTGAAGTCGGCTCATGAGAACGCGCTCCCGCTGATCATGACGCACGGCTGGCCCGGCTCGATCATCGAGGTGCTGGGCAGCATCGGCCCGCTCACCGACCCGACTGCGCACGGAGGCCGGGCCGAGGACGCGTTCGACCTGGTGCTGCCGTCCATGCCCGGCTACGGCTTCTCCGGCGAGCCGGAGGAGGTCGGCTGGGACCCCGGCCGGATGGGGCGCGCCTGGGCGGAGCTGATGCGCCGCCTCGGATACACCCGCTATGTCCACCAGGGTGGCGACTACGGCGCCATCGTGGCCGACGCGATGGGCCGCCAGGCGCCCGAGGGGCTGCTCGGCATCCACCTGAACATCCTCGTGCAGGCGCTGGGCCTCGCCGGCCAGTTGCCGGCGGACTCGGAGAAGGAGCGCGCGGCGCTCGAGGCGATCGKCACGTGGAACGCCGACGGCAGCGGCTACGTGATCGAGCAGGTCACGCGGCCGCAGACGATCGGCTACTCGCTGCTGGATTCGCCGGTGGGCCTGGCGGCGTGGCTCCTCGACCACGACACCGACAGCTACCACAAGATCTCCCGCGCCTTCCTCGACGGGGAGCCCTCGGGCGATCTGACCCGGGAGACCATCGTCGACAACATCACGCTCTACTGGCTGACGCGCACCGGGGCCTCGGCGGCCTGGTCGGACTGGGAGTACGGACGAGCGGCGGCGCGTGACGCAGCCCAGCCTCCGCCGGAGGTCTCGGTCCCGGTCGCCTTCACGACGTTCCCCGGCGAGATCTTCGCGGCCCCGCGCAGCTGGGTGGAGGCGGTCTACCCGAGCCTCACCTACTTCAACGAGGTCGACCGCGGCGGGCACTTCGCCGCCTGGGAGGAGCCGGAGCTCCTGGCCTCCGAGATCCGGACCGCGTTCCGGCCACTGCGTTAGCCGGTGGTGTCCGCGTGTGCGCATGCCCCGCCAGGCGGGGCATGCGCCGAGTTCTCGTCACGTCTGGAGGAGCCCGATGTCCCGAATCGCAGGACCCACGCAGGAGGTCGACGCCACCGAGGAGCGCGGACGGCGGTGGTTCCACGCCCGGCCGGCGCCTCGCCGCCGCACGGACCTGATGGGGATCAACGGCACGTGGTGGATGGCCCTGGGGTGGCTCGTCCTCATCGCGGCGCTCCTGTTCCCGTTCCCCTGGTGGTGGTGACATGAGCGCGGTCGAGCCCACCTACGACGGCCCGGCAGTCGGCGGCGGCACGACGATCGCGCGCGATCAGGCCCGGGAGCTGCTGGGCCAGGTCATGGGCTACGTCGCCGTCACCGTCGCATTCGCGGCGCTCGGCGCGTACATCGGCCGCAACCTGAGCGGCGGTCTCGGGCTGGTTCTGTTCATCGGGGCGTTCGCGTGCATCATCGGGCTCAACGTGGCCGCCGCCCGGGGTCGCGAGCAACTGGCGATCGTCCTCCTCTTCGGGCTGGGCCTCCTGCTCGGCCTCGCGGTCGCTCCGGTCATCGCCGACTACGCCGAGGCGGACCCGTCTGCCCTGTGGCAGGCGGCCGGCGCGACAGCGGCCTTCGTGGCCGGGTGCGGCGCCTACGGCTACGCCACGCGCAGGGATCTGTCGACCTGGGCCAGGACGTTGTTCTGGGCATTGCTCGGCCTGATCGCCTTCGGAATCCTCGCGATCTTCGTCGCGATCCCTGCGGGGAACGTCATCTATGCCGTCGCGGGCATCGTGATCTTCGGAGCGTTCACGATCTTCGACTTCAACCGGTTGCGCCGAGCCGACGCCGGGAGCGCGATCGTGCTCGCCGCCGGCATCTTCCTCGACATCTTCAACATCTTCCTGCTCCTGCTTGGCCTGTTCGGAGGCCGCGACTGATCGGTGACGCCCGACCTCTGGCAGCCTAGAGCGGGAGACCTTCGGTAAGTCACGAGCAGTCGCGCGCCCGTGCGCACCTGGTTTACGATCGCCCCGCCGATGGACAGCCCTCCTCGCGGACCCGTCGAGCGCACGGACCTGCGCGGGCGGGCGGGCGAGTGCGCGCTGCTCGACGACCTGGTCTCGGCGATCCGACGCGGCGACAGCCGGTCGCTGGTGCTCCGGGGCGAGGCCGGCATCGGGAAGACGGCGCTGTTGGAATACCTGGTCGCGTCGGCGCCGGATGCGACCGTCGTCCGGGCGGTGGGGGTCCAATCGGACATGGAACTGCCCTTCGCCAGTCTGCACCAGCTGTGCGGACCGCTCCTCGACCGGCGCGAGACGCTTCCGGCGCCGCAGCGCCAGGCCATGGAGATCGTGTTCGGCTTGACCGCCGGCGACGCACCGGATCGGTTCCTCGTCGGGTTGGCCACGTTGAGTCTGTTCTCGGAGGCGGCCGAGCAGCGTCCGCTGCTGTGTGTGGTCGATGACGCGCAGTGGCTGGATCAGGCGTCGGCGCTGACCTTGGCGTTCGTCGCACGTCGCCTGCTGGCGGAGCCGGTTGCGATCGTGTTCGCCGCGCGCGAGCCCGGCGACGAGCTTCGACACCTGTCCGAGCTGGAGGTGGCGGGCGTGCGGAATGGAGACGCCCGCGCGCTGCTGAGCTCGGCGGTGCGGTTCAAACTGGATGAGCGCGTCCGAGACCGGATCATCGCTGAGACACGCGGAAATCCGCTGGCGTTGCTCGAGCTCCCGCGGGGCTTGACGGCGCGGCAGCTGGCGGGCGGCTTCGGCCTGGTCGAGGCGCAGGGGCTCGCGGGGCGGATCGAGGAGAGTTTCGTTCGTCGGGTTGAGGCGCTCTCCGACGACGCGCGACGTCTGCTGCTGGTCGCGGCGGCTGAGCCGGTCGGCGATCCGCTGCTGCTGCTCACCGCATCCGAGCGACTCGGGATCGCGCTCTCCGCCACAGACGCGGAGACGGACGCATTACTCGCGCTCGGGGAGCGCGTGACCTTCCGTCATCCGCTGGTGCGCTCCGCCGTCTACGGAGCGGCGACCAGGGAACAACGCCGGGAGGTCCATCTGGCGCTGGCAGCGGCGACGAACGGCAGCGTCGACCCCGACCGCCGCGCGTGGCATCTGGCCACGGCCGCGGCGGGGCCCGACGAGCCGGTCGCCGCGGCGCTCGAGCAGTCCGCCGGCCGCGCGCAGGCGCGCGGTGGCCTGGCCGCAGCAGCAGCGTTCCTGCATCGCTCCGTCGTTCTCACGAGCGATCCCGGGCAGCGGGTGCGGCGTGCGCTCGCCGCGGCCCAAGCGAGCCTGCACGCCGGCATGTTCGACGACGCGCTGAAGCTTCTGGCGGTGGCCGAGGGGGCGACGCCAGACGAGCTGCAGGCGGCGCACGTGGAGCTGCTCCGGGGTCAGATCGCGTTCGCGTCGTGGATGGGGCCCACCGCGCCGCCACTGCTGTTGAAGGCCGCCAAACGACTCGAGCGGCTCGACCCCGGGCTTTCGCGCGAGACCTACCTCGACGCCTGGGGAGCTGCGTTCTTCGCCGGTCGCCTGGGCTCCGCCGGAAGCCTGGTCGTCGACGTATCCCGTGCTGCAAAGTCGGCTCCGCGGCCGACCCGCCCGCTCCGTGCATCCGATCTGCTGCTCGATGCCCTCTGCACCCTCGTCACGGAAGGACGTGCGGCCGGCGCGGAATCGCTGAGGCGCGCACTGGCCGCGTTTGCGGACGGGGCGTCATCGGGTCAGGAGAACTTCCGCTGGGGCTGGCTGACGACGATCTCGGCCAAGCTCATCTGGGATGAGGACCGCTGGGAGTCCGTCAGCGCGCGCTTCCTCAGGGAGGGCCGCGACGCGGGCGCCCTGGCCCGGCTGCCGATCGACCTGACCGACTGGGCCTTCTTCTCCACCTGGTGCGGCGACTTCGGCGCCGCCGCCGTCGCGATCGCCGAGCTCGAGGCGATCACGAAGGCGACTGAGAGCCACATCGCACCCTATGCCCAGCTATTGCTCGCCGCGTTTCGAGGCCAGACGAACGCCTTGCCGATGATCGAGTCCACGATCCGCGACGCCGGGGCAAGCGGTCAGGAACTCGGCGTCCAGTGGGCCGAGTGGGTGAGCGCGATCCTCTTCAACGGGCTGGCCCGATACGACCTTGCGCTCGCCTCGGCCCTACGAGCGGCCGACGAGACGCCGCAGGTCCAGTTCGCCCCTTGGGCATCGGCTGAGCTGGTCGAAGCGGCAGTGCGCTCCGCGAGGCCCGAGGTCGCGGCCGGTGCGCTCGAGCCGGTGATCGCGGCCACCGCGCCCTGCAACACCGACTGGGGCTTGGGGATACAGGCGCGCTGCCGGGCACTCGTGAGCGAGGGCGAGGGTGCCGAGCGCCTGTATCGGGAGGCGATCGAGCGGTTGAGCCGCACCCGGTTGCGGCCCGAGCTGGCCCGGGCCCACCTGCTCTACGGCGAGTGGTTGCGCCGCGAAAGGCGCCGGAACGACGCGCGCGACCAGCTACGCACGGCCCACGAGATGCTGACCACGATCGGCATGGAGGCGTTCGCCGAGCGCGCCCGCAAAGAGCTTCAGGCCACCGGCGAGAAGGTGCGGCGGCGGACCGTCGACACCCGCGACGATCTGACGGCGCAGGAGCGGCAGATCGCGCTGCTTGCCGCCGATGGATTGTCGAACCCGGAGATCGGGACGCGGCTCTTCCTGAGCCCGCGCACCGTCGAGTGGCATCTGCGCAACGTGTTCACCAAGCGCGGTATCAGTTCCCGCCGGGAACTGGTGAACACCGTCACGGGAATAGGAGGCTCGACTCCTCCCGACCTGAGTTCCTCGCTGTAGGGGCGCTCCGTTCAAGCAGAGCGAGCACCCTCATGGACGGCAGGACCCAGAGGAGGAGCGGACGGGTCGGTCGACCATCGACCTGCTCGAAGGTATTTCTCGCAGAGCCGGAGAGGGAATTCGAACCCCTGACCTGCCGCTTACAAGACGACAGCACTTCCTTGCGACTACAGCTTCACCAGGCGACTTTCAGCTGCCTCTGGCGGCGCTCTACTGCCTCCTCCACCGCCCGAGCGAGCATCGAGACAGCCTCTGAGCCGCACGCCCTACCAGGTCAGCTCCGCGTGGCCGGCATCCTCCCGCCGCAAACGTCGGCGATGGGCGGGACTACTCGAAGCGCGGGGGCGACGCCTCCTGCTGTCCCGGCGTTCTTTCTCCGATTGGACTAGACCAAGCCCGAGTCGGGATCATCCCGCGACGACGGCTCAGTTTTCAGGTTCGTCCTCTGGAATACGCAGTGCTCGACCGGTGGGCCCAGCGTTGGTCGCAGGGCCGCCACATCCGGCTCGACGAGGCTCCGGTTCCTCCGCACAGCGCGTTCGTCTATCCCCATCAGGAGGGACTTGACGCTTTCTTCTAACCAGCCGCATATCTCGGCCCGGGGTTCGAATGAGGGAGATCCCGATGCCGCCTCGCCCGCGCTGAAGGCGTCCCGCCTCGCCGGCTTCGCGATCCTCACTACCTGTCGCGATCCACATCCCCCCGGCAGGAATCTCGGCGGCGGGGCTCTTCCCGGACCTGCGCGGTGAGCCGGCTGAGATCGCCGACCTGCTCGGCAGGCCGGCCGCGTGACGGCTGGAGCTCGTCCAGCTCGAGGATTCAATTCCGTCCCGGTCTCCGGCGGAGACTGGTCGCAGGCCCCGACGGTTGACAAGCGATCGATTCTTGGTCGATAGAGCGTCGACGGCCCTCTCGGAGGCCGGATGCAGGCGACACAGGAGCCGACCGTGAAGGCGTTTGAGCGGATGCCAGACGAACGCGACTGGCTTCAACCTCCAGTCGTTCTCCTCGAGCTCGGCGAGCCCACCCGACGGCCGCCGCGCCCGCGCGCTTGTCGGCACCCAACTGGTGAGCCACGCCGAGCCGACGGTCCGAGCGGCGCCGAGGGCCACCAGGAAGACAACCCTCACCCCTTCAGTCTGAGTCGCGCGCGCGGGGGGCCCCGCGGATGGACTGGGCGCGCGTGGGGAAGCAGCGTCCGTGACGGAACAAGGGAGACGACTCGGTGCTGAGCGAACTGGTAGCCGTGCCGGGCGCCACAGGACCCGAGAGCGGGATCGACGCCAACCTGGTGACACTGATCGCCACGGCGGTGGGCGCGTCGGTCTTCACCATCGGCTTCCACACCCACCGCGTTCACGCGGCGCTGCTCGCGGCCAGCGACAAGGACTCGCCCGAGGAGGCCCGGCAGATGGTCGACGACGCACGCGGCCACGTCGCCTTGGCGGTCAACCTTGTGATCGTTGCCGGCGTCTGGGTGGCGATCGTCCTCGCCCTAGCCAAGTGGGACGTGCAGTGGTTCGACGTCTTTGTGCTCGTCGGCCTCGGCCTACTCGAGCTCGCTATCGTCGGCCTCGGCTTCATCGAGGACCGCGGCGCGGCGGTGACCGCTGAGCGCCGCTACGGCCGCCCGGCCCGGGACCCTGGGGCTCCGCCCGGCGCCTCGCCGAGGTGAGGCTTCGCCGTCACCACGGGACGCGGCTTCCGGAGCAGCACGACGCCCCGGGGAGCGCTGGCGAGCTCCGGGGCTCGCTTTTGGGCCGGGGCTGGACCAGCTGGGTCATCAGGGGGCGAGTCGGCGCGCCGCAGCGGGATGATCAGGTCCCACGGGAGAGGGCGAAGACCAGCTCGCGGCTCGGCCGCGATGGCTCGCACGTGAGCCCCGCGAGGAGCTGGCCCCTGATGCTTCGGCGTGAGCGAACTTCCCGCCGTCAGCGCGAGAGGCGATGGATCGTCATGGGCGTCCCACTGCGTCGAGGGAAACGTCCTGCTTAGCCGCCCGCGCAAGCGAAATCGCCTCTCAATGCGTGCTGGAGCTGGGCAAGCCGTCATGACTGATTCCAGCGGCGGAGTTGGGACCCGTCCCCTCTAGGTCAACCTGCGACGGGCGATCGCTCCGCCGGAGGATCGCGAGTCCTCTGTCATCGACTTGCCGGACCTCGCCGGACACCGGAAAGTAACGCTGCCACAGCTCGATGCAGGCGCGCTCATGACGGCGATTAGCATCATCGAGCCACAATTCCCAATCGCTTTCCAAGTAGGGCCACAGAGCGAATAGCGTTGCATCTCGTCCTACGCTCATTGGCGGCCCATCGGCAAACACGAAGTCGAACGTCCCGTCAAGCACCACGCTGTACCACGGCCGTGCTTGTCCATCCGCACAAGTCCTGTCGGCGATCGGCGCCAGCAACACGCGAACGAAACGCTCGAGTCCCAGCTCGGCGAGCAGCTGCTCGGTTCTGCGGTGGTAACGCCGGTCGTGCTCGAGGCTTAACACCGCGCCGCCTCGAGCCCTCGCGTGGGCCGCGAGAATCGCGGTTGAGGCGCCGCTCCCCAGTTCGAGGATCCTTCGCGGCTGTCGGCGCTCAAGACTCGCGACGAGTTCCATGGCCAGCGCGCGGCTAATCGTCCACTCGGTCCAAGGGAGCGCCGACCCGGTGACGAGCTCCTCCAATTCCCGCGTTCCTCCGCCGCCACGTCGCAGCTGCATTCCGAAAGCCGCCTCCCCCCTAGATCGAACGTCGATGTCGCGAGACTCTTGCACACCGCTTATGGGGCTGTGCTCTTCGACGAACCTACGCACCATGCACCCGTAGTCCTGCCGAAACTGCGGCACGAGCCGCACCTCTCCCGAGGGCACTCTGCCCTCCGCGACTGCACAGCTGACCCACTCCCCGATTCTCGAATAGCCCGACGTCACCCCCGGCCGGTCCCGACCGAACCCGGAGAGGTGATATTCCCCGTTTGCCCAGCGGAAAAGGTAGGTGATCTCCCGGGCATCAATCTCAGGCCAGTTGCACCGCGCCACACGGCGAAGCCTGTTGTCCAGATCCATGTCTTGCCCGGAGTTCATTCTCGCGTAGCCACCAACCCGCTCGAAAACCTCTCGCGTGAAGACATGTTGGGCGATATATGACCCCGAAGTACGCTCGATGCGAGAGTTGTCCGCCCAAACGAAGCACCGATTCGGGCGCGCGTAGTCATATCCTTCAATGTAATGCGCGCACGCAGATAGATGCCCGGGCAGGAAGCCATCGTCGTCGTCCCAGCAAACGATAACGTCGCCTGAGCAGTGCCGAATCGCAGCGTTGCGCTTTTCGCCAATCGTCGGAAAGCGCGCGGCCGCGTTAACGATCCGGACCTCGGCATGATCGAAGACGATGCGCTGCGCTGGCAGGTCGTTGACGATGACGAGTTCTTTAGGGCCGGGGTAGTCTTGGCGAAGAAAGAACTCGAGCGCCTCTTCCAAACACGCCGTCCGTCCAAACGTCAGGCATTGACACGAGATGGCGGGCAGCGCCATTAGGTGTTCTCCAGCCAGAGTGCGCTGATGAGCTGGTGCGCGTGGTTGGCGCAATGAGCAGGGTCGCCGGGCTCATGCGAGACCGTCCACATGACGCGAAGGGCTCTACGCAGGTCGCCGACTCGCGCGGGCGTCGGGTGTGTGCGGAAGGTCGTCAAAGTTTCGCTGACGGCCGCCTAGTGGCGGACGAGCGAACGTCTCGGTCGCCGAGGGATGGCCACAGAGGGAGCGGAGCTGAGGCGCGTCGAGTGACGGCTCGTGAACGCCTTCTCCTCATTCGCGAGCCGGAGGTCGGCGGGCACGCGCCGGACCCCGCGGGGGTGCCAAGAGTGCTGGCGAGCTCGAAGCCTGCCATCACGCGTGAAGGAGCGGCTCGAGGTGGTCACGGAAAACGACACCGAGGTTGCGCGTGCGGCGCAGTCGGGTCTTCTGCCGCACAACGCGCTCGCTCTGGAGAGCGTTCGCCACCTCTCGGGCAGCATCGCGCAAGTATGCGGTCTCGTCGGGGTGATATGTGGTGTGGAAGAGGGTCGAGCAGAACTTTACGTAGTGCGCGTCCGCTCCGTGCAGCTCCCGCATCGGCGGGAAGTCGTCGTTGAGGACCAGCACGTTCCCACTCGCTGCCGCCTCCTGGCAGACAAGCGAGTACGTCTCGGACGCCGACGGATGCACGTAGACGTTCGTGAGGTGGAACAGATCCATCACTACCTTGCGCGGGAGTTCCACCTGATACTGCGCCATCGCGGCGGAACTGAGGCCTGGCAGCGACTCGAGCCGACTGGTGATCACCACCTCGTCTTCAGTGAGCCCCAGGCGCAGCGCCTCCTCCCGAACCTCCTCCCGGTAGCGGACGAAGTGCTCACCGGTCGAATGGAACGACGCGATGACGAACCGCACCGAGTGCCCCGCCGCCTTCAGTTGGGCGAAAAGTCGCACGGCCTTCTCGGGCTGCTTGCCTCGGTCAAGCCGCAGTGGATACATGCCAAGGATCGCCGGCGAGTAAAGGTCGTGGTCACGCAGCAATGCGCGTGTGAACGGGTGGAAATCAAACGTATCCTCGTAGTCGAGCGGGTGCGGGACCACTCGCACAACCTCGGGGCCGACCCCGTACTGGCGGGCGACGCGCGCTACGTCGTACGCGTTGGGGTACACGAACAGCGCGCCAGGGAAAGGCCGGAACCGCGCGCTTCGGGGGTCCTCCTCGGGCAGGCTGCGGTGCTCGACCGGCGCTGAGTGAATCCAGTGCAGCCACCTTAGACGCGGTCGCTCGGCAGCCAGCTCCCGGCACGCATGGTTGAAGGCGAGGTGGTGCGGCAGGTACAGGATGTCGTGGGTGATCGCAACATCCACTTGGTCCAGCACCGGCGCCAAGCGCTCTTTTATTGCCGCGACGCCGGCACGGAACTGCTGGGGGCACTGTACCGCCAGCTCATCCCCGTCCAAGTGGTGGGGAGGGAGGAGGGCGTGGCGCAGCAGCGGATGCGCGAACACGCCGTTTGGTCGGAACCCGTCGCACGCCACGAGCGTGGTGCTGTAGCCGGCGCCGAGAAGGGACTTGAGCTGCGTGCTGACGACCTGGCACAGCGAGAATGCCTCTAACAGGTCGACGAACGTCGTGATGACCGCCACGCGCTTCATCGCATTACCGGCGCCGGCCTACCACAGTCTACGGCCAGAGCTGCGCGACATAGTCGCGCACCAGCCCAGCGTCCTTCTTCAAAGCGACGCTCACCTTGGTCGTCCCGATCTTCGTCTTCAACGGATCGAGGAAGATGGCGGTGCCGTCGGAGAAGAAGACGGACTTGAGGAATGCGTCGTCCTCGCGGTCGAGGTCGCCCTGCCCCGCGGCCGCACCGAACGGTACCCGGCCTGCCTGGATCGCGTCATAGATGCCGATAGCCAGCCGCAGAAGCTCCCCGCCGTTGCGTGCGTTCACCACATAGGCCTTCACCGTGCCCCGAGGTGTGTCGGTGAGCGCCGCGAGCAGAGACCACGGCGCCTTATCGTCCTTGTCCGCGGAGACAACATTCTTGGTGGACACGTCATTGAGCACTTGCACGGCGTCGAGCACTACCTTGGACCACTTGTTCACCAGTCGAGACGTGCCGAGGGTCCCGTAGACGCTCATGTTCTGCGTGCAGCGCATGATCGCGCGCTTGAAGTCACGCAAGAAATTGTAGATCTCAGCCACTTGGCGCGGATCGTCCTTCCGCACGGCGTCCGGATCGACGGCGTTTCGGTCGTCGGCCGCCAGCGTGACCAAGTTGCGGTATATGGCGGCGAACTCGGAGTTGACCGCTGGCACCGCCGCCGTCCCGAGGTTGAACGCAGAGCGGATCTCACGCCAGATGTCGTCCTCCGTGTCGAACTGCTCGGTGCGGAGGCGCACGATGTCCTGCATCAGCTGCTGAGTCGCCGCGGGCAGCTGGTCCATGCGCTCCAAGGTCAGGTCGCCCGCCTGGTAGTTCGCCTCGCGTGTCGTGAAGAGGCGGTTGACCGCCGTCGGCACGCCGGCGAGGAGGTACATGCTGACGACGAACAGCCGGGCGAGCTCACTCGCCTCGTCGATGTTGACCGGCGGCTCCGGCGCGAGCCCGGGGGTCTCTATGAGCGTGATCAGCTTGTCGAAAGCGTCCGCGTTCACCACCGGTGCGACCGTCGTCGTGGTCGTGGAGCCTGTCGTCGTCGAATCCGTTGTGGTGCTAGAGCCGGTTGTGGTGCTAGAGCCGGTTGTGGTGCTAGAGCCGGTTGTGGTGCTAGAGCCCGTCGTGGTGCTAGAGCCCGTCGTGGTGCTAGAGCCCGTCGTGGTGCTAGAGCCCGTCGTGGTACTGGAGTCGGTCGTGGTGCTTGAGCCCGTCGTGCTACTGGAGTCGGTCGTGGTGGAGTCGCTCGTCGTCGTTGTCGAGTCGGTTGTGGTCGATGTCGTCGTGGTCCCAGTCATGGTCGATCCTCCTGCGGGCAGGGAGATGTCCTCTGTCTGCGCGCGCCTGCGGGGCGCGAGCTGCTTGATGTCCTGCTTCCCGCCGAGCACCTCGACAGCCAGTGTGTATGGCGTGCTGAGCGTGAGGCCCTCGAGCGTGTACCGGCCGTCGGCGTCCGTCTCGGCACTCGCTGCCGGCACGGTTGCGTCCGCCTCGCGCACGCTGACGACCGCCCCGGCGATCGATTTGCCTTCGCTTCCCATGACGGTGCCGGAGAGCTGACCCGTCCCCTTAGCCATGTCGCTTCCTCGCCTGATCGATGTTCGTTCGCGACCTCATGTGCCAAGCGCTTTCCATCCGATCGCCGCGGTCCACTGGAGCCCTTGCAGCAGATGCTGGAACGTTTCGAGGCGCCGCTGGTCCGCGGGTCCGCTCCAGGCCAGCGAGCACGTGATGCTCACCCCGCCCGGCGAGGCGGCCGCGATGTCGCAGATCAGCCGCAGGCCGGCGAGGAGCTCGCGGGACGTTGCGTCCGGCGAGGCCGCCGCCAGGGGCAGCGTCGCGATGCCGTCCTCGCTGAGGTCGGTCGCGACCCACATTCCGCCCGGCTCGTCGTCGTACGGGGCCGGGACCGAGCGTACCGTCGTGAGCCCGAAGCGCGTGACGCCGGCGCCGAGCGTCGCCTCACCGTGGCTGACCGCCTCCAACCGCGCGACGGTCCCGTCCGGGCGCTCGAGCGTCGCACTGAGATACGCGGCGGAGGTCAGGCTCTGCACCGCCAGGTCCGTGGCCAGCTCGGTGCTCCCCAGCCGGACGGAGATCGCGGCCGCCGCGTCGCCGTCGGTTCGAGCGGCAAGCGCGGCCACGAGCTCGGCCGCGGGTTCGGGTGCCGACGGCACCACCGCGAGCCGCGCCACGCCCTGACGGACCTGCGGTGGGACGGCAGCCGGGGGCTCGACCTGCCCGACCGTCGGCGTGCCCGAGCCCGCGGTCTCGACCGGAACGACGTCGAACGTCTGCGAGCCCTCGGCGTCCCCCGCCACCAGCTTGGCCACCGCTAGCGCGTCGTCGTCCGGACCGGGCGCAACGTCGCGCAGCGCCACAGAGACGCTGTCCCAGATCAACGTCGGGCGGCCCTCGACCTCGCCGTCCTCGACCACCGCATGCTCCACGCAAACGTATTGCGCCTCCCGGCCAGGAGGGATCCCAGCTTCCACGCGACGCGGCTCGTCAAGCACGAGTCGACGGGCCAGGCGGTCGAACGCCAGGCCCTCCTTCACCAGGATCGCCGTCCCGTCGGCGCGCTCGACGTCGAAGCCGCGGATCACCCGGCCGACGCCGACGAGCTCCCGAAAGTCCCGTATCGAGGAGTTGAGGGAGTCCTGGAGGTGCTCGACGTGCTCGGTCGAAACCCTCAGCCCGTCGAACACCGCGATCCTTGCCGGTCTCATGGTCCGCCCTCCTCTCCGAACTCCTGGACGACATTCGCGAGGGTCACTTGGCCGCGGCAGTGCGCGGTCACGACCAGCACCGCCGGGGTCGTGACCCCGCGGGCATTGAGCGTGAGCCGCTGCACCTGGCCGGCGACGCTCGGGCGGAGGGAAGGGCGCCCCTCGAATCCGAGCGCCAGCGGGCCGCTGTCGGTGTCGGGATCGGGCAGGTACACGATCCGCGCCAGCGCCCCGACGGCATCGCGGACGATCGGCTTCCATAGCTGTCCGCCGCGGTTGACCAACAGCCAGCCGGGGTCGCCGCCCGAGTCGGGGGCGATCGCGACGTAGGCCATGCCCCGGATGCTCCGCAGCAACACCCAGTGTGGGGTGTCGCTTGGCACCTCAATCGCCTCGGACAGTGCCGCATAGAGCCATCCGCGCTCGTTGACGACGGCTCGGCCGAGGGTGAAGTCGACGCCGCCGAGCGGGACGCCGGTGGCAGGGGCACCTCCGGCGTCCGGCTGAATCTCCAGATACAGCTCGGCCTCTGCGTCGACCACTGCCGCAACCGCGACGCCGGCCACCCGCACCACTCCCCCGGGCCGGAACCCCAGACCACCCTCGCCGCCGCTTGCGACCGTGACCTTTTGGGCGACGGCATGGTCCGGACCCACAGTGGCGAACTGGCGCCCGTCGTGAACCGGGACGTCGCCGAGAAGCCGTTCCGGGCCGGGCGCGCCGCTCAGGTCGAGCCGAACGGTTGCCAGCGGGAGCTGCCGCCCGGACGGCCGAGGAGCATCGAGGGGGATCCGAACGATCGCGCCGAAGTCCAGATCGAGCGTGCGGTCGATCGCAATGCTCTCGTCGACCGGGTTCGGCCACGCCTGGGTCTGGAGCATCGTGTACTCCAGTGACCCCGGGCGAATGGCTATCTCGACACGGCCGGGAGTGTCCGAGCGGACGAGGAAGCTCAGCGTCGTTGCCCCCTCCGGCAAGCGGGCGGCATCCAGGTAGCCGTTTGCCGCGTCTGCAAAGTCTCCGAGCGGATGGTCTCCCTCGGGGAGCGTCCCGGTGTGCGTCCAGAACACCTCACCTCCGGCGAGACTCACCTGAACGTTGCGCGGAAGCGGGGAACTGGCCACCGCAACGCCAAACTGCTGCGCGCCGCCGCCGCCGGTCACTGTGACGTTCGTGGTCTCCGGGGGGCCCGGCGCCGATTCTGGGCCGACGTGCAGTGTGGCCTCGATCCTCTTGACGTCAGCGTTCCGCGGGAGCTCGGCCACCTGCACCTCTACAGGGGTCTCCTGGCCCGGCACGAGATCGACCCCTCGCACGTCCCGCACGATCACGTCGAACGTCAACGGCCGCAGATCGGAAACGCCCTCCATCACCAGCCCGCGCAGGTCGGTCAGCTGGCCCGCGCCCGCTTTCAGCCGGAGCTGGGGGAGGATGCCGGCAACCAGGTCCATGCCGCTACCCCCTTGTCCGAAGTCGCTCGACGGCGGCCCGCGGCAGCTTCACCCCGGTGTGATCGACGAGCTCTCCCATGATGGCCTGCACGACGTCTCGCGCCTGCGCCACGTCCCGGTACTCCACGGCCACGAGGACGATGTAGGGTGGCTGCATCACCGTCCCGCCCGGCGGCCACTGGTCCACGATCACGCGGTTGTCCAGCAAGTCCTGCTCGGAGGTCTGCTGGGTGTTTTCGACGAGGATCTCCTCGTCGAGCTGCGGATCGTTGAGGATCCCGATCGCCACGATCGCGTCCATCACATCCCGCTTCTCGCGGTCCATCTGGAACGCGTCCGCGAAGTCGCCGACCGTCGTGTCGGACCAGCTCGAGGCGAGCTGGTTGAGGACCTCCCCGACCCGCACGCGCCGCTCGAGGTAGTCGAGCAGGTTGTCCGCGGCAACGCTTCGCGCCCGCAGGGTGTTGATCGCCTCCTCCACCCGCTCCACCGGCGCGTTGGTCAAAGTGACGATGGCCGAGCGGGCGAGCTGGGTGGCGGTCTGGCTAACCGGCTGCGCGGACGGGAACGGGAACGGGAACGGGAACGGGAATGGGACCGCATCGATGGGGCCGAACGGCACGCGCCCCGGCCGGGGCTGCGGCGGTGGGGCAGTGGGCGGCTGCGGCGGCTGCGGCGGCTGGAACGGTGTGGGAAAACCTCCCCCGAGCAGTCCGGGAACCGCGGTCAAACCGCCGAAGCCCGGGATCCGGGACACTGGGGCAGGCGGCGCCTCGGCACCGGCGCCCGGCTGGGCGGTTCCCGGGAGGGCCCCGAGCCAGCCCGGCAGTGTTCCGGCAAGGGCGTTCAGGCGCATAGCGGGCGCGGCGCCGGGGGCCGCCTCGGATGTCGGGCTACCAGGCGGGGCGCCTCCGTCCAGCCCGCCCAGCGGGCCGAAACCGCTCAGTCCATTCACGTCACCGCTCCTTCCGTTCTGTGGGGAGGTCAGGGCAGGTCATCCCGCCAGGCCTTGCTCGGCATCGCTCAACGTCCGTCCGACGAGCTGTGGCGCTGTCATCGGTCCGGCACCGGCCAGTAGGTCGCCGGCTTCCGTCTGCAGGCGGGTGGCAGCCGCGCGGTAGGTGAGCCCCAGCAGGCTGGGCATCCGCCGATCGGCCGTCGCCGCGGTGTCTGTCACGACCACATTGAGCCGCGGCTGCCCGAGCGCAACGGGTGCGACGGCGAGGACCCGGCGGTCGTTGAGCATCGGATCGCCGGGCGCGGACAGCTCGGTGCCTCCGGCGCTCACCACGCGCGCGACCTCGTACCCTTGCGCCCGCAGTGCCGCTTCGGCCGTCCCGAACGGCAGCCCGAACATTGCGCCGGCCAGGGCGTGGGCGTCCGCGACGACCCGCAGCCCTTGCGCCAGCCGCCGGAAGTCCTCGGCTTTGATCCGGTCGCCCGGGTTGGGGAACGGGAGCTCCGCGAAGGGGTCGCTCGCCGGCGCAGTGGGGGACACCGGCGTCGGCGTCGCCGCCGTCGCCGTCGCGGGCTGCGACGCCGGTGCCGGTGCCGGCTCCTGGCTTGGAATCCGGCGGTCAGGGAGGGGCCGTGCCGGCCGGAACTCCTCCAGGCGCGGGGCCCCCGTCGCCAACGTCGCGATGCCGGGATCATCGGCGAGGATGGCCGCCAACCCCCGTCGGCCAAGCGCGGCGTTCATCGCGATCGATCGCATCTCAGCCATGGGTCATCGCTCCTCTGTCCGGGTGGCGGCCACCTCGCCACCGGGGTCGAATGGGACGAGGCTCTCGGCAGCGCGGTCCACAAGGCGGACCGTGTGGAACTCGATGCCCTCGCCGTCGGTGGCGTCCGCGGGCCGCAGGACGCCGCGGCCGAGCTCCCAGCCGTCGTCGGCGGTCTCCACGAAGGCCCGCACACCCGCCGCCCGGAAACGAGGAAGCAGCGCCGAGATGCGCGCGCTGTGGTCGGTGGGCGCCGCGGACCCGCCCGGGGATGGGGTGTGAGCTGGCAGTAGCAGCTTGAACGCGCAGGCGACACGCTCGTCCCACGCCATGCCCACGACGGCGCTGGGCGGCACGTCGAAGACGCAGGCGTCGAACGGCGGGTCGTCGTCGAAGACGCCGACCGGGGCCTCGTGGGCTGCGAACACCGCCAGGTCGAGGTCGTCGGCGTCGAAGATGCCCTCGTTGACGCCGAGGTGCCAGTGGCTGCGGCCCAGCGGCGGCCGGGGGAGCGCAGGGGACGGGCTTCGCCACGGCGAGGCGTCGTCGGCGTCGACACCGCCGATGAATGCCTCACGCTCGGTACCATCGCCCACAGCGAATGCCGCGCCGTCCGCGTCGACGTGGTCGTACATTCCGCCGGCGTAGGTCACCAGCCACGGCGTGACATCCAGCCTCCCAATGGTCGCGCCGTCGTGCGGGTCGATGACCAGCGTCTCGCCGTCGGGCACCACGCCGTTGAAGACAAGGCCGCCGGGGACGTCGGGGCAGTACAACGTGGGCATCACGGTGCGGTCCCCCACCCCCCGGATGATGGCGCGCACCGGGCTGACGTCGGGATTCCCGTTGTCCGCGGCCCAGCGGTCGCCGAGCCAGCGGGCCGCCGGGTCGACCTTGAGGCGCCGGAACGGGTTCTCGTGCAGCACGATCGTCTCGCGAGGGCGCCCCGGCGTAAACGGGAACTCGATGGTCGCCCGATGTGAGTACCCCTCACGATCGAGCGGCCGCAGCAGCGGTTCGCCGTCGCCGTCGGCAACGAGTTCGCCGCCCAACAGCGCCGCCGCGGCGTCGACGACGGCACGCGGCGTGCCGAGCCCGTCCAAGTGCAGGTTCGCGATCCGCCGAACACGCCGGCGCATCATCTGCAGGCGACTCTGGCCGTCGATTCCGGTCTCGAGCAGATCCTGGAAGTGAACGTCCTGGAGGTCGAGGACCGCGGCGAGATTGCGGACGTCGCGCGTCTGCGGGGCGACCATCAGGCGGTGGGCCTGCTGGATCCGGAACAGCTCGCCGTCGGCCGCCTCCAGCGGTATGGCCAGGGCGTCGATGACGGCAGCCAGGAGCTTGCCCTGGTCGCCGGCGCCGTACACCGAAGGCAGCACGTCGAGGACGGCGCGGGTCTTACCCATCGAGAGCCCCGATCCGCTCGACCCGCAGCGTGCGCAGCACGGCCACCTCGTGTTCCTCGAGCGCCAGATCGGCGAGGTCGTTGAGCAACCTGCCCGTCTCGTCGTAGCTGGCATTCACGACCACGGCCTCGCCGTCGGCGAGCATCAGGTCGCGGCTGACGCCCGCGACCGCCTCCGCGGCGGCGGCGCGCACCCGCTCGCGGCTGAGGGCGCGCTGACCGGCGAGGGCACGCTCGATCGCCGCCCGAACCGCCTCGTTCAGCGGCAGCGTCACTTCGGAGTCGGCGCCGGAGGCACCCGCGCGCTCCTCGAGCCGCACCAGCACGTCGACGTCCAGGCGCTGGTCCATGAGATAGACCGCGACCTCGGCGGGTGCGATCGTCAGCTTGCGGCCCTCGGCCACCACGTTCACGCGGTAGGTCGGCTGGGCGCCGGCACCGGTGAGCGGACCGATGAGCATGCTGGCATCCGCGATCTCATCGGGGGCCACTACCCTCGCGAGGAGCTTGGCGTGGACGAGGGGCTCCCCCATGGGCAGGGCGTCCACATGTGCGACGACCGCGTTCCGGACGCGCTCCTCGATCGCCTCACGCTCGGCGGCGGTCAGGTTGGGCTCGGTCAGCCGTAGCAGCACCTCGATGCGCAGCGGCAGAACGGTGTCAGCGCCGGCGCCGCTCAAGGGCGCGGTCGCCTCTGGGGCGCCCACCTGGCTCAGTGCGGCCACCACCGCAGCGCGTCCCCCACCGCCGGTGGTGGGCTCCTGCGCGGCGACTGGGACCGACAGGTTGTGCCGAACGCGAACGCCGGCAGGCCGCGCCTGCAGGATCGCGTCGTCGACGCGCCGCAGGAAGTCCGCGTCGAGGCCGTCCCCCACACCCAGGCGCACGTCCACGACCCCTGGGCCCTCCGGTCGCTCGGTGACCTGCACGTTGGCTTCGCTGAGCTCGGCGACCCCGTCGATCAGCGAAGTGCGGATCGCCTCGACGGTGCTGCGGCCGGCCCGATGGATGCGGCCGCGGATCCGCCTCCGCAGCTCCTCGTCGCTCTCGCGCTCGGCGGCGAAGAAGGTCGCGCGCTCGTTCGTCACGGCCTCGATGCCGAAGATCGGGCGGTTGATCAGCGTGATCGCTCCTGGCGGAACGGCGCCGGCCGGGCCGGGCTCCTGGGCCCTGACGGGGACCACCACCGACAGCTGGTCGCGGCGAAGCGTCCGGGGCGCGGTCGTCTCGAATGCTCGCGCGTCGGCGGTCGAGACGACGGTGCCGACCGCGACGGCGATGTCCCCGGGGGCGGGTGTCGTGCGCTTGAAGAGCACCTCGCCCGAGGCGAACTTCGCGTCTTTGCGGGTCACGTCGAGCAGCGCCGCGACATGGTCGAGGGAGGACCCCGTAGCCAGGTCGACGAAGGCCGACTCGTAGATCATGCGCATCTGCTTGTGTTGCACCGCGTACTGGCGCGCAAAGGCCTCGGCGAGCGTGGTCGTCACGCTGCCCGGGTTGCGATCCGTCAGGCGCGCGGTGCCCTCGTCGGTGAAGTACGACACGGAGAACGCGGTGCGGTCGTCTGGCGGGCGGCCGTCGAGCAGCCAGGCGATCCCCGCCTCGGCGGCGTCGTAGCGATAGTCGATGCCTTGCTCGAAGATCGCGAACTCGCCGCCGCGCTCGCCGAAGACCCGCAGGCTCTCGGCGATCGCCCCGGGAGCCCCAAGCGCGTACGCGCGGTCGATGCCGGCGAACTCGTGCTCCTCGCGGATCGTCCCGCCGGTCAGGGCGATCAGCAGATCGTCGACGAAACGCTCGTATGGTTGCGCGACGAACGTCATGTCAGTGGCCCCGCGAACGAGAACGGGACGATCAGGCTGAGCGGCGTCGGGTCGCCACGGGCCAGCAACTCGACGTCGATGGTCACCGTCTGGCGCTCCTCGCGTCCGGGAGCCGGACGGACATCAACGCGCAGGATGCGCTCCAGCCGAGGCTCCTGGCGGAGGCAGGCGAGCACGTGGAGCTTGACGAGGCTCCGGTTCGTCTCCGTGTTCGGCTCACCGATCAGCGCGTGATGACGCGACCCGTAATCCGGGTGGCCTAGCGGCGACAGCTCGCCGCGCTCGGTCGCGAGACGCAGGATCAGCGCCTGCACCAGGTTCGCGCGAGCCTCGATCACAGCCAGGTCCAGCGCCCGGGGGGCGACCCCCGCGCGCGATCGGGCCTGGAGATCGAGCCGCGTGGACGGCCCGCTGAACGTGCGGCCCTCGTCGTCGGCGACGAGGCCGAGGTGCAGGTCGCTTCCGAGGGGCTCGTGCGTCACGAGCTCGCCTGGATGTCGAGGATCGCGTCGACGACCTCGAAGCGGCGCTGGTCGGTGCCGGACTCGCGCAGGGTCAACTCGTCGACGAGCGAGTCCTCGTTGGCCTTGATGTATGTCAGCACGCCGCCGGCGACGGCGGCGAACAGCATCCGGCGGTCCTCTGCGCCACCCGCGGGCAGCGGCGAGCCCTTCGTCTGCTGCCAGACCGTGGCGAACTCGGCCTCGATACGCGCGGTCAGGTCCGCGGGGGTCAGGCGCGCCATGTGTCCTCCCCGGTCACCCGGTCTTGACCTTCAGTGACAGTAGGTCGGGTGTCGGTGTCGGCAGGGGCGGCACCGGCGGGGCTGGCGTCACCGGGAAGGCGCCGAGCGCCATCTCGCCCGGATGCATGTGGCTCTGGAAGATCGCGACGACCTGGTTGAGGTACTGCAGGAGCTGATCGCCGAGCACCACGGGGTGGGATGCGCCGGAGACGAGCTCGACCTGCGGCGCGTCCACCACGACCTTCGTCTGGCCCTTGACTGTCGCCTGGCCCGCGGCGATCTCGAGCTTGAGCAGGTTGTTGCCGCCGCTGTCCGAGACGGTCACGTCCTGGTCATTTGTGGTGATCTCGACCTTTCCGTCGTTCTCGACGGTCACCGACGTTCCGGCCATCTCGAGCCGCACCCGGTCGTCCTCCAAGGTCAGGGTGTTTCGCTTCGGCAGCTCCAGATGGAGGCGGCGGACGCCGGATTCCTCGGGATCCGGGCTGACGTAGACGTCCTCGTGAGGCTTGACGACCGGCGACCGCGCCTTATCGGTGTGGAACCGCCCCGTGACCACGGCCGCGTCGATGTCGCCGTGCAGGAACTGCACCAGCACGAGGTCCTCGACATTCGGCATTGCCACCGCCCCCACCCGGTGGGTCGCGATCGGCACGCGCTTGAGCTCGAGGCCGGAGTCGCGGAGCCGGACGTCGCACTCGCAGTTGTGGTTGTCGCCGTCGGACTCGTGCGAGCCCAAGGCGGTCACGACACCGAGCTCGGCGGTGCGGAAGCCCTCGAGCGCGTCGTACACGATCGCCTGCACCATCGTCACGAGGTCGCTCACAGGAACCCCCCGATTCCGGCCGCGGCCGCCCCCCCGGCGGCGCCGCCGCCGACGGCGCTCACCTCGATCTCGGTGACGTACCCCTCCCGGGCGTTGAAAACGTGCCGCACCGAGCGCACCTTGGTGGTCCCGGGCAGCGAATCGCCGGGTACGTCCCGCAGCTCGACGGCGTCGCCGATCGACATCGTCGGCAAGCCGAGCACGACGACGCGCGCCGTCGCCGCGCTCTCCCGGATCTGTGCCAGGCGGGCCGACGCCGCCGCGTCGGCCGCGGACTTCGTGCGCACCGCGCCGTCCTGTATCGCGCGGACGCGCACGCCGGACCCGTCCTCGCCCCGGTAGGGGTCGAGGTCCGCCACAAGCTGGTGCCAGGTGTCGGAGCCCGAGGAGCTGGCGGGGCTCTCGCCGTTGACGAGGACGTGCTCGGCCACGGGGTCGTGCCGGTGGACCGAGATTTCGAGGATCTCCGCGCCGTACCGCAGCACGTGGTCGGCGCGCGACTTGGCGAAGGCCCGCACGCACAGCCGATCTCGAGCGTCGACGTAGACGTCCATGCCCTCGCGCCGGGCAAGGTCGGTGATGGTCCGAAGCACGGGGCGCGACTCGTGGACCACGAGGTGCGGGTACCGGCTGCCCTGGTCGATGTCCCCCGTACTCACCCCGGCCTGCTGGGCGAGGTCGCCGACGATCTGGCTCAGCGAAGCGTTCTCGTACACCTGGTTGAGGCGCGTTTCGGCAAGCCGGCTGAGGCCCGTGCGTCCGACAAGGGTGACCAGCTCTAGCGAGCTCTCCAGCGACTGCACGCGCGTGGTGGCGACGGTGGCCGTGACCAACCCGGCGGTGAGCTCGACCGTCATAGGATCCGTGGCCGTGATCGCCTCGCCGCGCACCGCGGTCGCGGGCGCCGCGGGTCCGCCGCCGCCGAGCGCCCCGACCGCGGCCGTGGCCAGCCCCTCCAGGCTGCCGGCGCCATCGCCGCCGGGTCGCGCGTACACGGTGACGCGACAGTGGTGCACCGGTGAGTTCATGCGCGTGAGCACGTCGAGCTCGACGAGTTCGGTGCGCGGGTCGGATGCGGAGTCGACTGACCACCCGGCGACGGAGAGCTTGTAGTCGATTCGGGGCACGTTGCTCCTACGGGGCGGGCGGCAGGCCGCCGCCCTCGAAGTCGAGGGATCCGCGCGCCGCCCAGAGGTCGGCGACGGTGTGGGCCAGGGCGTACCCGCGCGGGCCGCCGCCAGCGCCCCAGGTGTGCCAGTTGCGCACGCTGTCGAGGCTGTCGATCAGCCCCTGGTCCCCGAGGGCCGCGGCCTCGGCCGTGAGACCATCGATCATCGCCTGCTCGTGCGCATCGGTCCACTGGCCGGGATGGCCGGCCGCCGCCGGGATCGCCGCGCGCGTGAGCGCCCCGCGCAGCCGCGGCCCGGCAGTGCCGCCACTCACGACGTGCGCCGGGCGCCAGACGTGCCATCGCATGATCATCGCCAGCGCCTGCTCGGAGGTGGCGACATCCCCGATCGTCGCCCCACGGGGGGTTCCGCCCGTCGGGACGTCGGCGACCGCCGGCGGGCCAGGGCCCCAGGGGGTGGCACGGATATCGCGCAGCCGAATGCGCGCCATGTCCCACATCCGGCGCCGGAAGGCGGTGATCGTGCGGCCCGCCATGGAGAATCGGTGGAACCAGTGCCAGGTCCGGAAGTAGTTCGCGTCGGCGGCCTGCGCAGGGGCCGCGGCGAAGCCGCCCGCGTCGGTCTCCTGCTCCAGCCACGCGGTGTACTTGCGCAGGGAGGCCGTGAACAGCGGGGAGCCGCTCGCGACGCCGGTCGGGTCGGTCCAGCTCCGGTCCGGCCGCGCACCGAAGAACCCGAAGGCGGTTGCGAAGGCGGACGGCTCGAGGTGCCGCAGCAGCGCCAGATAGGCGCACAGTTCGCCTCGGTCGACCGCGCCACCCGAACCGATCAGCCCGAGCGTCCAGTGGCAGGGGCCGAGCGACATGACCGCGTTGTCCCAGGCGTTGAGACTGTCGAAGAAGCCCATGCACTCGACCTCGGAGACCGCCCGCACCACCTTGTAGGTGGACAGTTGCGCTGGGCTCAGGCTTGCCAGGGGGACTCCTACGAGGGCATCCGGAGTCAGCTCGGCATCCGCACGGGTGTGGATCGGGGCCCGCGAGCTGGGGCCGCCGTGACCGGCGGACTGCCAATCGCCGAGTACCATCCGGTCGCCCGCGTTCACGCCGGCCGGCAGCGTGAAGTGACCACTCCAATCGCGGGCGAACATGCGCGGTGCACTCGAGGGCTGGTCATCCTTGCCCCAGAGATTCTCGTGGACGACCGCGGTGCCCTGGAGCGCCTCGATCACGACCGGACAGCGCCAGCGGTTCGCAAGCCATTCGAGCAGCGCGACGCGCGTGGCGCCATTGAGTACGCCGCTCACCGGCCCGGAGTAGATGGCCGTGTTGCGGGTCTGCGACAGGCGGTCGCCGTACACCGCCGGGGCGGACGGTCCAGGGGCGGCCTCCTGCGCGAGGAAGGCCATCTTCGCGTGGACCTGGAGCTCGCGCACCGCCCATTCGGTCGCGCGCCCGAAGTCGCCGTCGGGAGTGCCGGCAAGCAGGAAGCCAAGCTCCCGGAGGTCGCTCTGGAGTCGCCGCACGAAAGCATCGGTGCCGGCGGCGGGCATCTGATCTCCGGCCGCGACCGAGCGGACCGCGCCAGCCCAGCGCGGCTCCGTATCGCCGTCGCCGCGCCGTAGGTCGTAGCCGCCCCAGCGGTCCAGTGAGGGAAGCCCCGCGTCGGCGGTTGCTGTGGGCACCGGCGCCGGCGCCTCGACGGGCGCGGGGACAGGCGTCGGGGCGGCGTGCGGTGTCTCCGCCGGCACGGCGGTCGGCGACGCGCCCGCGGGACACGACGGGGGGTGGATCGCGCAGCATGGCGCGCCGGCGATCGGGAACGGCGGGTCGATGGTGTCCTCGCCGATCAGGGTCTCGAAGGCCGGGTCGGTGGCGGCCGACGGGTTGTATCGGCAGACGCGGCCGGTCGGGGCGGACAGCCAGAGCCCCTTGCTCGCGATCGGGTCGGCCACCGCGCTCTGGGCGACAACGAGGTGCTCGGCCCACAGGCGCATGCGCAGCCGCTGGGCCACGGGCGTGCCGTCGCGGCCCGGGCCGGCGACCGCGGCGACGACCTCGGAGTCGTGCTCCCAGCCGCGCCGGTTGACGTTCGCCGAGCCGATCACGGCGACCTCGTCGTCCACCACGATCGTCTTTGCGTGCACGTAGGTGTGGTCCCCGAAGCGCGCAGCGCCGGATGCGGCGGGATCACAGAGGACGAACACGCGCAGCTTGTGGCCCTGGGGATGGGACGTCACGTGGTCGATGAAGCGCCTACGGAACTCCCATCTGCGCGGCAGGTCCGAGATCTCCGAGGCCGCGATGAGGATCGTCACGTGGTCGACGCTCGGCAGCGCCCGCCGGATCGCCTCGGCGGCGCACATCGCGATCAGGTACTGGTCCTCGATGTAGATGAACCGGCGGGCACCGGCGATAACGCGCAGCAGGATGTCCTGGGCTGTGCGGTCGTTGAACGTGCGCAACCCGGCGGCCGTCCACCAGGGCCAGGGCGGCGGTGCCGGCGGGGCTGGCAACGTGGCCGTCGCGTTGTACGTCTCCCCTGCGCGCACGATCGCCGGGCCGGCGATGGCAGGCACCGGCTCGCCGATGCCGCGCAACGGGCCTTTGGCCGCGTCGAGCGCTGGGTGCTCTGACGTGGACAGCCAGCGCTTGACGAAAACGCCGAGCAGGTCGTGGGCGGCGGGACCGACGATCCGGCAATGGACGTCGTGCAGGGGTGCCCCGGTGCCGCCCGAGCTGCCGCTGCTCGCCACGGCGCCGCCCGTCGCGGTCGAACCGCTCGCGGCTGGGGCCGAGGCCGAACCGCCGACAGAGAGGGCCGAGGGCGACAGCACGTTGAGCAGGCCCGCGATGTCCATCTTTCCCGGGTCCCAATGGGTGTTGTGGGGAACGTGCTGATGACCGAGCCATCCCGAACTGGCGAGCCAGTCGTTGTCGGAGAGCCTGACCGAGCCGCTCTCGCCATAGGCAACGTCACCGTCGAAGACATGGTGGGCGGCCCCAGCGACTGCGGCGTTCGACTCGATCCAACGCATGAGCAAGCCCAGCGAGGTGAAGAGGTCCGGATCGGTGGAGGCCAGCCTGGGGCTGTCGGCAGCGTTGCCGATGATCTCGATCTGGATGGCCCCGTGGCGGTTCGTCTGAACCGCTGCCGATGGATGGCGGAGGGCACGAGCCGCCACGGTGATCGGGTAGTGCTGCCAGATGGTCAGATGCGCGGCCGCGCCGTCCCGGCCGATCGTGAAGTGAGGCGGGTCCGTGTATCCGGGCAGCCCTGGGGTCTCGGTCGTATGGAGGACACCCCGCCTCGTGTCCGTCGTGAAGGACCCGCCGTGTGAGTTGACCTGGACGTTGCGGACCGCCGATGGGTGCCAACCGCTGGAAAGAGCCGTTCCGGAGAACCCATCGGCGGCCGTTCGTGTCCCTCCGCCCACAACGCCGTCGACCCCGATCCCGGCCGACAATTGAAACGCCTTCAGTGCATGCTCAGTGGCGTCCTCGAACGTCCCAGTGGGCACCGTCAGCGCGGTGAGGAACCCGCGATCGATCAGCCATCGCTGCAGTTCGGCCACGCCGTCGCCGGTAGCGCCGCGACTGAGCGTGCCCGTTCCAAAGGTCGTCGTAGTCCGGGTGGCCCCAGTCGATTCGTTGCGAGCAAGAAGGACCCCCGTGCCTTCGTCTGTGCCGACGAGACCACTCCGAGGCGCCGGCGTCGCCCCCGGGGTCGTCGCTGGCGGAGTCGCTGCTGGCGCCTCCCCGCCAGGCGCCGCGGCGGCGGGGCAGACCCGGTCGGCATTGATGTCGACCCCGCCGCAGAATGCGAGGAGGCCCTCGCCACCCTTAACGACCAGCAGCTTCTGATGGTGAGCTCCGATCAGGTACGCGTGCTGATGATTGTCGAGCACCGCGGCTCCTGTCGGGAGGCTGTTCACGAACGCGACCTCGGCCGTGTTCTTCGCGCTGCCGGTCTGGTCCCAAAGGACCACCCGAACCTGGACCCCCGCCGCCGCGGCTGCGGTGAGCAGCGCGCGGATGGTGGATGCCCCGGTGCGCGGGGCAGGTGGACACGGCGGCCCGGTCGTCGGGACGTCGAGCGGCTCGTCGAGGTCGAGCCACCACCCGAGCAGGTAGATGTAGTGCTCGCCACCTGTGGCCGTGCGGATGGCGGCGTGCATCGCTCGGAACGTCTCGGGTCCGTCAACGAGCTCCACGACGTCGTTGCCGTCCCGTGCCTCGGGACCGAGCGCGCTGCGCCAGCGCGAAATCGCGTCTTCGCTCGCTGGCGGCGGCTCGCCATCCCCTGGAGCGACCGGCAGGGGCGGGATGGTGACCGTATCGAGGTCGATGCCGCTCCAGTCGCGTGTCAGGAACTCGAGCTCTCCGGAGTGGGTGAGGAACGGCCCCGGCAGCACTGGGTGGAACGGGCGCTCGTCGGGGTCCTGCTGCTCGCCGCGCACCTGGCCCGCAAAGTAGGGCTCGAACACGGCGGCGTCGGCTGCCAGCGTCTCCTTGGAGATGTCGGGAGGAGTCATGGGACGTGCCAACACTCCGAGTACGCGGATCCGGTGCTCCCCTTCGCCGGCCAGCAGCAGCCCGGAGCCCTGGAACTCGAACGCGCTCGTGGTGTGCCGCCGCATCGCTACGGCGCCCCTGCGCTCAGCCAGGCAAGCACCAGCGCCTTCTTGTCGCGAGACAAGTCCCGCGAGACCGGCATGTGGCCCGGGTCGGTCTCCGGGCGCTGCAGCGCGGCGGCGATAATCCCCCGGGACGCCGTAACCGTCGCGTGGTCGCTGAGATCGAGGAACCGCATCGACGGGTAGAGTCGGAAGTACTGCAGGAGGATTGACTGCACGTCGGCCCAGGACGGGCTGGCGGGCATCGGGTGCCGGTCGAACACCCTGATGTTGATCTCGCCGCGCAGGTTCGCCGTGGTCGCCGACGCCAGGAAGAATCCAAGGTGCGAGACCTGCCCGTCGACGTGCGGCCGCGGATGGCCCGGGTCGCCGGCAACGAGCCGGAGCGGAGCCCTCCCACCCGCGTCGGCGGTCACGATCGCTGGGAAGGATGGAAGCACCGTCCCGAAGCCCGGACCCGCGCGTACGGACACCGCCACTAGCGTCCCGCCCGGGCGGCTCGGCGCAATGATTACGCTCGCGCCTGCCTTCGGCGCGCCGAACTGCGTGACCGTCAGCGTAACGTCGCAGGTCTCCCCCGGGTTGAGGCGAACGACGGTCTGGTCGACGTCAACGTTGATGCCGGTCGGGTGCTCGGCCAGCACCACCGCCGCGTCGCCCCGGACGCGCAGCGGCCGCATGCCGAGCGCCGTCACCTGGGTCGCGGTGAGCGGGACCTCCTCGATACCCGCGGTTCGGCGGTAGTGCGCGACGTCGTACGCGATCGTCCCCACCGTCTCGGCCGGCGTGGGGTGCGCATGCACGATCTGCGCCTGCAGCAACCCGATTGAGGTTTGCCGGGGGCCCGCAGGCGCAGACTCGGGCAGCGCGTTGCCGAGGTCGATGACCAGCCGCCGCCGCGCCACGTCGACCTTGAACGGGGCGGCGTTGAAGACGGCCCCGCTTGCCCGCGCCGCGGCAAACCCCGCTGCGCCGGCGTGCACAACACGCCTCTCGGCGATGTAGGTCGGCGGCTCCCCAGAGCGCGCCGGACCGATGGTCCCCACCACCTGCCCGACCGTGAAGTCGGGGCTCGCCGAGCGGTGGTCGTAGGCGTAGAGCACCATCTTGATGGACAGTCCCGAGCCGCTCGCTGTGCGCAGCGCATCGAGCAGGCCCGATTGCATCGGGCCCGCCTGCGGGGTCCACGTCACGCCGGTCAGTACCGACTGGTAGACGCCGCCGATGCCGCGCGCGAAGCCCGTCGGGGCGCGGGACATCCACAGCTCGCGGAGTGTGGAGGTGTCCATCCGCCCGGTCAGCCCCCCTCCGCTGGAGTCCGTCACGTGAATGCCGAGACCCCAAATCTGCGAGCTGGTCTGATGTTCCGGGTCGAGGTCGACGACCCGCGCCGGGCGGGGATCGTCAGTGGATTCGACAACGCCGCCGATCGCCGAGTCCGAAGCGGGGGCCTCGCTGCCGGAGGCGTCGAGGCCGTGACTCACACGGCAGCCGCGCAGTTGGAAGCGATACGCGCCGCTCTTGTTCCATCCCTCCAGCGTCGGGTTGCCGTCGATCGCGACAGCGTTGTTGTAGCTGCACTCAGAAGGGGGCAGCGGACTGGCCTGGCTGCAGCAGGAGCCGAGCCGGTTGTTGGCCGTCCCCGGATCACTGACGAACTGGCCCGAGAAATGCAGGCGCGGAACGTCGAGGTAGCTCACGGCGCCACCTCCAAGGGACGACGGGCGACGCGCAGCCGGTTCGTCACTATGGCCTCGTCTTCGTCGACGATCTGGGCGATGGCCGGCGGCGAAAATCCGAGGTCGAACAGTTGCGGACAGATCTCTGGATCGGCGGCCCAGAAATCGACCGGATGATGGCTCGTCTGGACAGCTCTGAACGCGACCAGGAGCGACGGACGCGCCGACGCGGCCTCGGCGTACGGCCCTTCGGCGCGCCCGAAATGGTTCAGGGCCGTCTCGAAGACGACCTGCGCCCCCGCGGTTGTGAGCTGGCGCACGAGGGCCACAACGCCTGTGCCGATCCCGAGCACGGCGCCGGCCACCATGAGGACCACACCGAGCGGTGCACCTGCGACCGTCGCGGTGGTGGCCGCCCCCGCGCTCAGCAGAAACCCTGCAACTGAGAGCGCACCAGCCGTCGCGCCGCCGATGGCCGCCCACATTCCTACGCGGTCGCCGGAACGGTACTCCTCCTCCGCAGTTACGACGCCGACGACGATGGCAGCAACGCCGCCCACGACGCCTAGCGCACGCCCGGCTGCCCCGGTCACAATGCCCCGCCGCACCAGCTCCGAGTAGCGTCCCAACGCAACGGACACCCCGAGGACGGTGGTCGAACCGCTGCCGACGATCGCCGACCAGCGCCGGAGTGTGCTGGCATCATCTGACTGGACGGCGGCGATCAGGCAGATCGCACCTGCGACCCCGATCGCAGCTCCCCAGGCGGGGCTGGACTGAAAGCGGCTCGACCAGTTGATCTCGCGGAGCCTGGAGAGGTCACCTTCGTCGATAGCCTGGAGCAGAGCTACACGCTGGTTGAGGCTCAGCGGCTGTCCGCCCGGGCCGGAGTAGACGCTCGCCGTCGTGACTAGGGCCCGGTAGAGGCGACCCGCCATACTGCTGGCCGCAGCGGCATCGCTGGCGACCCGGGCCATGATGTGCGGGGCCGCCCACTGCAGAATTCCGACGGCAAGAGCGCTCGGACCGGGGACCTCGCCCACAGCCTGCGGCAGCAGACCACCGACGCCGACGAGGATCACCAGCACGGAACTGGCTGGCGGCGGTACGGGCAGCTCACGGATAGCGCGGTCCAGCGCCGGGTTGTGAAGTGCGGCGAGACCACTGAGGTCAAGCGGGCGTCCCGCGAGCGCTGCGATCATCGGAAGAACGTGCGCGTCAACTACGAACTCTGACTGCGGTGAGGCGAGCAGCGCCTGGAACGCAAACGCGACGACGTCGATGGTGTCTCGGTACACCTCTGACTGCGGTGAGGCGAGCAGCGCCTGGAACGCAAACGCGACGACGTCGATGGTGTCTCGGTACACCTCGACCGGCGCGATGTCGCGGTTCTCCGCAAGCGCGCGGACGTGCTCGACGAAGGCTGGCGCCTCGACGAGGGCGCGAAGCTCCGCCGCGTCGCGCGCCCGCCCGGCGACAAGCCCAGCCTGGAACGACTCCGCCGGCTCGAGCAGCATGTAGCGGCGCGCCTCACCGAGCAGCGTCCGGAGCTGCCCGCGCAACCGCTCGACGTCGGCGCGGTCGCCGGCGTCCGAGGGTGACTTCGGGGTGGCGAGCAGCGCGTTGAGGAGCCCGTCAAGCGCCTCCAACAGCAGGACCTCTTGGGCGTGGCGCTCACCAAGGACCCGACACACCTCGATGGACGAGCTCAGGTCGCGCGCCTTCTGCCGCAGCGCCTCGAGTTCGCCCGTGAGGGCATCGAGCGACGGCCGGATGGCTTCGAGGTGGGTCTCGCGCTGACGTTGCCGCTGGGCGTTGTCCAAGACGCGCCTGAACCCCTTGGAAAGGGGTAGCACGACCGGCTCGTCTCGGTCCGGTTCGACGGTCCACGAGACGTAGGGCGTCTCAGTGCCCTCGGGGAACTGGTGGTTCGCGGTAAACGTTGTGCCCAGCAGGCGCAGCCGCAGCCGAGCCTCCTCGAGGCTCGGGAGCGGCTCACCCACCTGGTCGCGCCAGAGACCGACGACCGCCGGCGCGTTGGCGCGATAGCCGAGCAGCGCATGGAGGGTGAGATCCACCTGGATGTGCACCTCACGTGCGAGCTCCCGGATCGTGGGCGGTGGACCGGGGAACAGGCGGCTGATGCGGGCCACGACGTAGTCGTCGCCACGGATGCGCTGGATCGTCGCCCCCGGCGTCATACCAGGACGCTCCGGTCGCAGGGGCGGGCCCAGACGCGCACGATGTCCCGGGCCGCGCGTGCACCCGACTGCAGCGCGCCCTCCATGTATCCGAAGAAGCCGGGAGAGGATTGCTCGCCGGCGAAGAACAGCCGACGGCGGTGGGGGCGCAGCAGCGCCCGGCCGACGGTGCCCACCTCGCCCACGCCCGGGACCGCGTAGCCGGTGCGGATCGTCGGCTGCGACGGCCAGTCGACGAACATCGTGGCCAGCGGCGTCCCGCGGGGCGTCGTCGTCGGCGGGTAGAGCGTCGCGAGCTTGCCCGGGTACGCGCTCGCCGGTTGCACGAACGAGCCGCCCGAGAACACCGTCAGGTCGAAGTCGGGCACCCGCGGCTGGCGGTCGGTGCCCTCCCACACAGAGCCGAGCTCGTCCCACTTGGCAGTCGGCGCGAGCTTGGTGTCCCCCCAGAACTCGTCCCCAAAGCGCGTGAGGAACTTGACCGCACGTCCGTGCTGCATCGTCCGAGCCGAAGCATCGAAAGCGGGCTGGAAGGTGATGGACCCCCACACCGACGGCGGGACGGCCAGGATCGCGAAGTCGTAGTCGTCGTGACGCGAAATCGGCCCGCTGCCGGTCTGGGTCGTCGCGGACACCCGTACCGGCGGCAGCAGCATGGGCTCGATCTCGATGCCGGTGACGGTGGTGCGCGGGCGCACGTCGGGCAGGGCGCCCTCGATCTGCCGCGCGAGCTCCTGGTTGCCCTGGGAGCAGCGGTGCGTCTCGGTCGACTCCCAGTACCCGAGCATCCCATCATCGTCGTCGCCCATCCGGCCCGCGCTCACCGCGGCGAGGAGCCCCAGGTAGCTCTGGTCGGCGATCGGCGCGACGTTGTCGTTGCCCAGCACGAACTCGAACCACTGCCGCACCTGCGTGCTGCCGGCCGGCAGCAGCGTCGTCAGCCTGTCGGCCACCGACATCCCGTCGAGCCGCGCCGCGTCCGGGTGCGTCCAGGGCGCGGTCGGGCTGACCGGCCGCGCCTCCCTCCCGATGGTCTTAAGGTGGGGCACCAGGTCGGCGGCCAGCCGGCCCTTCTCGGCATCGGTGAGGTCCCGGCCGGCGAAGCGCACGCGCGAGCGCAGCGGGCCGACGGGAGGTGGGATGGCCTCGTAGTCGGCGTCCTGGGTGATTGGCTCCAGGCGCAGACCGAAGCGCGCGGCCAGGGTCGCCCAGAGCGGGTGGTTCTCGCCGATCAACTCCGCGCCGGCCTCGACGATCCTGCCGCTCACGAAACTGCGGTCCGTGAGGACGCGGCCGCCGAGCTCGACGCGCGCCTCGTACAGGGTGGTGCTCACGCCGCAGTCGTTCAGGTACAGCGCGGCGGCAACGCCGGCGAAGCCGCCGCCGATCACCGCGACGCGCATCTCGCCCGGCAGGCACAGTTCCCGACCCGAGTCACGCTGGAACCACTCCGGGGTGAGGCCGCTCCGGACGAGCGTCGAGCGTTTCTCGCCGGCCCGGTCGGCGCGCACGCCGACGCGGAGGGCGTCGGGGCGGCGGCGCGTGAGGCTGCGGCCGGAGCCCGCCATCGCTACGCGACCTCCGATCCGGCCAGCCGGTGGTCGGCCACGACGATCGACACGACGTCGGCGGGCCGCTCGGGGTCGGCCAGCCCGTTATCCGCTGTGAATCGCACCAGGGAGCCGTCCGGCCGGATGCCCAGGCCGTCCTCGACCAGCTCATCCTCGTCGTTCGGCGGTCCGACGCGGACGCGCTCGAGCCGCGTCGACGGGGGCGGGGAGACGCTCCAGCTCTCGCCGGCCTCGAGCACAAACACCGGCGGGAGCAGCGCGTCGGCCGCCAGCAGGGCTGCACCGGAGGCGGGATCGCCAGGGGCGGGGGCCTCGTGGTCGGCGGGGTCGAGGATCTCAAGCGGGACGTCGTGGTCGACGACCCAGGTCTCGGAATCCAGCACCTGGGGATCCGGTGAGGACCAGCGGGCGGCGCAGACCCCTCCGGCGATCTGGGCTGGGAGCTCGATGAGCGTCTGCCCGAGCCGCGGCGGAGGGCCGCCACCAGAGGAGTCGGGGGGCGGCAGCGGGGGCCGGCGGTCGCAGCGCACGACGCGGACCCGTGCCGGCGTCCCGTCGGGCATGATCGTGGCGGCGCTCAGGTGCAGGGCGCCGGTCTCCTCCAGCAGCCACTGGTGGTCCGAGAATCGTGGTGTGCGCAAATCGTCGGGCGTCTCGCCGACGAGATCGGCGTAGCGCTCGCACGCCGAACTCTGGCTGAGGTCGGCATCCGCGGGCAGGAGAGCCACCACGGCGCGCCTGTTCTCGTCGTTGGAGCCGGAGATGAGGTGCTTCTCGCCGCACCCCTCGAAGGGCGGGTCGGCGAAGCGGTCGCGGCGAACGTGGGGGGCGACCGCGACGTAGGCGTCGCGAAGTGCTGCGCGCGTCGCTGGGCCGAGATCGCCATCGATCGCCAGCACGGGCCGGTCACGCTCGACCACCGCGCGCCGGTGGTACACGCCCGCGTTGTGCTCGCGCTGGAAGTTCGCGGTCGCGGTGCGTGTGAGCGCGCCGGCATCGCCGTCGATCGCGCCCGGGTTGCAACCCACCCCGCGCAGCATCGATTGATGGACGAGCGTGTCCCACCCCTCGGTCGTGGCGACCGCCTCGAACATTTCGCGGTCGTCCAGCAGCAGCGCAAGGACCGCCTGGGCTCGCCTCCCCGACAGCCCGAGGTTGTAGGCGTCCGTGCCGACGGGGTCGGTGTGGCCGAAGACGATGAGCTTCGCTTGGCGCTCGACGCCGGCCTTCTCGCGGACGCGGGCCAGGGCCGCGTGCACCGCGGGTCCTGGGAACGCTGAGTCGAAGGCGAACGCCGACACGACTTCGGGGCGGGTGTCGAGCATCTGCGGCAGGACGGGCCTGCCCGGCTCGTCGGGTCGCGGCGGCGGGATCCCGGGAGCTGTCTCCACGTAGGAGAGCAGGAACAGGCGGAAGACTTCGGATGCTCCCGGCGGGAACTCGATCGTGGCGCGGCCGTCCGGCCCCGTCGCGGCCCTCGCCCGCTGCCCGCCCTCGAAGGCGGCCTCCAGCCGGGCCTCGGCCATCGGGGCGTCGTCCTCGGAGCGCAGCTCGAACGTGAGCGTGCGCGCGCCCGCCGGAGCCGGGTCCGTCTGCAGCGCCTCGGGTGTGCGGGGCCGTCCCGCGAGCCCGTCGATCTCGATCGCGAAGTGCAGCGCGCGCGCCGCGCCGGGGGCAACCCGCCACCAGGTGATCAGGTCGGCCCCCGCGGGCCCGACGACCATCAGCAGGTGGGCGTCGGGGTCACCAGAGTGCTCTGCGACAAAGCGGGTGCGTGCGGATGCGACGTCCTGCCCGTCGGCGAGGTCCTGGAAGGACACGTGGCGCGCCGCGGTCGCGACGCCGTCGGGTGCGGTCGCGCCGCCGGCGAGCAGCCGGAGCAAGGGCGTGGGCTCGGGCTCGCCGCCGACGTCCGCGGCGAGGATGTCGAACGCGACCGACGCATCGGCGTTCACGGCGGCAGCCGCGGCGTCGAGGCGCACATGCAGCTCGACCAGCTGGCCGGCAACGACTCGGCGCTCTCCCACCGGGGCGAGGTCGATCGTCCACTCGCACAGGACCCCAGGCGGGCCGGCCACTCTCCCCCTGTCTCTTATACACATCTAGATGTGTATAAGAGACAGCCCCAGGGTGATCGGCGGCGTGTGGTAGAGCGTGACGCGCTGCATCGCCGCCGCCTAACTCGGGATCGCCGCGAGCAGCTCACGGAACGCGCGCTCAGTGCGCCCCAGCGCCGACTCCAACTCGGCCCGCAGGCCGTCGAGCCGGTCGAGCAGAGGCTCGAGGGCCTCCCGCAGGTCGACCCCCTCGAGGATCTCGCGGATCCCTGCGAACGCGGGCTCCAGGGCCTCGGCCAACGCGGCCGGGTCGACGGCCGCGACGACCCGTTTCGCCGCCTCCAGGGGCTCCTGGAACTCGGCGAGCAGCGCCGCGGGGTCCAGCCGCTCCACGAGGCCCCGAACGTCGTCGGCCAGCGTCGTGAGCTGGGCGATGGTCGGACGGGGATCGAGTGCATCGACGAGGCCGGTGACCTCGGCGGACAGCTCGCGGCCCTGTTCGCGGATCGCCGTGAGGTCAAGCTCCTGCAGTCGCGTCGCGAGCCCGCCGACAAGCGCGTCCACCCGTGCTGCGATCGCCCGCGGGTCCACTGCAGCCAGCGCATCGAGCACCTGGGCCTGGATCTCCGCGATCGGCTCCGCAGCCCGCACCGGATCGAGCGCGTTCCACGCCGCGACGACCGCCGCCTGCGCATCGGTGAGCCCCTGGGTGACCGTCGCGGGATCCGCCCACGCGAAGGCCCCGCGCAGCGCCTCGGAGCTGGGGGTGCCCTGCGCCCAGGGCGGCACGAGCGCCTCGACCACCGCCCGGGTCTGCTCGTAGCTGGTGATCAGGGTCGCCGGCGGCTCTCCGCTCGGGTACGCGGAGCGCAGGGCGGCGCGCAGACGGCCAAGGTCGGCCAGGGCGAGGGTGAGCGCCGGGTCGACGAGCGGGTCGAGCGCCTCGACGCGCACCCGCGCCGCCTCGTCCGTCAGCCCCGCGAGTGTCGCGGCCCCGTCAGCGCGCACCTGCGCCAGGCGCGTCTCCAGCTCGAGCGCCGCGAGCCCGTCGGTGACGGCCGCGATCGCCGCCACCGCCGCCGGGAACGCCTGCTGCGGATCGCAGGCCCGCACGAGCGCCCGCAACGGTCCGAGTGCATCGGCGGCGGTCTGGGCGTCGGCGTCGGTCACCTCGGCTAGCGCCGCGTCCAGCGCACCGGTCAGGTCACGCAGCGGCTCGAGCAGCGCGGTCGGATCAAGCGCTCGCAGCTGCTCGGCGACCTCGGCGTGGACCGCCGAGAGGGTCGCGACGACAGCCTCGTGCGACAGGGACTCCACGAGGGCCCGCACGCGCCCGTGTTCCTCGCTCAGACCGCCGACGAGCGCGGCCGGCTGGAGGCGGTCCAGCTCCGCGCTCGCCCTCGCCAGCTGCTCCTCGATAAGACTGGCGACAGCGTCGGCGGAGATCGACGTCACGACCCTGCGCAGCTCGTCGTGGGCCGCCACGAGCGGCGCCAGCAGCGTCTCGGGCATGACCGATTCGAGTGCGGCCCGCGCCGCGGCGTACCAGTCGGTGAGCGGTCCCACCAGCGCTTGCGGGTCAAGCCCGTCGAGCGCTGCTGTGACGGGTTCGAAAAGGCCTGCGAGTGGCGCGACGAGGATCGCCGGGTCGAGCTGGGCGAACTGCTCGACCGCCGCGTCGAGCCGGCCCTGCAGCCCGTCGATGGCGCCCAGCGGCTGCGCGAGCAGCTCGTCGAGCTCGGTCATTAGGACGGCGGTGATCTCCCCGGGGAAGTCCACGGCGCGCAGCAGCGCCGTCGCGACGGCCAAGGCGGCGCGCAGCACGTCGTTGAGGGAGTCCGGGTCGATCGCGCGCAGCTCGTCGCGCATCCCTTCGATCGCAGCGACGACCGGATCGACGACGACGTCGAGATCGACCTGCAGGAGGGCGTCGAACGCCTGGCCGAGCTGCTCGGCCAGTCCACGGGCGACCCCAGTGACATCGACTTCCTCGAGCTGCGCGGCCACCTGCTGGAGGGCCTCGGCCAACTGCTGCTTGGCTCCCTCGATCTCGGCGGTGACGCCCTCGAGGGCGGCGGTGACCTCACCGACGGCCTCGCCGAAGGTGGCCCGGAACTCGTCGAGCGCCGGTCCGATGTCACGGCTGATTGTGTCGTGGACGCCGGTGAGAAGCTGCTGGAGCTCCTGCTCGGCGTGGAAGTGGAAACGCCCATCGTCGCCGACCGTGCCGACCGCGGAGGTCGCCGCGCCGAGCGCGTCGCGCGCTGCTCCGAAGGCCGCGCCAATGGCTGCCATCACCTCCAGCACGGCTCCGTCGAGGCCCGCCAGCGCCTCCGAAGCCGCGGCCTGGGCCTCGTCCAGCCCCTCCGTCAGGCGACCCAGTCCCAGCTCGCCGACCGCGTCGGAGGCGGCGCGAAGCGGCGCCTGCCCCTCGGCCACCAGGGCATCCAGGTCGATCGCCGCGATCGGCCCGCTCAGATCCTGCAGGACGCCGCCGAGAGCATCGGCGAGGTTGCCGAGCTCGACCAGTTCGACGTCCGCCAGGCCAGCGTGGACCCCGCGGAGGGCGTCCGCGTGGGCCTGCTCGCTCGCGGCGGGCAGCCGCAGCGCGACTGCTAGGCGGTCCACAAGCTCAACGGCACCGGCCGAGGTCCGCCTCATGGCTTCCTCCGCGGTACTGAAATGCTCCCCGCTGGGAACCCCGCCGGCCTCGGCCTCCGCCCTGATGCGGGCGACCGAAGCCGCCAAGTCGTCGGCCGCGCCGCGCAGGGCGCCGAGGTGCTCAGGCGAGGCCGCAGCCTCCAGCGCACGCTCCAGCTGGACCAACGGGCCGCCACCGGACACCAGCCCATCGGCAAGCGCGGTCGCGTTGTCGCGCAGGAAGGCGATCAGGCGGTCGCGCGGTACCTCGACCCCGGGGGCCTGGAGCGCAGCGGCGAGGTCGGCGACGGCGGTGCTCCACCCTCCGAGCGCTCCCGAGGACTGATCGGCGAGGGTGCCCTGGAAGCGGCGCACCGCCTTGATGGCCTCTGCCAACAGGGAGTCGGGATCCTGTGTGAGCGTTTCGGCGACTGCCGCGAGAGCAGCGGTGGCCTCGGGCAGGGCCCCGGCTGCCTCGGGTCCCGTGATCTCCGCGATGGTCTGCAGGGGCTGGGCGAGCGGCGCGGCGAGCGCCTCCGGCTCGGGCAGCGCTCCGGCCGCGGCGCCGATCTGCTCGAGCGCTGGTCCGCCCGTGGTCTGGCCCTCCACCGGCAGCGCCTGCGCGAGCGTGCCGTCGAGCCGGGCGATTAGGTCGGTGCGCTGGCCCTGCAGGTCGGTGCGCGCGATGACGCCCAGCGCCCCCGCGACCCCCGTACCCTCCTCGGCGCTGCCCTCGACGCCCTCCAGGGTGCCGCTCAGCTCGTCTGGCGCCGGCACCGTCCCGGTGCCCTCGACGGCGCCCCCGAGCCGAGCCTCGGCATCGGCGGTCGCGGGCGGCAGCCCGGACGTGGCGTCACGGACTCCACCGAGCGATTCGCGCAGCGGTGGGGTGGGATCACCCAGGTCCGGGGTCGACAGCAGCGCGTCGAGAGTGTCCAGCGCCCCGACGAGGTCGCCAGCCGCGCCGAGGAGGTCGTCGTCGATTGCGGGAAGGCCCGCCGCCGCAGGAGCCGGTGGCTCGACGTACTTGCGCAGGCGGAGCACGTATCGGAACGTGTCCGGCTCTCCGGCGACCTCCGCGACGTGCAGGTCGTCGATCACAACGTCCGTCAGGTCGGTGGCCGTGTTGATGTCAGCGGTGAACGTCGTAGGCTCGCCGCTGCCGAATAGCGCGCGCACCTGCTCGAGGAAGGAGTCGCGCGCCTCGTCGCCGTAGCGGGTGCCGGCGATCAGGATCGCGTTCGGGGCGCTCCCGAGATCCTGGAGATAGCTGCCCTCCATGCCCGGGACGCGGTGCTCGACGAGCGCGCGGCGCTCGGCGGACTCGATCGCCTCGATCCCCTCGAGGGCGTACTCACCGAGCATCGGGCGGACCCTCATGGCACGTCGATGCCGTGGCTGATGGCGTGCTCACGCAGGATCTCGGCGATGTCGTCGGCGAGGTAGCGGAGCGCGGTGGCGCGAGACGGGCCGCTGCCGGCCGCGCCGGGGCGGGCGATCGGCGCGGCCCCCGCGTACCCCGCCGGTGGAGTGGCCGTCCCGCGTGGCTCCGCGCCGGCCGGCATCGGCGTCGGCGCGATCGCCGGCGAGGCTCTGGAGGTGAGCGGCGGCAGGCCGCTCGCTGCCGTTGCCCGCTCCAGGGGTGCCGGCGGCCCGTCCCCGTGGAACGCCGACCGTGCGTCGGGGTGCTCGCCGCCGGCGGGGAGCCGCTCCTTTCGCGCGGTGGGAACCTCCGACAGGGAGATCGGCGGCGCGGGCCTGCTCTGGACTTCGCGGCGAGGGACGTCTGCAGAGCGGGGACGGTCCGCGAGTCGCAGTGGGGCAAGCCCAGGCTGCCGGCGAGCGCCGCCGGGCGGCGGGTCGAGGGCCCCTGACCGAGCCCGCCACGCACCGAGCTCCTCGTCGATTCCGCCTCGACGCGGCCGCCTGTCGTGGGACGGCGAGCCGGCATGAGCAGCCGCGTGCCGGAAGCCGATCCCGGCGTCCCAGGGCTGCGCGCCATCCACCTCCTGGACCGGAGACGCCCCACTTCCCACCGGCGGGCCGTGTAGGCCTTCCGGGGAGGCCGCCCATGCATCGGGGGTGCGCCTGACACCCGTGGCGGGCCCGGGGCCGCCGTCCGGCTGCGGCTCGGTCAGCAACGCCCTCAGGCGCTCGCCGAGGGCCGCGAGGGGCGAGCTGTCGACAAGCTCGCGAGGCAGTGGGCAGGCAACCGCGGCGGCCGGCGCCGCGTCGAGCGGCACTGCGCGGACCAGCCGTGTGGCGCGCTCCAGCCGGCTCCGCATTCTCAGGGGTGCCTCGGCGAGGTCACCGAGCCGGTCGATAGCCAGGAGCCCACTCATGGGACATGCCGGGTTGCTCGGGTCAGCTCCAGATAGGAGAGCACCTCCGCGACCGTCAGTTTCCGCAGTTCCTGCGGCGTCCAGCCGAACTCGCGCGCGAGGACCAGCAGCGCCCGGCCAAGGGGTGACTCGGCGAGCGCGCGGAGCTCCTCGTCGGTCGAGCTCAGGCCACTGATCCTGTTGACCCGGGTGACCAGGAAGCTCACGAGGCCGCTATGCATCGACGCCACGTCCGCCTGTTTCAGCTCGGGCTCGACCACCGCCCGCTGGATCATCAGCACCGAGGTGAGCACCTCGTCGTCGCCCGCCGCCCTCGCGATGAGCTGTACATCGCCGACGGTGAGCGGACGCATGCGCACCCGTCCGCCCGGAAGCGACTCGTCACCGTCCGTGGCCGGTCGCAGCACCTCGCCGGGCACCTCGACGTCGACCACGGCGCCCCGGCCGGCCAGCAGCTCCTCCGGGGTGAGCATTGAGATCGTGCTCACGCCGGCACCTCGGTATCGGCGAGGCCGACGCGCTGGGCCTGGAAGCGGGCGTTCTCGATCGTGAAGTCGTCGGCCGGCAGGTCGAGCCGCCACTGGTCGAACATCACGCCGTAGAGCGTGAGGACGGAGTTGCCCGGCTCGCCCGCCGGGCTTTGGTTGTCGAGCCCGAGCACCATGTCGAACTGCGGGATCGTGAAGCCCGGCGCCTCCTCGGTAGTGGCGTAGTCGCCGAGCATCAGCCGCAGCAGGGCGCCGTTGACGTAGGCGCGCTCGACGGTCCCGCCGATGGTGATTCGTCCCGCGCGCAGCTCCCGGGGTAGCCGGAACCCCATCTCGTGGAAGGCGTGCACGCTCGTCGCGACAGAGACGCTGACGTCGAGGACACGGCCGACGACGTTCCCCTCGCCGAAGTACGAGGTCATCGTGTCGGCGTCCATCGCGCTCTCGGCGTTGGCGACGGTCAGCGTGCCGTCGGTGCCAAAGAACGTGCGAGTGTTGAACATGCGCCGCTCCTAGCTGAGGTTCATGATCACGCGGATGTAGTCGATGCTGAACGTGGGCATGACATCCATCGTCACGAGCACCTCACCGCGGATCTCCATCTGACGGTCGGCCTCGACCGTGATCCGGTAGTTCGTCAAGAACTCCCTGATCTTCAGGTCCGCCAGGAAGCCGTCGAGTGTGGTGCGTAGGTTGCCGCGCACGCGCGTGTTGTTGAGGCGTCCGATGTACTGGTTGCAGCGCTGGCGGGTACCCTCCTTGACGTAGTCCACGATGCGCCGGATGCTGATCTGTTGGAACGCTGCATCGTCGGTCGTGACTCCACGCACCACGCGCACGCCGCGCTTGCGTTGGAGCGTCAGAACACGTCCTTGCACAAGGGCCTTCAGCTCGCCGTCGTTGAACTCGGCTGCCAGCGAGTCGATACCGCCGAGCGTCTTGTTGGTGAGGCTCACATGCGGCGAGAGCGCCGCCAGCTTCCCGGTCACAGCCGCCGCCGCGTAGTAGGGGGGTAGCGTCACCAGCTGCTCCGTCCGCGGGTCGAGCTCCCGGACCCCGGGGGCGACGAGCACGAGGCGCTTGTCCGCGACGTCGCCCACGTTCTCCACGGCCTTGGCGACGTCGCTCGAATCGGCCCCGAGGACGGCGATGCGCTCGCGCCCCAGGTTCTCGGTTCGCTCGAGGTGTCCCAGCACGGCGGATTTGATCGATGAGAACGGTTGGCCTACCACGAGCAGCAGCTGGACGTTCTGCTCGATCAGGTTGTCGAGCGCGGCACGGAAGCCGTCGAGCGATGCCGAGCCGTTCTCGCCGCCGATGAACGGCACGAAGCCCGACGTGGCGGCTGGGAGGCCTGTTTGCGGGTCACCCTCGACCTCCACAAGACGCGAAGGGGCGGCCTCATCGGCGAGGCGCTGAGCCAGGTACCGGAAGCTCGGCACCGTGTAGACCTCCTGCACGTTGCCGAACCGCAGGGTGACCTGCCGGAGGCTCGCCTTCGGCACCCAGTAGCTGGCGCTGATCTGAGCTGCTGTCGACGGTGGGGTGGCGAAGGTGAGCACGCGGTCGGCCGGGTTGACCTGCACGGCCTCAGCAGTCGCGGCGCTCGTCTGGAGCAGGTACTTCTTGACCAGGCCCTGGTCCTCCACCCGGGCCGAGCCCACCGACGGGCGCGTGGGGGGTTCGATCGCGGCGGCGCTCAGCTCCCACGAGCCGTTGGTGCGCCCCGCAAGCTCGTCCGGAACGAGCTCGTCCTGCTCGGCGGGCTCCACGCGCACCTCCAGGCGATTGCCCCAGCTACCAGGGGTGCGTGCGCGAAGGGTGAGGCCGGGAGAGCCGCCGTCATTGGCAAGCGTGAGCGTCGCCTTTTTCGCCGAGTCGGGGTCGAAGACCCGCTGGGCGTAGACGGTGCTCGCGCCGTTATCGAAGAGATAGCGCGAGGCGCGCACGAGGTGGACATTGTCCTCGTGGCCGCCCTGCGGGTCCCACGCGGTGGCATCGCCGAAGCGCGCTCGAGCTTCCTGAAAGCTGGTCAGGATCGCGATGTCGGCGTCGCCCATCTCGGCCGTGCCGACGATCCCGACGTTGCCGGTGGCGATGAGGCCCCCCGCCAGAAGCCCTTCGGCACGGACCTCGATGTAGGTGCCGGGGAGGATCATCTCGGTGATGGTCTCGGACATGCTGCCTCCAGAAGTCGCTGCTAGGCCACCGAGAACGATTCGTCGGGTCGCTGCTGCGGAAGGTCGACTTCGACGCGTTCGATGAGGCCGCCGCCGGTCTCTTCGCCGCCTTCGATCCACTCGAAGACGAACGCGCAAGCCAGGTGCTGTCGCCAGGCCCTGAACGGTGCCCCGGCGCCACCCTCGCGGGCCACGGCGTCGGCCGGCTCGAGCACGGACGGTCGCAGGAGTGCGAACCCGCGCTCGCGCAGCGCGGGCTCGGCCGCCCCGAGCTTCGCCTCCACGGCGCGTGAGATCTGCACCGTTGCGTCCGCTCGGTTCGCCCAGGCCTCGAAGCCGACCGTGCCGGAGAGGAGCAGCCCCACGAAGTCCTCCCGGACCCTCGACCCCCCGTCTAGGAGCTGGGAGCCTCGAACGAGCCGTGCCAGACCGAGCTGGCCGCCGTGCTCGACCGTCACGGATAGCGCGAGAATGGGCAGGTCACCCGCGGCAGCCGGACGGTGGGGCCCGATGCTCGCGGCCGGCAGCACGGGATCGGGTGAGGCCGACAGCACCTGTGCGAGCCGTGTCACCACCTCGTGGATCACCGTGTCTCCCCAGGGCTCGCACTCGCGATCACCTGGACGCACGAGCGGGACGCGGACCTCACCGCTGCCACCAGCGTCTCGGTCGACAGCTCATGAGTCTCATGGTTCGGGCGGAGCTCGGAGAAGACGGCGCGGCGACCGTCGTCAATCACCGCGAGCGCTTTGAGCCCTGGGAAGGACATGAGCAGCCTGCAGACCGCGCGAGGCTCGGCCAACTCCGGACCGGAGATTAGGACCTCGACCTCCCCGGCCGCGACCGCCGCTGGCAGCGCTGCGATATCGAGTTCCCGAAACTCGACGCTGAGGCCGTGTTCGCGAGCGAGGAGCCCGATCGACAGGTCTTGCAGCAGTTGCGGCACGCCGACGAACGCAATGTGGGCGGTCTCCAAGGCGGTCCCTTGTCCGGTCGGAGTGGCACTGTCCTTGCGCCCGGACGGTGTGACCATGAGCCGGTGGGTCCGACTTGGGACTAGAGAGGGGACTGGATCCCCTCCCAGATGGGATCCGGTCCCACCACGCAAACCGCTGGAACTCAGAATTCTTGTCGCTGAGCCAGACTTACGGGTTGACAGCGATCCGCACGGACAATCAGGCTCACCACTCGGGCGCGGGGATATCTAGGCGGAGGCGTGGCGGGGGATGATCGTCCGCGTCCTTATCTGTTCGGACGTGCGCGTCTATCGTGAGGGACTCGAGGCTGCACTGAGGGACCGAGAAGGGCTCGTTGTGGCAGGAAGCTGTTGCATGGGTGCCGAGCTGCTCGACCTCGTGAACTCAGCTTCGCCTGAGGTGGTCTTGCTGGATGTCTCGGTGACGGGGAGCATCGGCCTGCTCCGCGAGATCGCCCCGCACACCCGAGTCGTGGCGTTGGGTTTGGCCGACGCGGGTCCGGAGGTGCTCGCCTGCGCCCAGGCGGGGGTCGCTGGCTACGTCACTCGCGATGAGTCGCTGGATGACCTGGTCGACGGCCTCCGAACCGTCGCCCGCGGGGGGGCGGCTTGCTCACCTCGTACCGCCGCCATGCTGCTGCAGCACGTCAGCTCGCTGGCATCCGTCGACGGTGTCCGTCAGCCGGCACCGCGACTGACCAGTCGCGAACGCGAAATCCTCGCCCTCCTCGGCATTGGCCTTTCGAACAAGCAGATCGGACAGCGCCTCCGTATCGAACTGCCCACGGTCAAGAACCACGTTCACAACGTCCTGGAGAAGCTCGGCGTAAGCGGCCGCCACGAGGCGGCGCAGCTGTCACACGAGCTGACAAGTATCTAGCTCCCGACCGTCCACTGACGGAGGTAGGCCAACATGCCGAATTGGTACTACCTGCAAGCGAGGGCCTCGGCTCGCGATTGCTGGTCGCCTCGGTCACGCCGGTCTTGGGGGCGCTCATCATTGATGGTGCGCTGCAATGGGTCGCACGAACTATTCAGCGCCGCAAGGATGACGCGGCCCTGCGGCACGAGCTGGTCGAGGCCATGACCGAGGTGCGGTCTCTATATGGCTGACGCAGCGGTATTGGCCGCTCTCGACTGGGCGCGACCCGATGGCCTCAGCGATAGGACGGCCGGGAGACAGACTCTTGACGAGCGATATCTCGGCACGAGGCCGGGATCTCGCGCTCGGAGGGAGCGATTGCGGGCCTATCCGTCGATGACGGCGTCGGACGAATCTGGCACCGGGCGATGACTGCCTCAGGGTGCGTTACGTCTAAGTGCTCGTCAACGACCGCGTGGAAACGAACCGCCTCAACAACCGGTAAGGCGGCGCTCATGGCTTACCGAGCCGCGCTATGTGAGTCCATCGCCCGTGCCCTCGGTGGTGCGCTGGCGCAAGACGAACGTATGACTCACCGGTCCAGCGGACTTACATGTCAAGGGGTCGCTGAGGCGACGCACTCCCACGATCCCCACAGGGCCGATGCGAGGCCACGCTTGGACTCGCGAGGTTGATCGTAGCCAGATCCAGGCACCCAGTCCGGCGGGGGCTCGGGCCGCAGCAACGTCAGCGGATCGGCTGTTCTCCGGCCGACACATCGCCGACACGCTCGTTGAACCAGATGGCCAAGAGCCACGGGGCCGCATAAACTGCGCGATGGAAGATCCGTACGTTGCGGTACAGGCCGTCGATACTCTCGCCTCGGTTAGACCCTCTTACAGCGAGGAGCACCGAGACGACTGCCGTGTCCTCATAGAGGTGGCACTCAAGTTCGCCGACCTTGCCGATGCTCTCGCGATGATTCCTGGCGTCGGCAAGATCGATCAGGAACTCGTCCCGAGTCACGATGGCTCCGTTTGCGCGCCGGAAGCGGAGCATCTGGTCCAAGAGGGCGCTGAAGAACGGGACGCCCTCGATTCCGCGTGTCTCCTCGTCGTGCATCCGCTCGTTGATCGCGCGGATCGTCGTCTCACCCGGACCTATTGAGGCGTTCGTCGCCGGCACCTAGACCTCCCTTCGCGCCGGCACGCCGGTTCGCGACGCCATCGAGCACTTGCGGTTCCTACTCGATCGTCTCCCCTGCCCCTCGCCGCGGTCCACCCCCTGGCGACGCGGTTTCTGGATGCGAGACGTAATGCCGTGCCAGGGACCATGTGTTTCCTCAACCGCCGCTTGGGCAATCGCCAGGGCACTCGCCGCGGGAGATCACCTTGCGCTGGACCATCTGACGCCCTGGGGGATCCGCACGTTGCGCGCAGCTTGGGACGTAGGCCGCAGCCTTCTGAGAGAACTGTCGTCCGGTCAGACGGGAGTGAGGCGGCTGCGGAGATGGCGGTGGCCGGTGCTGCCGGCCAGGGACCGTGTACTGCTGCGCGCCTGGTCCCCTCGACGCAACGCGAAAGGGCCTGTGGTCCACCAGAACGCCGCCCATAGCCGAGCGAAGGCCGGGTGGTCTGCCGGCGAACATAGCGGCCACAGTCCGTCGTCAGATCTCAAAGCCGGAGCGGGGATTCGAACTCCGGACCTGCCGCTTACAAGGCGGCTGCTCAGCGCCGCGGAATAGCCTTGGTCATGGGGTTCTAGTCCTGGGAGTCCTGCTCCCCCATGGCCTCCCCCATGGTCCCGGTCGAAATCGGGCCCTCAAAGACGGCCGCCGCCAGGTCCAGGTCACGGTCACTGACCAGGTGCGCGTAGATGGTCGCGGTGATGCCGGTGTGGGCGTGGCCCAGCTGGGCTGAGACCACCGTGAGGGGGACGCCACCCAGCAGCATCAGGGAGCCCGCGGTGTGACGGAGGCCATGCAGGGTGACCAGGGCCGCGCGCGGGAACGCGACTCGGTGACGACGGCGCCGCTCACGGGCGCCCCCGGCGGACCTCCTGGCGGCGGCGACGGCGGGCGCGCTCGACGGCCTCCGCCTGTGCCTGAGTCGGCGCCATCCCAGCCCTGATGGGGGCGAATGCCTCCGCGACGGCGGTCGCCAACTCGGCGGTGGCGCGCGTCACCGGGCCGTAAACCTCGACCAGCCCGGCCCGCTGGAGGCGACGCAGACGCCGGAGCGCACTCGGGGGTGCGGGTGGTCCGTCCGCTCCGTTTCGCTCCGCCGTGCCTGCTCCCTGGGTGCCATCCAGGTTTGAAGCGGGCCGGGAGGCACGGGCCTGGTAGGGGCCCCGCCTCCCAACATTTCAACTGGGCCAATCATTGCACACGGCCCAGACGGATAAGTGCCCGTATGCAGGGCTTTCGCGTATAGTCGCGTTCTGGCCCTTGGCGTTGGGGTTTTCGGATTCGGGGCGCTCAGTGAGCCCTGTCCATCCGGCGGCCCGGTGTACGGTCGTGGCGTGGATGAGCCCGATGACCGCACCCTCCTGGCCAACGCCGCCGTGCGGCTGGCGCTGACGGCTGACGAGCTGGTCATGGCAATCCGGCGGGACCCCGTGACCGGGCATCCCGGCGCCGTGCCCTAGGGGTGGCCCGGCGGGCTGAGGAGCTGGCCGCCGGCCTGCCGCGGAGCTGGCCCCACGCGGACCGCTCCGCCTATGACGGGCGCTAAGAGCCGCCAGCTCGCTACACCTTTCCGAAAGGGAAGCGTGAGGCACAGGCGAACGGCTCAGCCGTGAGCAGTTCGCCGGAGAAATGGTGGGTCACGCATGAGTCCGCGCTTCTCGCGGTGGGCGTCTCGCTCGGCCTCGCAGTCCTCGTTGCGATTGCGGTGGTGGGCGACGCGAACGCCTTCTCGCTGGCCCTCGGGGTCGAGAGCACCATCCTCGGTCTCTACGCGGCATTCGTGGCGGCCAAGGCGACCAAGGACGCGCGGTCAATCCTGAACGAGCTTGGCCGCGTCAAGGAGACCGCGATGGAGCTGGCTGACTCTGCCCGGGCCCAGAGGGAACAGCTTGACCGCGTCAACGAGACCGCGATGGAACTGGCTGACTCTGCCCGGGCCCAGACAGAACAGCTTGGACGCCTCATGGCATTCAATGAGCTGACTGTTCTCGAGGCGATGGTTCTCACCATCAGGTCAGTGGAAGGGAAGGTCGTGTGGGCGGATAAGGAGCGACGACGGCACGCCGACGCGCTGGGTAGGGCCATGGCCATGGTCACCCATCTGAAGCTCCCGAAGACGGACAAGCTCAGGGTGGCCTTGCTCGAAGCGGATACGCACGACTACGGCGAGCTGGTCGCGGCCGCGCTGTACGAGGTGGGACCCGTGATCTGGGACCTGAAACTGCGCCTTGGGATGGAGCCGAGCGGCCCCGCGTAGGTAAGGGCTCGCGGCCGTGCCCCCAGGGGGGAGAGATTTCTGGCGACAGCAATGGCCGATGCGCGGGGCCCCAAGAAAGGCCCCGCCCCGCAGCCAAAGGGGGGCAGGGATGCCGACCCAGCGTCAGGGCTTCAAACGCGCTTGGAACTCCTCGAACCGCTTCCGCAGCACATAGATGTGGTCGAGCAGGGCCTCGGTGAAGGCAAGACTGTCCTCGGCGTCTTCTCGAGATACCGCCTTACCCGTGAAGTGGGCTCCCTGATTGCCGAGGACGCGAAGAGCGTTAGCCCAGTCGGCAAGCATCCCGTCGATGCGGCCCTGCTTCTGCAACTCCTGCAGGGCCCCCGCCAAATTCTTCTTGCTCACGCCCTGGTCGGCGGATGTCCCCTCCAGCGTCCGGCGGACCATGACGACACACGCGCTGTACGCCTTCGCCCCGAAGCAGGTCCTCGCCTCCTCCCACTCGCGCCGAAGCGGCTGGGGGATGCTGTAGCTGAGCCTGCGCGGTGCCGGAAACTCCAGGCTTGGGTCGTCGTCCTCGAATCCAGCCCCGAAGTCCATCCGCGATTCGAGAGATGGACGGCCGCATCGCTGACACTGATAGAGGATGAATTCGGTGGGCGGGTCCACGGTGTCGCCATCCTCATCCACGCCATTCCACTCGACACGGCCTTTCGCCTTTGCGGACGAGGGCTGCTCACAGTGGGGGCATGTGAAAACGCGGTCCGTCGACTCGGCTTTGAGTGCCATGGCTGGAAACAATACACAGGCCCGTGGGTCAGTAGATGTGGGGCGTGCGCGGCCGCGGTGCCGGCGGCGGGCTCGGCGCCCGAGCCGCGTTGACCTCCTGCCAATAGGCCCGCTCAGCCTCGTCAGCCAGGCACCGCTCCATCCGGCTGGCCCGGCGCGAGGCCTTGGCCCGCTTCGCCCCATCGGCCCGGTTGCAGCTCCGGTGAGCCAGGGCCACCGGGCCCCAGTCGCCCCCCTCCCGGCCCAGCACGTGGTCTAGGTCCCAGGGCTCCCAGGACTCGATGGGCTCCCCTGCAGAACCGGCAGACGTGGGGCATGGTCAGCCAGGCCATTGCCCTGCGCCGCGCGTGCGGACGGCCGTAACGCAGACGCGGCGCGCTCACCCCACGCTGAGGATGCGCCCGGGCCGGTACTCCAGCGGGCCAACCGGGCGCCCGCCATCATCCCTCACGACCGGCCCACCCCGCTGCTGGCCGCCGACCAGCTCGCCATCGGCCAGGACCGCGCCCGGCCCCATCCGCTTGACCTCATGGCGGCGCCCGTCCCTGACCATGAGCGGGTCACCGCGGCGGCGGCGCCGGGTGGCCTCGATGGCGCGGCTGATGAGCGCGGAGAGGAAGGGGTCGCCCTTGCGGAGCCGCAGACGGCGGCGCTCGTCCTGGTCCTGGAGCCCGCCGGGGAACATGCGGACCGGTGTGAGCCCGACCTCCGCCGGGTCCGGGGTCAGCGCCGCCCCGGACAGCTCCTCGTCACTGGCCAGCTCCGCGCTCCAGTAGAGCGCGGTCATGGGCACGCTGAGCGCGTCCACTTCGGCCAGCGCCCAGACACTCCCGTTGCCGTCGCGCTCCAGGTGAAGGACCTCCCCGACCGGCCGCCCACGGTGCCGATAGTTGACCGGCAGCTCCGACGGCTGGGCAGCGCGCAGCTCGACGGGCGCATGGGTGAAGTGGTGGCGCGTCTCCACGGTGAAGCCGACCGAACCCCCCGGCGTGGCAGTGGCAACACGCTGGGTGAAGTGGCAGGCCGCCTGGTGGTCGAGCAAGGGGCCGACGACGGTCGCCCTCATGGCGCGTCCTCCTGGGCGGTTTCGGGCTCGCCGTTATCAGCCCAGGGCGGGGGCGGGATAACGATGGTCGGCGGGGGCGCCGCTGGCGCGGGAGGGGCAGCCCACTCGCCACCCCAACCGCCAAAGGGCCGGCCCTCACGCTCCCGGTCCGGGGCAATCAGCTCAGCCAGCGCCGGGCACGGGAGCATGTTCCACCTGGACACGGTCTGAAATTCTCGCACGTCCGGGCGGTCGGATGGGAGGCGGTACGCGCGTCGGCGTCGGCCTCGACCTGAACCCAGACTATATTTCGGCGGATGGCTACTGAGCCGCCAACCGCCTCTAAGCCGTCCCCCGCCTCTCTGCGGGTGTATAGCGCGCTGCTATTGGATGCAGAACTCCAAGAACACCGCGAGCGCTTCTGCCGGACAGCGGCCACGTCGCTCGCAAGCGTTGCGTCGTGGCTCGGGGTGGACTCGTTTCTAGGGACGGGCGACATCGCCAACACGGCTTCCGACCAGGCCACGCCTCCGGAGCCCGAACGGCTCCTTGCCTTCAGGGCGACCGCAGCCGTCATCGAGCTGGCGAGCCAGCTTGCCGTGGGAGCGATCGAGGAACTGGATGGCAATCGCCGCTTCGCGGCGGCTGCGCTAATCCGTCAACTGCTTGAGACGGAGTACCTACTGACGGCCTTCGCGATCGATTTCTCACGTGCGGACGCGTGGGCTCGGTCCACGCCCGAGGAAATACGGCGCGCCTTCACCCCGAGCAGGATGCGCAAAGTTGGAGGCTTCTCCAACCAGGAGTATTGGAACCATTGCACCATGGGCGGCCATCCCAGCCCAAGCGGCAGGGCGCTGCTGCAGTTCCACAGCCCAGGGGACGACGGCTTCATGGGCGCGTCGATGTGGGGCGACCTCGCTCAGCATCTACGGCGGCTGTGGTCGAGCATGCATAAGCTCCTTTGCGCACAACACGCCCGATACAGCGCAGTACGTCGAGGAGATTACGAGGCCGTTCACAATGTGGAGAAGATCTGGACCGAGGTTGACCCGCTTGCGGAGCCCGTTGACTTCACCCTCCTCAATGCCCTGACGGATGAGGCCGAGGAGGCCTGAGGGTCAGCGCCGTGGCGGGTCAGTCGCCGTAGCCGCGCCCTTCTTCGAGCAGACCCTGGAACCGGCGGAAGCTGGGTCGGGCATCGGCGGGTCGTCTCCCTGGGAGGACCCGCCGGGCGACCGACGAACGGGCCTGACGTGACCACGGCCGCCGACGGTCCGACCGCAGAAGCGCTTCCGAAAGAGCCGAAGACGTCGGCCTCCTATGACCCGTGGGGGCTGGCACCCAGGGTCGAGCGCCTGGGCGAACTGTGGCCCTGGGTCCTCGGCGCGACTGCCCTCGGAATCGCGGCGCTGAGCGGATCGGCCGAGGCATTCGGGCTGACCCTCGGCGTCCTCGCCGCCGCGCAGGCGACGTGGGGCGGGCTAAGGGTCGAGCGCGGCATGGAACGCATCGAGGCGGTGGCTGGCCGGATCGAGCGCGGGGACAGGTTCGAGCGGCTGAGCGCACTTGTCGAGGCCGTCACGGACGCCTATGTGACCGTCGCGTCCCGGGGTGCGATGATGCTGAACCCGCCTCTCCAGCCCGAGGTGGTCCGCGAATCCAGGGCCGACGTCAGCCGTGCCCGGGCTCGGCTGCGCGAGGCTCGCATGAGGGTCCATGACTCCCCGATGGAGATCCACCAGGCGGAGGCCCTCATGGGGGTGGACCTCACCGATGCCGCGAGCCAGGAGCAGCTGATGGCTGCCTTGAGCAAGGCGTGGGCTGCGCTCAGCGCCCTCCTGAGCCGGCACTAGCTGGGGAGTAGGGAAAAGGCGGCTCCTAAAGGGGCTATACGCTGACCCGGCTGCTGATCCCCGCCGACCAGCAGGCCGCGAGGCCGGACGCCTGGGCCAGGCCCCTCCGTGACTGCCCCCCGCCTGGCCGGTGAGTTGCGCCGGCCACGCCACCCCCGCGCTGCAGGTTGCCGCTGGGCAGGTTGCTCGGCAGGCTAGAGCCGAGACGAGAGGTCCCACACGACGCGACGAGGTTTGGAGCGGGCACCTTGCAGGGCGACCTTCAGAGGGTTCTAGAGCTTCAACCCTTCTGGAGCTCGCGGAAGACGGCCGAGATGGACGAGCGCGGCCGGCTCGTTCGGAACGAGGTCTCGGGATGGCTTCGCGACCATGAGGACCAGTTGGCGACGGCCATCGGGGTCCTGCCCGAGGACTTCTTTCCCGAGGGGCGCGACGCAACCGGACTGAAGACCCGGGTGCCGTGGACTCGCTTCGGTTCTCGGGAACGCTCGCCAAGTGCGACGTCGGACGACTTCTATGTCGTCTATCTCTGGGCCTTCGACGGCCACGCCGTCTACATGTCCCTCAACCAGGCACGACCGATTTTCGGAACGGCGAGTACGTGCGCAAGCCACTCCACGTGCTGCAGCGCCGGGTGGCCTGGGCCCGCGATGTCGTGGTCGACTGGGCGGCCCGACGCCCCGACCTCGTTCCCCTGAACCTCATGGACCAGGGGAACGACTCCCTCGGACGCGGCTATGAGCTGGGGAACATCGCCGCCGTCCGCTACGCCGTGAACGCGGTCCCCGACGACGACACGCTCCTCGCGGACGCCGTGAGTTTCGCCGGCGCATTGGGAGAGCTCTACCGAGCGCATGAGAGGGCCCCGCTCCCCTTCGAGGTCCCCGAGCTCGACCAGCTCGAAGAGGCCGCGGATGACGCGGCGGGCAAGAAGCGGCCGGCCCGCGGGGCCGGGTTCCGGCAGAGCAAGGAAGAGCGGCGTCTCATCGAGGAACACGCCGTCGCCGTCGCCTACTACAAGGCCGACGGCTGGGCGGTTGAGAAGGTCGGGGCACCCTACGACCTCAAGCTCACCCGCGGGTCGGAGAAGTGGACGGTCGAGGTCAAGGGGACCACGTCCATGGGGGAGGCCGTGCCGCTGACCTACGGGGAGGTCAAGCACCACGCGAAGGCCTACCCCAACAACGCGCTCGTCGTCGTTCGCGGCATCGTTCTCGACCGTTCCTCGTCGCCCCCGACTGTCAGCGGCGGGGTCCTGTTCGAGCGTCAGCCGTGGTCCATCGCGGAGGACGCGTTGACTGTCATCGCCTTCAAGTACACGGTGCCGGACGACCTCTACGACGACGGGGGCTTTGCGGCCGACGTACTGCTGTGAGCGGTCAGCCGGCGGACGTGGACGATGGACTGCCGACCCGCCCGGAGGCCGAGGACGTGTACCAGCGCCTCTCCGCAGGACCGGCCTACAGCTTTGCCGACGTCGCCGCCGTGGCCACCATCCCGCTCCTTCCCGGCGTCTACTGCATCTGGGATGCCGATGGCTCGTTCCTCTACACGGGTATCGCCGGCCGCCAGCCGGGTGCCAAGGGCCTGGCCGGACGTCTGCGGGCCCATGCCAGCGGAAGGCGCTCTGGCGACCAGTTCTGCGTCTACGTGGCCGACCGCTGCGTCCTGCCCGAGCTGAGGCCGGACCAGCTCAGCGCCATCGGCGAGGGAACGCTCCCGTTCGACGAGCTCATCCGCGACCGTGTCCGGCTCTATGACCTTCCGCTTCGCCGAGACCGAGGACTACGCCGCGGCCGGAAAGGTGGAGGCGTTCATCAAGAGGGGCGATTGGCCGCACGGCCCGCCGCGGCTGAATCCGACCAGGGTCTCGGGGTGACACCGGCGCCGCAGCAGTACCCCCGACCGGCGGAGGCCGGGGCGGGGCTCGGCGGGTGGTCTCCGCGCTGGGGAAGACCGGCCCGGGAACCGGCGAACGGGCTGGAGACGCCGGGTGCCTGGGCCGACCCCTTAGCGACTGTCCCGCCCGGCTGGCCGGGGAGCTGCGGCGGGCCTGGCGGGCCGGGTGGCTCCTGGGCCACGAGGAGCAGGCCGCCGACCGCGCGGTCTAGTGCGGGCCTACGGCCGGGGGGCGCCGGGCCCTATCCGGTAGGGGCCCCGGCATGACGCTGGGCGGTGATTCCCCCCCATGGTCTCCCCCATGGTCTGGGTTGTATTTCTGTGTGCGACTTCCCGCTCATAGCGGTATTCCTCCAGGACCACCCGGGAGCGCCAAAGAGGAAACCCCCGCGCTAGCAGGGGTTTCCTAGGAGCCGGAGCCCGGATTCGAACCGGGGACCTGCCGCTTACAAGGCGGCTGCTCTGACCAACTGAGCTACTCCGGCGTCGCTCGAGTATCGCGGTCCCCGCGCCGGGGCGGCGCGGGGACGGCGATCAGCGTGTCCGCGTCACCCCGGAGCCGGACCGGCGCTTGGCGTTGCCGAAGACGTAGATCAGCAGCGCGGCGACGATGATCGCGAGGAGCAGCTCGATGAACCAGCCCACGTCGAACAGACCGGCGATCACGCCTCCGAGCAAGGCTCCCCCGATGCCGAACAGGATCGTCTCCAGGACGCCGAGCCCGCGGGCGTCGGGCACGACGAGGCGCGCGAGGACGCCGATGATCAGTCCGACGATCGCCCACCAGATCAGGTGGAGCAGGATCCCCATGATCGCGCCGCCGACGATGGCGAACACGACGATCGCGAGGAGGATGAAGAAGATGACGCCCACGCACACAGCGTAGTGGGCGGCGGCGCCGCGTGACCAGATCCGGGCGGGAACGCGCGCCGGGAAGGAAAACGCCCGCCCGACGGTAGGTATCTGCGTGACGGCGATCGCGGCGAACGGTGGAGGTACATCCATCCCCCTTGCCCCACCCGGCCCGCGTCCGCGAGGGTGTCACGGACGCGCGGGCGGAGGCCCGGATCACATCGCGACGGAGCGCAGCCGAAACGTGGGCACTTTCGGTCGGAGACGGACGGATGACGGCGCCGACCCGCTCGCGCGGGACCGGCGGCTGATCCGCGCGATCCGGGCGGGCTCCGAGGACGCCGCCGACGAGCTCGTGCGGGCGTACCTGCCCCGCTCGTACCGGGCGGCGTTCCTCATCGTCGGCGACCGGCACCTCGCCGAGGACGTCGTCCAGGACGCGTTCGAGCGCGCCCTCAAGGCCCTGGACCGCTACGACGACTCCCGCCCGTTCGCGCCGTGGCTCCACCGGATCGTCGCGAACAAGGCCCTCGACGCCGTCCGGCGGCGCGAGGAGCCGTTCGAGTTCAACGACGAGCAGCACGGCGACCGCGACCCGTACGCCATCGCCGACACCTCCCGGGAGCTCATCGAGGCGGTCCGGCTCCTGCCCGAAGACCGGCGCGTCGTGGTCGTGCTGCGGCTCCTGTTCGGCTACACGCCGGACGAGGTCGCCGAGATGCTCGACGTCCGCGTCGGCACCATCCACTCGCGGCTCTCCCGCGGCCTCGACCAGCTCCGCGACGAGCTCGGGGTGTCCCGTGAGGCCTGACGACGAGGCCACGCGGCGGATCGCCGAGCGGATGGACGAGATCCCCGTTCCCGAGGGGCTGGAGGAGCGCGCCCGCGCCGCCGCCCGCGAGACCGTCCGCGCGGGCGACCCGAGCGCCGGCACCCGGCGGCGCCGACGCAGGCGCATCGCCATCCTGGCCACGGCGGCGCTCGCGGTGGGGGTCGCCGGCTCGGCCGCCGGCTACTGGCTGGCCACGCGGGGCGACGACGTCAACGCCGTCCCCGCCGGCCCCGAGGCACGCGCCGCCATCAGCGAGTCCGCCGTCCTCGCCCGGCTGCCGTGGCTCACGCAGCCGAACGGCAGCCCCGCCCTGGCCGACACGCCCGTCGCGCAGTCCCTGGCCTACCCACCCGGTACCACCTACCGGGTCGCGCTCGACCGCCTCGTGCGGTCCGTGGTGGCGCGCGGCGCGCTCCCGCGGGGCACCACGGTGCGTCCCGCCCTCCCCGCCGGGGTGGTGTGGGCGCCCGGCACGGGCACGACCAGCCCGCGCCTCGACCTCCGCGCGCCCTTCGGCTACCTGCTGGGCACCGGCGCGGTGCGGACGCCGAGCTTCGGCATCCGGGGCACGGCGACGCCTGCCGAGGCGTCGGCGGCGCTGTCCGCCATCATGCGGATCCGCGTGAACGGCGGCCCGCTGCCGTCGAGCGTCCGGGTCGACGCCCCGCACCTCGCGCCGTGCCAAGTGCTGCTGCCCGGCGAGCGCAACGCCACCTGTCCCGTGGCGGTGCCGGCGACCGACTAGACGGCCGCGGGAAGAAAACGCGCCGCCCCGCGTATGAGGGGCGATGACGCGTTGCGGAGCCGGACCCCGCGCCCTCGTCGTGGCCCTCGTGGTCGCCGCGCTCGCCGTGCTCGTCCCGGCCCTCTCGGGATGTGCCGCCGACCCCGACCCGATCGCCGCCGCCCAGGGGCCGACCGGGTCCGGGCTGAACCTGGCGACGGCGCCCTGGGTCGACGTCCCGAACGGCAACAACCACATCGGGACCGCGGCGGAGTGGCCGTCGCTCACGTTCGCGCCCGGGGTCACCTACGCCGGCGCGCTCACCCGCCTCTACATCGCGGCGGGCACCGGCGCGTCCGAGGTCCCGGACGCCGTGGTCGGGCCCCCGCTGCCGCGCGAGGTGGTCTACGTCGCGCCGGCCACCGACGCGGACGGGCTGCAGCTCTCGCTGCTCGCCCCGTGGGGCTGGAACGTGACCGACGGCGCCATCGGCCTCCCGAGCTTCAACATGCCCGGCACCCTGGCCCCCGACGAGGTGATGAACCGGTTCCGGGAGGCCAAGGCCGCGGGCCGGCCGCTGCCCGAGGGGGCCCGCGTCGACGTGCCGCGGCTCCCGGCGTGCCAGGTCGCCCAGGGGAGCCCCGACCGGCACCCGGCGTGCTGACGCGCCGCCGGCGCGCCGCCGTGGCCGCCGCCGCCACCGCGGCCGCGCTCGCCGTCGCGGCGCCGCAGGCGGGCGCCCTGTCGACGAACTGCCCGGTGAACGCCTCCGGCGGCTTCACCAACTGCCTCGCGCTCAGCAACCCGACCGTCGAGGTCGTGAAGGCGAACCAGGCCGCCGGGACGCCCTACCGCTTCCAGCTGTACCGGTTCAGCGACGGCGTCCGATGGGGGTGGTGGCAGTACTCGGACACGAACTACCACTTCCCCACCCTGTCCCTGCCCGGCGTGATCACCGGCCAGGTGGACAACCTGGGCTCCGGCAACCCCAACACGTACTACGTCGAGCTGAGCTGAGGGTGGACCCCGGCGTCAGCGGGGATACGCCAGCACGCGCCGCGCCACGACGTCCCCCTCCCGGTCCCGGGCGACGAGCGTGACCTTCGCCGGCCTCCCCTGGGCGACCGCGAGGTAGGCATCGCCCCGTCGGACCTTCTGGAGCGCCTGCCCTGACGCGTCGACGGCCGCGACCGCGATCCCTGGCGCCACGCGGCCCACGACGACGGTCCGACCACGACCGAAGGTCCCGTTGAAGCACACCGTCAGCACCTTGGCCGTGGCGGGACAGGCGGCGCCGCCGATCTCCTTGGCCCGCGGGCGGCTGAGCAACCACCAGCGATCGCCCTCCACGGTGCCCGACCACAGCGTCCAGGCGCCGCCGTCGGCCGGCAGCGACAGCAGGAACACCGGGTCGGCGAGCTGGTCCCGGACGCCCTTCGGAGGCGTCGGGGTCCCCGCCGTCGCGGCGGGGGSGGCGACGAGCGCCGCCGTGATCGCGAGCAGCGCGAGGCGACGGAGGGTGGAGGCCGGCCGCATCGGCCCAAGCCTCTCACGCCTCAGCCCCGGCCGAGTGCCCCCAGCGGCAGGTCGAGCGCGGCCGGCGAGTCGAGGACCGCGAGGAACGCGTCCACCAGGTCCGCGTCGAACTGGGTTCCCCGGCCCGCCACGAGCTGGGCGCGGGCCGACCCCTCGGACATGCCGGAGCGGTAGGGGCGCTCGGCGGTCATCGCCTCGTAGGCGTCGGCGATCCCCAGGATCAGGGCCTCCGGGGGGACCGCGGCCCCGGCGACGCCGTGCGGGTAGCCGCGGCCGTCGGGGCGCTCGTGGTGGTGCAGCACCCAGGCCCGCACCGCCGCGAGCTCGGGGTGGACCAGCAGGTTCGCGCCGATCTCGGGGTGCCGCCGCATCTCCGCCCACTCGGCGGGGGTGAGCGGCCCGGGCTTGAACAGGATCGCGTCGGAGATGCCGACCTTGCCGACGTCGTGGAGCAGCCCGGCGATCCGGACCTCCTCCACCCGGTCGCCGTCCATGCCGATGCGCCCGGCGATCGACGCGGCGAACGCGCCGACCCGCTCGGAGTGCGCGCGGGTGTACGGGTCGCGGGCGTCGACGGCCGCCGCCAGGGCGAGCACCGACGCGACGTAGCCGTCGTGCCCGGCCGACGGGCGCCCCTCGCCCGCGGCGGGTTCGCGCGCGGACCGTGGGTCGAAGACGACGCTCCGGTCGCGCCCCGAGGTCTTCGCCACGTACATCGCCGCGTCGGCGGCGTGGACCGCGTCGCCCACCGACAGGCCGTGCTCGGGGAACGCGGCGATGCCGACGCTCGCGGTCAGCGGGACGCCGCCGGGCATCGGGATGTCGGCGATCCGGGCACGGAGCCGCTCCGCGACCAGCCATGCGCCCTTCGCGCCCGTCTCCGGCAGCAGCACCACGAACTCCTCGCCTCCGATCCGCGACGCCAGGTCGCCGGGACGCAGCGTCGTCTCGATCGTCTGCGCGACGGCGCGCAGGCAGGCGTCGCCGCCGTCGCGGCCGTGCGCCGCGTTCACGTTCTTGAAGTCGTCCAGGTCCAGGATGACCGCCGCGAAGCGGGCGTCGGCGCCGGCGGCGTCCAGCGCGTCGAGTCGCCGCTCCAGCACCCGCCGGTTCGGCAGGCCCGTCAGCTCGTCCTGCTCGGCCAGGCGCTCCGCGCGGGCCAGGTTCGCGAGGGCCTCCGCGTGGGTGCGGGCGTTCGCCAGCGCCAGCGTCGCGATGTTCGCCAGGCCGCGGGCGACCGAGCGCTCGTCGTCCGAGAACGCGCGGGGGCCGCCGAAGCTGCAGAACAGCGCTCCCAGGCACGCCGGCGGCTCGCCGGGCGTGAGGGGCGGCCGCTCGAGGCGCATCCCCACGATCGCGCCGCTGCCCAGGCGGGCGGCGACGGCGGCGGGGAGGCCCGGCCACTCCGAGGCGTCCTCGACCACCACCATCGGGTCGTCCTGCACCAGCACGCGCCACAGCGGCAGCTCGTCGGGGCCCCTCCCCCGCGCCCACTCCAGCGCGCGGCGCACGACCGGGTCGGCTTCGGTGGTGTGGACGTCGACCACCACCCGGGCGACGGGGTCGCACTCGTAGGCGCTGGCGCGGTCGGCGCCCAGGGCGCGGCGCGCGGCGTCGGTGATGGCCCGGAGCGTCTCACCCGTGTCCAGCGACGTGCCGATCATCGCCGCGGCCTCGCGGACGATCGTGTCGGAGCTCGGGGTGTGCGGGACCATCCGTGTCCTCGTTGGGAGACGCCGTCCGGACAGAACCTCATCGGCTTCGGCGCGCGCCGGGATGAGGGGCGGGGCGGGGTTCAGGGCCGGGGGACCCGCACCGCCTGGCGGCCCGATCCGGCGAGCACCCAGACGTCCCCCCGGGTGAGCGCCATGCGCCCGGTCAGCGGGGCCGGCGACGCCGCCTGCGCCCGGACCCGCCCGGCCGGGTCGAGGCGGAGCACGGCGCGCCCGTCGGCCGCCACCGCCCACAGCTCCGTGGCGCCCGCGACGACCGCGCGCAGCCCCGCCCGGACGGTCCGGGCGGGCCCCGCGAGCCCGACCCGCAGCAGCCGGCCGTCGCGCGGCAGCACCCACGCCACGCCGCGCCCCGCGGCCAGCGCGCCCGCAGCGGCCCGGGCGGGCAGCCGCGTGCGCCGCACCAGCGCCCCCGTCGCCGGGTCGCGGCGCTCGATCCGCACGTTGCCCGGCCCCTGCACCAGCAGCCACAGGGCGCGGCGGTCGGCGGCCGCGGCGCGCACGCGGCCCGGCTGGAGCGTCACGTCCCTTGCCGCGCCGTCGCGGCCGGTGGCCCGCAGCAGCTGCCCCTGCGGGCAGGTGGGGCCGACCGCGCAGGGCACCACGCTCCAGAGCACCGCCCCGGGCCGCGCCGGGCCGGCCCCGACGCCGGTCACCCGTGCGCCGCGGAAGCCGGCGGCGTCGGCCGCGGGGCTGGTCAGGGTGCCGGCGGCGTCGCGCAGCCAGGCCTGGCGGCCGTCGGAGACCAGGTCCTCGCCGGGCGCCAGCGTGCCGGTGCCCGGCAGCCGCCGCCCGCTGTCGGCCGCGACCGCCGTGAGCCGGCCGCCGTCGCCCTGCACCCACAGCACCCCGGGGTCGCCCGCGATCGCCGCGGCGGACGTCCCGAGCGGGACCACCGACGCCGCCGGGTGGCCCGGCAGGGACACGCCCGCCTCGGCCATCGCCGCCAGCAGCTGCTCCCGGAGCAGGGTCGCCAGGCCGAGCGCCCCGGTGGCGCTCAGGTGGAGCCCGTCCGCGGCGAACCAGGGCCGGCCGGCGCTGTACGCGTTCCAGTCGGCCACGCGCACGACCATCCCGTCCGGGCCGCCGTTGCGGGCGGCCGCCCGGATGCGGTCGTTGATGGGCCCGAAGTACGACCGCTGCTCGCGGAGCGTCACCCACACGACGGCGCGCACGCCGGCCTGCTTCAGCGCCGACAGCATCGCCGGCACGTCGTAGACGCGGGCCTCGTCGTTGTAGCCCACGTTGATGATCACCGCCTCGCCCAGGCCGGAGCCCAGGGACCGCGCCACGTCGAGCGCCGACGGCGGCGTGCCGCCCAGGCACCCGGGGTACGCCAGTCGCCGGCAGACGTCGGCCACCACCCGCAGGCGGAACCCGCGGCCCAGGTGGCGGACGGCCTGGGGGGCGAACCCGAACGACGCCTGCACGGAGTCGCCGAGCACCGTCACCTGGGGCGGCGCGGCCCGGGCGGGCGCAGGGGCCGCCCACGCAGCCGCGAGCGCGACCGCGACGGCGACCAGCAGCCCGCGAAGACCCCTAGACGAAGTGCACCGCGATGCGCGTGACCTTGTCGCCCTTCAGCGTGAACAGGGTCTCGGTGGCCTTCTTGCGGAACTTCGAGGGAAGGCGGCACTCGGTGGTGCCGGCGAGCGCGCCGGCCCGGCACTTCGCCTTGGGGTAGGCCGATGTGAGCTTGGCCCGGCTCGAGCCGATCTTCACGCCCGACGCGGTGGCCTGCGGCCCCCGGACCACGGCGATCTCGAAGGCCTTCCCGGCGATGAAGTAGATCCCGATCCCGCGGCTCTTCACGTAGCGGTAGTTCAGGATGTTGCTGCCGGCCTCCGGCGGCCCGAGCACCTTCTTGACCTGGGCGGTGGTGTCGCCCACGAACACGCCCGCGACGCCCTTGCCCGGCGCGATCCGCGCCTGTGCCAGCGCCGGCGCCGCGCAGAGCGCCGCCAGCGCGCCGGCACAGGCCGCCGCGAGGAGCCGTCGCCCCCGGGTCTCCGTCCCCATCGTGCCGAGCTGCATCATGCGCCTCCTGTCGTGGTCGCCGGATCGCCCCCGCCGGGGCCCAGGGCATCTTCGAGCATGCGGGCGTAGACGCGCATCCCCCTGGGGTTCATGTGCGCGCCGTCCACCAGCAGGCCGGGGGCGGCCGACGCGGCGTACCAGTCGAGCACCTGCACGTTGGGGAACTTCTCCGGCGCCGCCCGGATCGCGCGGTTCACCGAGTCCTGCCACGGCAGCGGCACGCGCACGGTCAGGAGCACCACCCGCGGCCGGTCCGCGAGCCGGGCGAGCAGGGCGTCGAGGTCGGCGGGGTCGATGAAGTCGTTGTTCCCGAGGTGGATCACCGGGATCGCGTCCGGCGGGAGCTTCTCCAGCCGGGCCTCCAGGATCCGGGCGCCCTCGGGGAAACGGCGGCCCACGGCGGCGTCGACCACCGCCCGCCGGCCGAACGTCTGCTCGACGGTCCGGGACGCGCCCAGCAGCACCGAGTCGCCGATGAACACCAGCCGCGGGCCCTTGGTGGCCGTCGCGTCGGCCGTCGCGGGCCCCGGGCCCGCCGCCGCCACCTCGATGCCGGGGACGCGGGACGTGCTGGCGGGCACCACCGCCACCGCCACCGCCAGGCCCACGACCGCCAGCGCCGCCGACGACGCGGCCGCCAGCCGCGCCGGCCGGCCCACCCGCCCCAGCCGCTCGCGGACGCCGGGGATCCCGTGCCGGCGGAACGGCACCTCGACGAACCGGTACGAGGCCATGGCCGCCGACATCGTCAGCGCGAGCCGCAGGATCACCAGGGGCGCCCCGTCCAGGGGGACGTCCACGTCGGGCCGCGTGAGCATGATCACCGGCCAGTGCCACAGGTAGATGCTGTAGCTGCGCAGGCCGATCCACACGAACGGCGCCCAGGCCGCGGCCCGCGCCATCGGCGCCCTCGAGTCGGCCAGCACCGCCACGACGCCGGCGGTGAGGAGCGCCACCACCAGGAAGCCGCCGCGGTAGAGGTGCTCGTCCAGGTCGCCGAGGGTGCACATCAGGGCGAGCAGGCCGGCGGCGCAGCCCCAGCCCACCACCTCGAGTGCCCGCCGCGCCGCCGGCGACCACCCCGAGCGGTCGGGCAGCGTCCACGGGATCAGCGCGAGCGCGACGCCCACCAGCAGCGCCACGGCGCGGGTGTCGGTGCCGTAGTAGATCCGCGAGGGGTCGGTGAACGGCTTCCACATCACCCACGCGAGCAGGGTCGACCCGGCCGCCAGGGCGACGACCAGGGCCAGGAGCGCCCGGCGCCGCAGCGCGATGATCCCGACCGCCATGATCGGCGGCCACACCAGGTAGAACTGCTCCTCGATCGCCAGGGACCAGAGGTGCAGGAACACCGACGGGCGGCCGAACTGGTCGAAGTACGGGACGTCCGCGTAGATGAACTGCCAGTTGACGACGTAGAAGAGCGCCGCCACCACCTGGCCCCGCAGCCGGCTCACCTCCCCGGCGTGCAGCACCAGCATCGCCACCAGCACGATGCCGATCATCACCAGCACCGCCGGCAGCAGGCGCCGGGCGCGGCGGAGCCAGAACCGGCGGAGGTCGATCCGGCCGGTCGCGTCGTGCTCGGACAGCAGCAGCGACGTGATCAGGAAGCCGCTGATCACCAGGAACACGTCCACGCCCAGGTAGCCGCCGGGCAGCCACGGCGCACCCAGGTGGTAGATCAGGACGGAGCCGACCGCGAACGCCCGCAGCCCGTCGATGCCGGGCATGTAGGCGAGGCGGCGCGGCGGCATCCGGCGACTGTATGTCACCCCCGCCGCCCGGCGATCAGGGAGCGGTGTCCGCCGTCTCCGGGCGCTCGTCGCGTGCGCGCGCGGCGATGGAGGCGAGCCGCATCTGCATGCCCTCGAGGTCGCGGCCCAGCGCGGCGAGCTCCTCGTGCACGGGGGGCGGCGCCTGCGACGGCTCGTCGCCGACGGCCTCGGCGTCGTCGGCCGCACGGTCGAGGTGGAAGAGGTTCGCGAGGGAGCCCGCGAGCACGCCGAGCACCGCGATGCCCGTGAACATGATCGCCATCCCGGCGAAGCGCCCGGCGGTCGTCTCCGGGACGATGTCGCCGTACCCGACGGTGGTGAGCGTCACGACCCCCCACCAGAAGGCATCGCCGACCGTCGCGAACTCCGGGTTCGTCGGGTTCTCCGCCCGGTATGCCGCGAGCGAGGCCACCGTCACAACGATCCCGGCCATCACCGCGACCTTGCCCAGCCGCTCGGCGAACCGGCGGATCCCCTTGGTCGCGATCAGCACGCGGGCGACGCGCCCGAGCCGGGCGAGCATCAGCAGGGCGACGCCGTTGGTCACGCCCGGGAGCAGGTAGAACGGGAACGTCAGGAGGACGATCGCCAGGTCGATCCTGCCGTTGCGCCGCCGCAGATAGTGGGGGTCGATCCGGCGCTGCACGACCAGGTCGACGATGAAGACCAGCCACGACCCGAGCCCGACGGCCACGTCCACCCCGTCGGTCTGCGGCGACGTCACGAAGAACGGCAGGAACGCGGCGACGATGATCGGCCCGTTCCACTTGGACTGCCAGCGCGCGCGGGCGGCGCGCTGGGCCTCGGTCAGGGGCGCGGTCCCGGCGCCCGCGGCGTCGCGCTCGGACATGCAACGCAAGTTCGTCCCGCCCCGGGTCTTCCCTCCGCCGCGCCCGCCCGGGTGGTAGACCTCCGCAGGTGACGGCGACGGTGATCGGGACGGGCGCGATGGGCCCGGAGATCGCGGTGGCGCTGGCCGCCGCGGGCCACCGCGTGACGGTCGCGGGGCGCTCCGCGGACCGGGCGCGCGACGCCGCCGCCCGGGCCGTCGCGCTGGGCGGCGACCCCGGGGCGATCGGGGCGGCGGAGATCGGGCCGCAGGCGTTCGCCGGGGCGGACCTGGTGGTCGAGACGATCGCCGAGGACCTCGAGGCGAAGCGGGACCTGCTGCGCCGGGTGGAGCCCTGGCTGACGGACGACGCGGTGGTGGCCTCCAACACCTCCAGCCTGCGCATCACGGATCTCGCCCAGGCGATGGCGCGCCCGGCCCGCCTCGCCGGCCTGCACTTCCTGAAGCCGGCGCACCTGACGTCGGTGGTCGAGGTGGTCGCCGGACCGGCGACGGACGACGCGACGGTGGCGACCCTGCGCGACGTGGCGGACCGGATGGGGAAGGCGCCGCTGGTGTCGGCGGACGTCCCCGGGTTCATCTGGAACCGGATCCAGTTCGCGGTGCTGCGGGAGTGCCTGCACATGCTGGAGGCGGGGGTCGCCGACGCCGCCGCCATCGACGCGGCGATGTCCGACGGCCTGGCCCCGCGCTGGATGGCCGCCGGGCCCCTCGCGACCGCCGACCTGGGCGGGCTGCGGACGTTCGCGACCGTGTCGCGCGGCCTGTTCCCCCACCTCGCCGACGGCCACGACGCCCCCGCCGTCCTGGAGGACGCCGCCGCCGACGGCACCCCGCTGGCCCCGTGGACCGCCGCCGCCGGCGACGAGGTCGCCCGCCTGCGCGCCGACGCCCTGGCCGCGGGCCGCGCGATCGCGGCGCGGCGCCGCGCGCTGGGCGCGTGATCGTCCTCTCAGCCCACCTCGGCACCCTCTTCCAGGAGCGCGACCCGCTCGACCGCCCCGCCGCCGCCCGCGACGCCGGGTTCGCGGTGGTGGAGGCCTGGTGGCCCCCGGCCGCCGAGCCGGGTCGCTGGCCGGCGGCGGTGCGCGCCGCCGGGCTGCGCGCCGTGATGGTGAACGCCGGCGGCGGCGACCTGGCCGCGGGCGAGCGGGGCTTCTGCAACCTGCCCGGGCGCGCCGCCGACGTCGTGGCCTCGGCCGTCGCCGCCGCGGACGTGGTCGCCGCCGCCGGGGGCGACCGCGTGAACCTGCTCGCCGGCCGGTTCACCGCGGACCGGTCGGAGGACGACCAGCTGGCGACGGCGGCGGAGACCGTCAGCGCGGCCGCCGACGCGGTCGCGGGCCGTGGCGTGACGATCGTGGTGGAGCACCTGAACGCGGTCGAGGTCGACCGGCCCCTGCTCCCCACGCCCGCGGCTGCGGCCGCGTTCGTGGAGCGCGTGGGCCACCCGGGCGTGCGGGTGCTGTTCGACGCGTACCACGCGGCCATGGCCGGGCTCGACCCGCTGGAGGAGGCGGCCCGCGTCGCGCCGCTCACCGGCCACGTGCAGTTCGCCGACCACCCCGGCCGGGGCGCGCCGGGCACCGGGACCCTGGACCTGTGGGCGCTGGTCGACCGGCTCGACGCGCTCGGCTACGACGGCGCGGTGGGCCTCGAGTTCCTCCCCGGCGGCCCCACGCCGCGGATACCGGCCCGCGTCTGACGCGAAAAGCGTAATACAGGGGAACGCCCGGCCCCTCATGCCCGGACGCGCGTGGCCGATGGGAGACCGGATCGCCGGAGGGGCCGGCGGCCTGCCGAGGAGGAACCTCACCGTGATGCACCGCCTGGTCACCCGCAGCGACTTCGACGGCCTGGTGTGCGCCGTCCTCCTGCGTCACCTCGACCTGATCGACGACATCGCGTTCGTCCACCCGAAGGACGTGCAGGACGGGGTCGTCGAGATCACCGGGCGGGACATCCTGACCAACCTCCCGTACGCCCCGGGCGCGGCGATGGTGTTCGACCACCACCACTCGGAGGACATCCGGGTGGGCGCCGGCGCCGCCAACCACGTGATCGACCCGGACGCCCCGTCGGCCGCCCGCGTCGTCTACGACCACTTCGGCGGGGCGGAGCGCTTCCCGCAGGTGTCGGAGGAGCTGCTCGTCGCTGTCGACCAGGCCGACTCGGCCGCCTACGCGCCGAACGACATCCTGGACCCGCAGGGCTGGACGCTCCTCAACTTCATCATGGACAGCCGCACCGGCCTGGGCCGCTTCCGCGACTTCCGCATCTCCAACTACGACCTGATGATGGACCTGATCGAGGCCTGCATCCGGCACGAGTCGGTCGAGGAGATCCTGTCGCTGCCGGACGTGGCGGAGCGGGTGGTGCTGTACCGCGAGCAGCGCGACCTGTTCGTCGCCCAGCTCCGGCGCGTGTCGCGCCTCCACGGCGACGTGGTCGTGGTGGACCTGCGCGGCGAGGACGTGATCCACGCCGGCAACCGCTTCATGGTCTACGCGTTGTACCCCGAGGCCCGCGTCTCGGTGCACGTGATCCCGGGCAAGGAGGGCCGCAACACGGTCCTCGCCGTGGGCCGCTCGATCATCGACCGCTCCTCGACCGCCGACATCGGCGCCGCGATGCTGCGGCACGGCGGCGGCGGCCACCGCGCGGCGGGCACCTGCCAGGTGCCGCACGAGCGCGCGGAGGCCGTGCTCGCCGAGGTGATCGAGTCGGTCGGCTCCTCCCCGGTCGCCGTCTGAGCTATCCCAGCGGGGCGGCGAAGGTTCGCGTGACCTTCGCGCCCTTCTGGGAGTAGGTGACCGTCCCGCTGAGGCGCCCCGTCGCGCCCGCCGGGACCGTCCCCTGGCACGCCGCCCGGCCCGCGGCGTTCACGCTCCCGCGGGCGGTGACGGCCCGTCCGCCGGCCTTGAAGGTGCAGGTGACCTTCCCGCCCACGGCCGGGTCTCCGGGCGCCCCGAAGGTGACGTCCCGGACGAACAGGGCCGCCTTGAACGTCCCGCCCGCCGCCGGCCGCGCAGGCGACAGCTTCGCCGAGCGCACCAGCAGCTTCGTCGGCATCTTCAGCTGGTAGACCCACCCGGCGTCGGCCGGGGCGAAGTCGGTGTCGGTCTCGAAATTCGGCTCGCCCGCCGCGTCGAAGGTGAAGCTGCCGACGGCGGGAACGAGGGCGCGCGTGCCCGCCAGATCCTTGCGGTTGATCGTGATCGTCACCGCGCCCGGCTCGAACGCCGTCCTGAGCGAGCGGGGGATGAAGGGCTGGCCGGAGCCCGCCGCCGTGATCGGTGCCAGGACCGCGACGCCGCCCGGGACCACGGTGATCAGGTGGTCGATCTCCTCCGCCTCGCGGCGCAGGTCCGTGTCGAGGGGCAGGGCCAGCCCCATGTTCGGCGGGAGCGTGGCCGCCGCCGGGATCGCGATGCGGAAGCTGATGTTCCCGGCGTCGTCGTTGCGGATCGTGAAGAACGTGATGTCGAAGCCGGCGCCCGCGTCGCCCGCCGGGTCGCTGCTGCTGCGCGATCCCGCGCCTACCCCCTGGGGCACGAGGGCCGCAACCGCGCCCACCGCGAGCCCCGCGGCCACAATGGCCGCGCGTCGTGACCTGCCCACCACCCACCCCCTGTCCGGATTTCGCGGCGGGCCCGACTCCCGACGGCTTCTGTGAGCGGGTGACCTTTCCTGAGGGTGGACGGTACGTCAAACCCCGTCTCGCCAGCCGAGCCGTCAGCCCAGGCGGGACGTCCTGAGCAGGGTGCCCGACGCCGTTTCGGCGTTTTCGGCGGGGATCACCGCCAGGTGCGAGGCCGATGCGAGCGAGGTGATCGCGTGGGAGCCCTGGCGCGGCAGCGGGTGCAGCGCGCCGTCCATCTCACGGCAGCGGATGAGCTCGGTCCGGGGCGTGTCCTTCACGTATGACGACCCGAGCGGCATCCGCACGTCCCACTCGTCGGGCAGACCCAGCAGCTCGCGCCCGAACGCGTGGAAGCAGACGGCCGACGACACCGGGTTCCCCGGGAGCCCCAGGACCCGCTGCTCCCCGCGCTCGCCCAGCCACAGCGGGTGGCCGGGGCGGATCGCGGCGCCGAAGAACACCTGCCCCACGCCGCAGGCCTCGAGCGCGGGCCGCAGGTGGTCGTGGCGGCCCACCGACACGCCGCCGATGGTCACGAGCACGTCGGGCCGGTCGCCGTCGAGCGCCTCGGTCAGCGCCGCCTCGGTGGCGGCGCGGTCGTCGGGCACCAGCACCAGGCGCAGCACGTCGGCCCCCGCCGCCCGCGCCTGGGCGGCGATGCCGTGGCGGTTGGAGTCGAACACCTGGCCGGGGCCGGGCCGGCCGCCCGGCTGCACCAGCTCGTCGCCGCTCCCCACCACGACCACCCGCGGGCGCCGTAGGCACGACACCACCGCGTGGCCGGCGGCGGCGACCACCCCCACCTCGTGGGGCGCCACCCGGTGGCCGGCGGGCAGCAGCACCTGCCCCTCGCGCACGTCCTCGCCGCGGCGCCGCAGCGACGTGCCCGCCGGCGGCGGCACCGTGGCGGCGACGGCGTCGCCGCGGTCGTCGGCGTCCTCCTTGCGCAGGATCGCGTCAGCGCCCTCCGGCACCTCGGCCCCGGTGGAGATGCGCACCGCCTCCCCCGGCCCGATCGCGCCGTCGAACGGGAACCCGGCCCGGCTCTCCCCCACCAGCCGCACCGGCGCCCCGGCGGCGACGTCGTCCGCCCGGACGGCGAACCCGTCCATCGCGGAGTTCGTGAACGCCGGGTGGTCGGTGCGCGAGCGGACGTGCTCGGCCAGGATCCGCCCCGCGAGCGCGTCGAGGGCGACGGGCTCGTTGGGCGGGTCGACCGCCCGCGCGCGCATCGCCGCGCGCGCCTCGTCGAAGCTCAGGCCGTGGTCGTGGTGCGCCACCGGCGGGACTATAGGCCCGCTCGGAGCGCGAGGATCCGGTCGACCGCCGCCTCGGCCTCGACCCGCGGGAGCGCCCCGGTGCGCACCGCCCGCGCCAGCGCCGCCGCCGACGCCGTGCCGGCCTCGTACCCGGTGTGCAGCAGCATGTCGTTGCCGGCACCGGCCGCCCGGACGGCCACCGTCCCCGTGCCGCCCGACGGGGCCAGGGCGGGGGTGTCGAGGGCGTCGGTGACGGTGACGCCGCGGAAGCCGAGCTCGCCGCGAAGCAGGTCGGTGGTCACCCGGCGCGACAGGGCGGCGGGGCGCGCCGGGTCGAGCGCGGGGTACGTGGCGGTGCCCAGCATCACCAGCGGGACGTCGTGGGCAACCAGCGCGCGGAACGGCGGGAGGTCGACCCGGCGCAGCTCGGCGCCGCCCACCGCCAGCCGCGCCGGCGCCTCGTCGGTGGAGCGGGTCGCCGACCCCAGGCCGGGGAAGTGCTTCGCGGCCGGGACCACCCCGGCGTCGCGCAGGCCCGCCGAGAAGGCCACCGCGGAGCCGGCGACCCGGCCCGGCGACCGGCCGAACGTGCGGCCGTCGGCCTCCAGGAACGAGCCGGAACGGGCGACGTCGGCGACCGGCGCCAGGTCGACGTTCACGCCGGCGCCCGCCAGGAACCGCCCGGTGGCCCGGCCCGCGGCGCGCGCCGCGCGCGGGCCCTGGGCGCCGATCTCCGTGGCGCTGCGCGACGGCGGGCCGTCGAGGCGGCGCACCAACCCGCCCTCCTGGTCGATCATCACCAGCAGCGGCACGTCGACCGCCGCGGGCCGCGGGATGGCCTGCAGGCGGCGGGTCAGCGCCCGTGCCGCCGCCGGCGACGGCACGTTGGGCGCCAGCAGGATCACCGCCCCGGCCTCGCCGCGGCGGATCCGCCGCACCAGGTCAGGCGGCGGCACCGTGCCGGGGAACCCGTAGACCATCCGCTGCCCGGCGAGCTGCGCGGGCGTCAGCGACGCCGCCGACGGTGCCGGCGCCGTCGCGGGCGGCGCCCCCGGCGCGCCGGCGACGGCCAGCGCGACGAGCCCGCCGAGCAGCGCGGAGGTCAGCCCTACTCCTCCTGCCCGCGGTCCTCGAAGTCGAGGGACGCGGAGTTGATGCAGAAGCGCAGGCCGGTCGGCGCGGGGCCGTCCGGGAACACGTGGCCCAGGTGGGCGCCGCAGTGGGAGCAGACCACCTCGGTGCGGACCATCCCGTGGCTGTTGTCGGTGCGGCCCTCCACCCCGGTCTCGGTGGCCGGCCGCGTGAAGCTGGGCCACCCGGTGCCGGACTCGAACTTCTCCTCCGAGTCGAACAGCGGCTCCCCGCAGCAGACGCACGTGTAGACACCGTCGCCATGGTGATCCCAGAACCGACCGGTGAACGCGCGCTCGGTCGCACCCTCGCGGGTCACCGCGTACTGCTCGGGCGTGAGACGCTCCCGGTACTCGGCGTCGCGGGTGTCGTCGTCGACCATCTCCATCCCTCCTCGTGAAACGCTCCTTGCAGAGAGTGGCACAGGACGTCGCGAGGTGACCCGGCGGGTGAAGAGCGCCGCCCCGGGCGCCGACAGGGACAGGGTGACGCGACGCATCCTCCTGCCCGTCGCCGCCGCCGTCGGCCTGCTGTGGGGCGCCGGCGCGGCGGCGGCCGCGTCG